>ERZ1106981.90-NODE-90-length-74451-cov-37.422778_pt1 | contig 74451 bp, 67 predicted proteins | sample MGYA00403692_ERZ1106981 | MGnify/ENA primary metagenome ERZ1106981 (study PRJEB35170, sample SAMEA104062431) | human gut metagenome | biome: human gut; feature: human-associated habitat; material: faeces | place: Denmark | collected 2012-06-22 ... | reverse complement strand
GCCACAACCGCGCAACGGACTTTCACCGTCTAGTTATCACCCATGTCGGGTGTACGCAATAAAGAGGAGTGTATGCTCCTCTTTTAGTATCCTGATTCAACTTTTCTTTCTTATTTTGATTTTTTGTTTTATTCTGCGGATGCCTGACTTACGGCTTCAATCCATTCTTTTAAGATTGGATCCTCCCCGTACAATCCAAAATCAGCCTGATCCAAAAATTTCTCGATCTCCGCGGCCAGTTCCGGGGAAAGTTCCCGGCGGATTGCTTCCAGCAGAGCTGCCGTGGACTTAACCGTCAGGTTCGCTAACAAGGAAAGGATTTGATCGACGACCTTCATTCCATGATCAAACGCCAGTTTTAAAAACAAAGCCGTTCCTTTTTGATGTATGCTTTTTGCATCGTTCTTCCCTTCCGGCGTGCGGATCGGCCGCAGCGGTGCATAAGTGGAAACGAGCGTGTTCAATTTTTGCTTAAGCAGCCATGCCGAACCGTGTTTCATCAAGTAACGCAGGCAATCCCATTCTGCCCCGGTTTCATTCAGCCAATCCTCTCAGGAAGAAACGTCAGCACCGGTAAACCAGAGATGGCCCAGTTCATGCGCCATCAAGCCAATCATCTGATCGGCATGTTCCTGGCTTTGAGAACAATCTTCCGGCAGAATCCGCGTGTAAAACGTCCACTCCCCGCGCTGGAAAGCGCCGGCGTTCCGATAGTCGGGAATATCCAAAGATATCATTTTTCGCTGCGGCAGCTTCCGCACGCCATAAGCTGTCTGATATTCCATCAGAATTTGTTCAACTTCCTCGACCATGCGGGAAATGATTTCTGTTTCATCCGGATTAAAATAGACAAACTGCGCTGCGGCGTTCTCCTGCGTCAGTTTGCTTTCCGGCTTATAGATCACGACATTGCCGGGATCCCCGGCCAGCCCTGAAGAAAACCAGGCCTTCTGAGCTTCATCCCATTGTCCTTCCAGCATGACCTGTCCCGGCAGGCCTTGATATGTCAGTGGAAACGGAATGAGGGACAAGGTCTTCGGCTGCGGATAGTAAACGGAATAAGTGTTGAGGGCCAGCAGATCGGAGCGGTTGATATTCCCCCATCCAACCGGCTGTCCTTGATATTCGATCACAATTTCCCCTGCCTGAACGATCTGCGGCGTAATCTTGCGGGCAGCCGAGCGGAATAGCATCGGTTCCGAGGGGCCCGTTTCGAAGGCAATTTCTTGATCCTGGCTCACAATGCGGCGAAGGGTCAGCTGATCGGAGAGCCAGAAGCTTTCACCCTTTTCCAAATACAGCTGACAGTGAAAGAACAGATCCGAGGTTTGTTCAAATAAATGCAGGCGAATGATTTTCATCGCTGAGTCCCTCCTTGTTTATCGGTTATCTATAATTTAACATATACTATATAGTTTTGCAATATAGTCATTATGAAATAAGACTGGAATTCAATATCCAGTCTTATTCACTTCCTATTTCTTAGGCAAATTCATAAGATTGTCATCCATGATGGCATCTGGTTCAGATGCTACGAATTTTTCACCATTTTTACTCATCTTAGGAATTAAACGAGGATATGGCGAAATGTTTACAGCAATAGAATTCGGATTTGATTTCAAGTAATCATATAAACATCCTTTATCCAGCCAATGTTCATTAACGTATAATTGTGATATCTCATTGTGGTTACCTGAATGTTGATTATTAATTCCCATTCTAATGGCTTTAACATAATGCATCCTTCATTCCCCCTTTCTAGTAAAGAAAAGGTGACCGGCAGAATTCCCATCTTGATCTGACTCTCATTTAATGCTAAAATAAATTTGCTACTTTTTAACTAACATTAAATGTTAGGAGATGAGGATGGGTATCTGACCTGTCCTTTTCTTTGTAGATCCCATTGTAATACAAAGGCATTATTTAGTCAACAATTATTCAGTAATTAATTATTATAGATTCCCGCTTGTTTTATCTTCATCTTCTTAGTATAATATCAGTGTCAGTGAATCTGTTAATTGATTAAATTGGAGCTAATGGAATCAAATTTCAATATTGCGCTGGCAGTCAAGCATTTAGCTTGTGGATTGAAATAGTAATTAATTTTTGCAAGATGTTCTAAAAAACATGGCCGCAGCTTCAAGATAAATCTTCAAGCTACGGCCACTTTTCTTTTAAAACTCAAAATACCGAACGGCGTTGTCGTAACAAATATCTCTGACCATTTTCTCCAGCTGCGTCCAATCCTGCGGCGCTTCCCCATTTTCAACCCAGGTTCCTAATTTATTGCAGAGAATCCGCCGGAAATATTCATGCCGTGGAAACGACAGGAAGCTGCGCGAATCTGTCAACATCCCGACAAACCGGGATAACAAGCCGACCTCCGCCAGCGTATCCAGCTGCTTTTCCATACCGCGCTTCTGGTCGCAGAACCACCAAGCCGAACCGAGCTGAATCTTGCCAGGAAGGCTTCCATCCTGAAAATTCCCGGCGGCCGTGGCCAGCACTTCGTAATCCTTGGAGTTCAGACTGTACAGAATCAGCTTCGGTACGCCTGCGTTTTGTTCCATCGCGTCCAACAGCGAATTCAGTTGACTCGCGATCATCGGATCATCTGTGCTGTCATATCCGGTATCCGCGCCCAGTTTGGCAAACATCCGTGAATTGTTATTGCGCAGCGCGCCGATATGCAGCTGCATCGCCCATCCCCGCTTCACATATTCACTGGCTAAAAAAACAAGCACTGCGCCGCGGTATTGACGCAGCTGTGAGATCGTAAGGGACTGGCCGGCTTTCTTCTGGTCCAGCAGTTTTTGAATCTGAGCCTCATCCGCCGGCGCATAAAAATCTCCGTTTAACGCATGATCGCTCAATTTACAACCCTGTTCGGCAAAATGATCCATACGTTTTTTCAATGCAGCCTTCAGCCCTTCCCAGCAGCCGCAGTCTTCGCCGGTCATTTCAGCCAACTTTTCAAGATACTCCAGATAACCCTCTTTCTCAATGTTTAAAACAGGATCCGGACGGAAGGCCGGCAGCACCCGGATTTCAAAGTCAGCCTTCAACAATTTATGCCAGCGCAGATCATCCAGCGGATCATCCGTTGTACACAGTGTCTTAACATTCATTTTCCGAAGCAGGTTCCGCACCGAATATTCCGGCGTATTCAGCATCGCGTTGGTTTGTTTCCAAATCTGATCGGCATTCTCTGGACAGATGATCGTATCCATGCCGAAATACCGTTTTAATTCCAGATGCGTCCAATGATACAACGGGTTGCCGATCAAATTCGGCATCACCGCGCACCAGGCGTCAAATTTTTCCCGGCCGCTGGCCTTACCTGTGATCTTATCCTCGCCGATGCCGTCAGCCCGCATCGCCCGCCATTTATAATGGTCTCGGCCCAGCCAGACTTCCGCAATATCCGGATAACAGCGGTCTTCGTAAATAACCTGCGGTTCCAGATGATTGTGATAGTCCAGGATCGGCATCGTCTCCGCCGCCTGATGATATAATCGTTTCGCCGTATCATTTTGAAGCAGAAAATCTTCGTTCATAAATTTCTTCATCTTCTCGTCCTTCCCTCTTTTCATCAGTATACCGCGTTTTGCGAATCCGCGGATTCTGAAATCATTAGATTTCCCATTTTTAAGTCTCTTTTTTTATAAGTCTGCCGTCTAATCGCCTTTATTATCCAGTCGTCTTTTATACAGCTGCGCATCTTCGCTTTCATAGCAGCAGAAAATGACATCGATCTCCTTTTCAGCCTGCAGCTCGCTTAACGTATCCCGCACCGTGTCCACAGCGATCGAACAGGCCAGCGCTTTAGGGAAATGATAGATGCCTGTGCTGATGCACGGAAACACAATCGTCAGCGAGGACAGTCTGTGTTCCTTTTGCAGCTGGCGGGCCAGACGCAGCGACTGCTGGTAACAGCTTGCCAACAAATCCACTTCCTGATGTCGTCCTCCGCTCCACACTGGACCGACAGTATGGATGATCCAGCGGCATGACAGATCATAAGCTTTTGTCACTTTCGCCTGACCGGTTTCACAGCCATGCAGAGTCCGGCATTCCGCCAACAACTGCGGACCCGCTTTCCGGTGGATTGCCCCATCGACACCTCCGCCGCCCAACAATGAGCGGTTCGCAGCATTGACGATGATCTCGGCCGGCACTGAAGTGATATCCCCCTGAATAAAAGTAATCATATTCTTGCCCTCTTTTCATTGACAGCGATCTGCTTCTTTTCTATTCTATAACTAAGAAGAAGTGGAAAGCAAGGTGAATCCGGTATGAAACGAAGTCAGATTCAGCTGATCAGCGCGATGTTAATTTTCGGAAGTCTGGGATTGTTCGTCCGCCAGCTCGCTCTGTCCTCAGCGCTTATCGCTTTTTTCCGGGCCGCGATCGGCGGTTGTTTTTTATTCCTGTATCAATGCCTTCGCCGCAAACCGCCGCACCTTCCGCAAAGCCGCAAATCCCGGATCGCCTTGTTGATGTCCGGCATTTTATTAGGCTCCAACTGGGTCTTCCTGTTTGAAGCTTACCGGCTGACGACGGTCTCGATCGCCACTTTATGTTATTATCTGGCGCCGATTCTCGTCGCTTTGTTTGTGCTGTTTCGTTCCCGTCGTTTTTCGAGAAAAGCCGCGCTGCTTTTAGTTCTGGGACTGACGGGTCTTTGCCTGTTGATCAATCCCGGTTCCACTCTGGGAATCCATCCAGGACTGGGCATCAGCCTTGGCCTCATCGCCGCGCTCATGTATGCGGGGATCATTTTGATCAACCCCTATTTTAAAGAGGTCGATGGTCTGGACAGCTCCTGCCTTCAGCTTTTGATCGCGGCCGCGGTTTTATTCGGTTATCTTTTAGTTCAGCCGGCGTTGTGGAACGGACTTGAAATATCGCTTTCGCAATGGGGACTTCTTCTATTGCTGGGCATCGTGCACACCGGATTGGCTTACGCCTTGTACTTCAGCGCGCTGCCGCGTTTAGACAGCACCACGGCCGCATTTTCCAGTTATCTGGATCCCGTCAGTGCGATTTTCTTTTCTGTTATCTTCCTTCACGAACAGCTTAACGCCCTTCAGCTTGTTGGCGCGGTCTTGATTCTGGGAACCTCCTGGCGCTTAAGCCGGTTGGAGAAAGAAGCGGGACTGCCTGGGAAGACTTCTTTATAAAGAAAGTTTTTACATAAGAAATTAGTATTTTATATAAGAATAAGACGATTGAACCCTGACAATTCAATCGCCTCTCTCTTACCGGTTACGTTTTGTTTAATCGAATCCCACTTGTGCCACAGATTGTGGCACAATTACTCCAGTTCTTTTTCGATTTCCTCAACAGATGGAAGACTGCTGCGTAAATCTTCCGGCAACGCTTTGGCAATCTGGTTCTTCCACTCTGCCACACCGATAGGGTTCTGATAACCAGCCAAAGAATATTCTACTACGGTTTCATTTTTGCCTTTTACCAGCAACAGACCAATCGTTGGCTTATCATCCGGGTGGCGTAGAATGTCGTTTACCACATTTTGATACATGTTAAGCTGGCTGATAAATCCCGGTTCAAAGTCACATGCTTTCAATTCAATCACTACATAACAGCGCAACTTCAGATGATAAAACAAAAGATCGATATAAAAATCGTTTCTGCCAACTTCAAGATGTACTTGCCTTCCCACAAATGCAAACCCCTGTCCCAATTCCAAAAGAAAACTTTGTATATGTTCTGTCAGCTGCCGTTCAATCTCAACCTCTCTGCGGGGCATATCGGTGCCAAGGAAATCAAACAAATACGGGTCTTTGAACACTTGGTTTACCATATCCGAATCTGTTGGCGGAAGTGCTTCTGGAAAATTATTTACACTTTTTCCCGAGCGCTCCATCAGACCGCTCTGTATTTGCAGCTCCAGTACATTGCTGCTCCAGCCATTTTCTATTGTTTTACACGCATACCATATACGGCTTTCTTCAGAATCCAATTTATCCAGCAACATCCGATTTGTTCGCCACGGAATTTGTGCAACAACCAGTTGCACTATTTCAAAATCTGGCCAGCACTCGGCAAACTTACGCATATATTTTATATTTCGCGGAGAAAAGCCGGACATTTCAGGAAATGCAAGCTTTAAGTCTCTAGCCATGCGGTCAATTACTTTTGCACCCCAACCTTCTTCCTTTTGTTTTTTAAGAATCGCTCTACCAATGTTCCAATAAAGACAAATCATGCTGGAATTTGCATTTAATATAACAGAAATCCTTTGTTTTTGAATTTTCGCTTTCACTTCTTCTATAAATTTCAAATAAGAATCACTCATTTCAGAAAGACTCGGAGCAACCGGGAACAGCACACCTTCTTTATTCTTACCCATTCGATTTCGATTATCCAATAATTTCACCTCACAATTCACGGATTTCTTTTCGTCAATTATATCACGTTGACCAGCGCTTTTCTATCTTACCTCACAAACATAACACTTCACTCCGATAAGAATAATCTCTTTGTCCGAGGTCAGTAAATTTTATTCTTAACAGAGTTTATGCATTTAACAGAAGCGTTCCTCTGGATCATCCCACCATCTATCAACCCTCGAAATCCACCAGCGGTGTCATTACGATGCTTGAATGAAACTGAATCTCAATTTTATCTTTATTGATGACCCTGACTATCCACAGCAAATCCCCAGAGGTCATCCTCTCAAAATTTTTCTTTATATGTAGCTTTCCATATTCTGTATCGCTGATAGTCCCATTGCCCTTGAATCACTTTAGCTTTTCTTTTGTTCCCTAATTTCATTCGCTATGATGCGTTACTTCTCATCAAGCACCTCAAATGAACTTCTCCATTTTCTGCTTATCTTAACTAAATGAGAAACTTTTTTCAGCACTCTAATCTTTTTGATTTTTTAACAGTTCAGAACTATCAACAGATACCCCGTTGTAAAGAAAGTTTTTTCATAGATAATGTTTTGTTTTTCAATTTGTTCTTTTCATTTTTTCCTACCTGCGGTACACTTAAAAGCAAAGAGAAAGAAGGCATCGGCCATGACCCAAACAATTACTTTGATCGAAGGCGACGGGATCGGTCCGGAAATCACCGCCCAGGTTGTCCGCGTCTTACAAGCGCTCCAGCTCCCCCTGACCTTTGACCGCCAAACGCTCGGACAGACCGCGCTGGAACAAACCGGCAGTCTGATTCCGGAAGCCACGCTGCAGTCGATCCGCAAAAATCACATTGCACTTAAAGCGCCATGCACGACGCCGGTTGGTCAGGGCTTCCGCAGCGTCAACGTCCAGCTGCGTCTGGCGTTTGACCTGTACGCGAACATCCGGCCAGCCCGTTCGCTGGAAGGTGTGAAAACCCGGTACGAAAATGTCGATCTGATTATCTTCCGGGAAAATACCGAAGATCTGTATATCGGCGAGGAACGGAAGATCGACGAGGATACGGTAGAAGCGATCAAGCGGATCACCCGTCCCGCTTCACAGCGAATCATCCAGGCGGCGTTTGAATACGCGGCAGCTCATCAGCGGAAGAAAGTTACATGCGTGCATAAAGCGAACATCTTAAAACAAAGCGACGGCCTGTTTCTGCGAGTCTTCCGGGAGATCGCCGCGCAGTATCCGCAGATCGAAGCCACTGATCTGATTGTCGACAACGCGTGTATGCAGATGGTCATGCATCCGGAGCAATTTGACGTCATGGTCATGCCGAATTTATACGGTGATATCCTTTCTGATCTGTCCAGCGGATTGATCGGCGGACTGGGACTGCTTCCCGGCGTGAACCGGAATGAGGAAATCGCGATCTTTGAAGCGGTGCATGGCTCCGCCCCGGATATCGCGGGAAAGAACCTGGCGAATCCGACCGCCCTGCTTCAATCCGCCTGCATGATGCTGGACCATTTAGGCTATGAAGACGCAGCTCAGCGGATTCACAAGGCGCTGGTTTCCGTTTTGTGCAACACTCCGATCCGCACGCGTGATTTAGGCGGAACCGCGACGACCACAGCGTTTACCGACGCTTTGATCGCACGGCTTTAAGCTGTTTGAGTAATTCTGAGCCCGGCCTGATTTTCATTTCAATCAATCAAAAAGAGAAATTCCGCTTTCGGCCTCCAACGCCAAACTGGAATTTCTCTTTTTTATCGGGTTAAAACTCATCCGCTTTCTGATCAAAATCGATCCGCCGATGCACCCGGCACGGATTTCCATAAGCGATGACATTCGCCGGCATGGACTTCGTGACGACGCTGCCGGCTCCAATCACCGTATTATCCCCGATGGTCACCCCCGGACAAACGATCGCCCCGCCGCCAATCCAGACGTTTCGGCCGATTGTGATCGGTTTTCCGAATTCCACATCTTGTTCGCGCAGCTTGGAATCCAGCGAGTGACAGGCCGTCAGCAGCTGAACGTTCGGACCGATCAGCGTTTTATCGCCGATTGTGATCGGACAGACGTCCAGCAGCACGCAGCCATAGTTCAGCATCACATCGTTTCCCAATGTAATATTAAAGCCGTAATCGCAATAGAACGGCGGCTTTACCCAGAAGTTGCCCTCAGTCCGCAGCAGCTTCCGCAACAGGCGGCTGCGCAGATTCACTTCATGAAAGGTTTTCTTGTTATAGCGATGACAGAGCCGGGAAGCCCGGTCACGAAGCAGGATCAGCTGCGGATCCAGCGGATTATAGTTCATGCCGGCAATCATTTTTTCTTTTTCATTCATTCCGGTCTATTTTCTCCCAGCTCGCCCATCATTCTTTCCAGCAGAGTCAGCGCCTGAAACGCGGCCCAGAAAGAATTCTGATGATATGCTTTTGAACCGCTTTGATGGGGCGTGTCGGAAATCGCGCGCAATGCTAAAAACGGAATCTGGTTGACATAACAAACATGGGCTACCGCGGCGCTCTCCATATCGACGCAATCCGGATTGAATTTTTCAATGATTGATGAACGTCCCGCCTGATCAATGAACTGATCGCCGCTGACGCCCCGGCCTGTCCGGATTTTTCCTTCTCCATTTTCCTGACCGGCAGCGCATTCTGCCAGATGAACCAAGTCCGGATCGCTGAGAAACCACAGGTCTTTCATATAGGGGTGGTAATGAATCAAAACACCCGAATGATCAACATCGTGATAGGTGCATCGCTCGATAATGATCACGTCCCCGATCCTTAAGTTCGGATCCAACGCCCCCGCCGTTCCGATCATGATCACAATGGATACCTGCTTATCGATCAGCAGCTGCGTTGCTAAAGCTGCATTCACTTTGCCGACGCCGCAGCGTACCGCGGTGATGGATTGTCCCTGCCATGTCCCCTCGATGAGTTTCAGCATTGCGGCTTCTTCTGTTTTCTCAATCCGCATCTGTGCGATCAACGGTTGAATTTCATCGTCCGCCGCCGCGATAATTCCGATTTTTTGTTTCATAGGTTTCTCCTTTGTCACGGGTAAACACAAAATTATGATCATTTGAAAGTTCGGCTTGATAACGATAACCACGCCGATTAAACGTTTTCAGCTGTTCTGGATTTTCCGCTCGGATTTCCGCTAAATAGCGGATCATTTCACCCCGTGCGATCTTTACATAAACACCCTTCTCCCGCAGCCCCATCCCGGTTTCTTCATAGAACCAGCATTTGATATACCGGACAGGCGAAGCCGCATAACGACAGACGCTGCGGGCATGCTGAGCGCTGGCTAAGTCGATTAAAACAGAATCTGACTGGGCCAGGTGCTGATATAAACGATCGCCCCAGAATTCATAAAGACTGTGAAACTCGGGTGTTTTTAATGGAGAATCCATTTCCAGGCGATGCGGATGAATACCATCCAGCGGCCGCAGCAGGCCATAAAATCCGGAGAGAATCCGGACGTGGCGTTCCACATAGTCCAGCTGCTCATCCGTAAATACATGCGGCGCCATCGTCTGGTACTGAATACCGTCATAGCTCAGAATCGCGGGTGTCCCTTCCTTATTCAGATCCAGGATTTGATATTGTTTTCTTGCTTCTTCGGCAATCTGCGGACTGCATTTTAACAGCCTGCGCAGTTGTTCCTGATTGAGCGCTTTGAGGGTTGGCAGCAATTTCCAACTGTCTTCAAGAAAGAAAGGCTGATGTCTGGGCGACATAAAAACTTCGTCGGTTTTAATGCGCTTTGCCGGCGCGATGATCAGTTTCACGCTGCTCCCCTCCTTCCGTAAAATTAAGCTGGTCCTGAAGAGATAGCCAATGTTTTATTTCAGATTCTTGAATTCGGTCTGCGCCTCTTTTTGTTTTATGACCCCGGCCATATAGCCCAGGAAGTCATCATAGCCTAAATTCCAGTAATAAAGATCATCGATGATCTTGGGAATTTTAAAGTGATTCAGCTTATATTTCGAGATTTCTACTGATACTTTTTGTAATTCATGCCAATTGAGATCGCCTCCACTTAACTTTGAAACCCATTCCTTATCCACCAGGGCCACGTTGGTATTGGATTCGATTACTTTAAAATCACGCTCAACACTTACAAAATTCTGTAAAGTTTCATTAGTCAGGATATTCTTATATTTACTATTTAATCCATATAAAGCAATTTCATCTGCAATAGCCTGGGTTGTCAATTCTGGCGACATAACCTGACCTTTTTCAAAATAATGTTTAAGCACTTCACCTGCTTGTTTTAATCCGGGATTTTGTTTCAGCATTCCATCTTCAGCAATAGTAAACGTCCAAACTTCCGCTCTTTCTAAAAGTCCTTCACGGTTAATCCGTCCGGCAATCTGGAGTAAAGAAGCCAGCGAACTAAGTTCACGGAATCCAATACGAAAGGACAAATCAACTCCCGCTTCTATACACGAAGTCGCTACCAATGTCCAGTCGCAATCAGCTTTATTTTCCAGTCTTAGCCTTACTTTTCTCAACGTGGCTTCCCGATCTTCTGATTTCAACGATTTAGATAAATGTTCAACTTTTGTTCGGCCGCAGGTTTTCGCCAACTGATGCGCCAAGAAGGCCGCGCTATCAATTGTATTCATAATTACCAATCGTGGCCCGGGAACACTGCTGATCCATTCAACAAGCTCTGCTGTCGATTTTGCTTTTGGATCATAGCGGTAAACAACTCGCTGTCTTTCATAAATTGCAAGCTGCTTGCGTAGGTTAGCATCAACAATTTCAGGCACTTCAAAATTTAATTGATCCCCAGCGATTGCTTTGATTGTCCAAAAACGACTTAACGAGCCTGAAGCCAGAACCCAATAACAATTCCACTCGTTCGCTAAGATATTCATCCATTTCCAAGCCATCGGCAATAAAGCCGCGGGCAGTGCCGCATGAGACTCATCAACAAAGATGGCGCTGCCAGGGAGTTCATGCAATCGACGCAATGCCGCAGGCGAATCTGACGCCAAAGTTTCAAAAAAAGCAACAGCAGTTGTCACCACGATCGGCGCCCGCCATAGCGCTGTTAAATGCCGGATATTTTCATTTTCAAAATCCGCCCGATGATGAAGCTCAGCGACCACCTCTTCGGGATTCTCACCCGGAAGTGTAAGAATTTCCCGATAGGTTTCCACTGTCTGCTCAATGACATGCGTAAAAGGCTGGATTACAAAAATCCTGCGTAAGCCACGCTTTTGAGCCAGGACAAGCAAATGAGCCAAAATCGCAAGTGTCTTCCCGGTTCCAACCGGACTATCACAAGAACTGATTTTAGCAAATACCAAGGAATCTCTGCAGGCCACATACATTAGTTCGCGCAGGCGATTTCGCTCTCCTGCATCACTCGTCTTTTTCAACTGCTCAATATACTGATTCACCTGTTTCAACCGTTTATCAGGCTGCAGCTGAATTTGTTCATCTTTGGATTGATTTTTTGTATAATGATGCGAGGTATCCGTATGATCTGCATCCACAACGCAAGACAGAAGCATCCTCAAAAAAACTGAACGATCACTGGAAATCTCGTCACAATTCGCAAAACAAATTGGATCATGAATCAAGCGCTGATGAAGATCATCATAGACTGATAGTTTACTGTCTACCAAACGCGCTATTGCCGCATCACGAAAAATAAAATCACCCTTATTTTGCTCAGCGGTAAAATCCGGAAACCCACGGTGATGGGCCTGAATCACCGCTGCAGTCAACGCTGAAAAATGTTGGTCCTGCAGCCAATAGGCCGCACCGGCATCGACATGATTCAAGGGCAATACCGACGCTGACAATTCCCCCGAAAGCACCTTTTGGTTTTTTTCATCTAACTTTCCAAGGTCATGAAAGGCTGCAACATTTTCAATCAACCGCAGAAATTTCATATCATCTTTAACTAGATAACTGCCTGCCTCCTTTGCATAGCGGCGAGCTAATAAAAGGACGCCGCGGATGTGCGCGGCGTATGTTTGAGCGGCAATACCATTTTTGGGACTGTGAGCAAAGTATCCCGTCATCGAACTAAATCGACAATTGATCCCACTTGGGCCGCCAGTTCCTCCGGCAGTTCCGTTTTGTCGCAATAATCAAGCCAGCTCGTTGAAGGATCATTTGGATTCCCAATCCGTGTCGGCGTTAACGCTTCAAACAATTTGTAATCTGCACAGCTTCCCAGCGGATTCAAATGTTCAATATACCAGGCGTGTCTGATTCGAACATCCGGGCGAATTGCTGAACGATTAAGATCATATGCCATTGGAATCAGAATTTTAAGCAGCTCAATATCCGCAGCCGTACAGCCAGTTTTCTCTGCGTAATTTGGATTGATAAAGAATGGCATGCAATAAACGCCATGCTCCACCACGCGGAAAGCCAGCGGCGCCATCCCGGAATTTTTTCCTTCTTGAACTCCAGCTTTGTTCGTATTCGTATACCGCACAATATCGACTGGTGAAATTGAAATTCCTACGCCGAATTGAACGACGCCAGACTTGATATATCCTTTGTTCGCACTTTCTTCCAGAAAAGTATTACCGAATACACGGGCATCCCAATATTTCTTTACAAACTGACTTTCCAGGAACTCTTTTTGATCAAATGTTTTGACATCTTTTCCCATCTCATCCGTAATCTTTTTACGATTCCGGCCACGGCTTTCTAAAATACAGAAATTCTCAGCATGATCAACGTAAAATTCAGGCAAGCTCCTGAAAAACAAACTATCATGATCATCAATAAGATCCCTCAGTTTTCGTTTAAATGATACCGGTGAAATTTCACCTTTCCCGTTTGGCCGCTGCCGCGGATCTGATTCCCGATCCGGATCCCCATTCGGATTGGAATTAACGACTTCAATGACCAGCAAGCCTGTTACTCGTTTAAGCTCATTCTTCATGATTATTATCTCCTTTTTCTTCATTATTAACCGCTTTCACTTGTTTTTCTTTTTTAGGAAACGAAGCCATATATCCTATAAAAAGCTGCGCTTTTTCAAAATCTCCAAAACGAATAGACTTATCCATTTGTGGCAGAATCTGATTCGAGAATTGTTCAAAGAGATTCAACAGCCACCCTGCCCGCCAGCTGTTTTCCTCCGCTTTGCCTCGGAATTGTTTCGCCCAGGCAAGATACGGTTGCAAGCGGATTGAAAGCTGAGACAAGGCTTGATATGGCATCTCTCCAGCATTTATAAATAAGGAACTGCCAACAAGCTGAGGCGGAATATCTCCATTACGTTTTTCGATGCAATACAAGACATGGAGTTCGTCGGATACGTGCAGCAGCTGACCTAACAAATAAGGTAAATTTTCCATATATCGTTCCTTTCGTATATCGTTTTTAAATAATAACAGAGCCAAAACAGAACAAACTTTCATCGCCGCTTTTTTCTGGATTCTTAATTTTTTCGGATCGGAGACCGGGTCATCTTTTGTCTGTCTGTAAATTTGATTTCCAAGAAAATGAATTAAGCCTGAGGCATTTGTTACTTCTACATGAATAAAGTTCTGGATTACCGTCAGCGGCAAAATATTTAACAACATTGCCATACCTTGATATTTTTTCATGGATTGGACTGGCGTTTTCCCATCCGCTCGTTCCCCATCCTGTTTCCAGACAGCGTTTAGAATATCGGCGACCTCAAGCGGGAATGGAATAACCACGTCACCGACGTCTAATAATGGAAGGTTTTTGCATCCAGCCGTCCAATCCCCGGCATTCTGAATCAATTGTTCTGGTGTTGAATTATGAGTAAAAATCACTTTTGTACGCGCTTTATCTATTTTACGAAGGCTAAATATTTGAATCGTCTCCGGCTGCTGATCAACAGGCAATCCGCGGTATCCTCTCGTAAATTCTTCCGCTTGCCTTTCAAATCGTGACTCTCTTTGTTTAGCCGTCATATCTGAACTCTGGGCAAATATTGAAACAAATTTGAGCGGCACTTTCGGCAACTTTGAGGGATAGATAAATACGATCTCATTCTTGTCAATTCTTTCCCAAGTCAGCTGCCGGCGTTGTGGTTCAGCAATCCATTCCAGCGCACTTTTCACCGCCGTGCGGTTTTCCGGCGCAATGGGATAGGAGCTATCGTTAATTTTTCCATATCGATATTGACAAGGCTGCCCCTCAAACATCGAACGTAGCGTGACGTCAAACCCGTCCAATTTCACATTAGGCATGGGTTCTCCAGGATTCACAAACGGCATCCCAAAAGCATCGCTTTGTTCCGCTTTCTGACTCATCATTCCAGCCTGTTCATTGTTCAACAGCCATTGATTAAATTGTTTCGTTGTCTGCTTGCTGGCGACAGGATAAGTGAATCGCTGCCAATTCTCAAGATCCAAAATTACCGAAATTTTAACTCCGACATCTTTATCACGATCCTTATTCTCAGAACCTTCATGAAACAACAACGCAATCATTTCCGGGATATCCTCGCCGTGCTCCAACTTCGCAAACAGACACGCTTCTAACCCAGACCGAAAGCTTTCAACGGAACCACCATAGACATTAACACATAGTTTCGCAAGATAAGCCAAGGCACTGGTTTCTGTTTCTTCTTCTAAACGCAGTTGCTTAAAGAGTTCTTCCGGGCGATCTCTCAGGCATCGTGCCACTTGTTTCGGTGCACCTTTTATCCAATTATCCTCAAGACACCACGATTTAAGCATCTCTACTTCAGGCTTCTCTTGGCCTTCCTTAATTTTTTTTAATATTGAAATCAAATCTGGATTAGTAATTCGATATAACGGACTGAGGTTAAATGCTGGAAAGCTGCTTTGATTATCTCCATATTTACGAAGTTCTTTGGCGTGATCTGGGCGCAGACACTCTATTTGGGAGACGCTGCCGGTATCATCAAGCCAAATTCGATAACACTGAGACTTAGGAATCAACTTGTATTTTCTATGCCAGTTCTTCCCTTCGATGCCTTCGTTCTTTAACGTCTGTGCAAGCCCATACAGTTCGTTAATCACGGTCTTCACCCCGTTTCGGATAGATCAAAACACCGTTATGGATCATTAAATTATTGTCATAGACACAGGCTACCGGGGACTGATATCCTCTCGAGAACACCTGTCTCAGCATTGAAGGTATGATTATATCCGGCATATCCGCAATGACTGACGTTGTATCCCGCAATCTTCCAAAATACGAAGGCGTGAATTCACGCCACCCTAACACAGGAACTGAAAAACTTTTTCCTTGTTTTAAGCGACGCTCAAAAATACATTGATACGCATGACCCGGCGAAGTCGTTTTTTTATCCCATTGTAATGCCGATGCAGGCAAATTTTCTTTATGCCTGTTTACTACGACTTCCGCATATAACTTATAACAAACATCAATTAAAACTGTAGCATACAGTTGGTACATATTGTCTTTTTTGATCAGAGAGCTATTTCTCAAGGGGCCGCCATAATTTGTACAATAGGAATGATACTGAATTGGAGAGCACACTTCAACCTTCGTTGGAATGATCTCTATATCCGGGCCCCATAAAACTGATTCAAATATAGCTTTCACAGCTGCATACGTAGGAGCAGGATAACTAACCGGACAATCGCCCGAATCCGGACGAGTCCACATTGCTGTATCCCCTGCAATTTCCATTTCTATAGGATATGATAATCTCGTCACGATCCTTTCCTCCTTATTATTCAATTCATTATTTCAACCGCTGTAGTTTTAACAAAACTCTTTTATTTCTTATATTTTATCATATATTTGTTTGAAAAATTAAAGGTCCTTCTTTTTTCACCTGATTATTTTTTGATTTATTTATCTGTATTCTTACATTTTCATGATCTCAGAAATATTTTCACGCTTATTAGTCAGAATAAATTTTACATTTTCAGAACAAATAATTTCTATAAAATAAACGCATCTGACATTCCAGATACGTTCATCTACTTTAATTTAATTCTGAAAGTTTAATTATTTGCACTCTGCGCAAACAGGCGGAATCTCCGCCGACGGCCGCCGCTGGCTTAACGGCGCCGAAATTTTACTGCTCGGCCGGGTTTTGACCAACAAACAAATTGTCTCCACGTGCGATGTCATCGGAAAGAGATCGACCGGTACGATCGTCCGCACCTGATACCCCTCATGCGTCAGATGCCTCAGATCCCGTGCCTGCGTCGACGGATTGCATGAGATATAGACAATCCGATCCGGATTTAACCGGCATAACGACTTCAGGAAACGCTCATCCGCACCGGCGCGCGGCGGATCCATAAACACGACATCGTAAGCCTGCCCTTCCCGCGCTGCCTGTTCCATAAACAAACCCGCATCCGCTTCGACAAACCAGGCGTTGCGCAGATGGTTCATGCGCGCGTTTTCAATCGCGTTTTTGACCGATACTGGATTGACTTCCACCCCAACGACCTCCTTGGCAGCCTTCGCCACGACCAGGCTGATCGTCCCGATCCCGCAATACGCGTCCAGCACCCGTTCCTTACCGGTCAGATTGGCCAGCTCCATCGCTTTCCCATAGAGAACCTCGGTCTGAACTGAGTTAATCTGATAAAACGACTTCGCGGCGATCGAAAACTTCAGTCCGCAAAGCTCGTCCTGGATTTTTCCGGTCCCCACGAGCACTCGCTCCTGCGATCCCAGAACGACGCTGGTATTGCGGGAATTCACGTTCATGACGATAGTCGTAATTTCCGGATGCCGCTGGCGCAGCCGCTGAATCAGCTGCTTGCGAGCCGGAAAGATCGGCGAAGCGCAGACCAGACACACCAGCACCTCGCGGCTCACATGCCCGACGCGAATCAAACAATGCCGGACCACCCCTGTACGCTGATCCTCATCATACGGTTCGATCCGCAATTCCGTCATCAGCTCGCATACCGTGGCGAGAATTTTCTCTGCGATCGGATCCTGGATCCAGCATGACGAATACGCGACCAGCTGATGGCTGTCCTCCTCGTAAATCCCGGCAATGACTTTTCCTTTTTTACTGAGCGAAAACGTCGCGATCACCTTGTTACGGTAAGCCCACGGTTCTGCCATGCCCAAAACATCATGCACCCGGCCATACCGTCCTAAAAGCTGCTGGACCTTTTCCTTTTTCCAGTCCAGCTGAGCAGGATAATCGACATGCTGAAGCTGGCATCCGCCGCAGCGGTCAAACACCCGGCAGCGCGGTCTCACCCGCAGCGGACTGTCCGTCAGCCGAACCGCGGATACGACTCGAACGCCCCTTCCCCGTGTATATTCCAATTCAACTTCCTCGCCGGGAAGCAGATTCTCGATCAAAACCTTTTCATCCTTTATTTTAACAAGCCCTTTGCCGGAAGCATCAAGCTGAATACACCTTGTCCGAACTGAAGAGATCGGATCCTTTTTCTTTTCTTTCATTTCTATCACCGGTACCATCATATCATAAAATGACCGCGGACGGCAGTGCTTTGTTTCTGACCGCCGTATTGCGGACATGGTATTTTCACAAAGAAAGTGCTATCATGAACTTAGAGATGAACTGATTCATCCCGGGCAAGAGAAAAGGAGGGTTTCGCATGAATCAAGAACAACTGAATCAAATGCATTCCGCCAAAGGCTTTATCGCCGCTCTGGACCAAAGTGGAGGAAGTACGCCGAAGGCCCTTCGGCTGTATGGAATCGAGGAAGATCAGTACAACGGCGAGGAGGCGATGTTCGATCTGATCCATCAGATGCGCTCACGAATCATCACCAGTCCAGCTTTCACCAGCGAGCATATCCTGGCGGCCATCCTGTTTGAAATGACGATGGACCGCCAGATTGAAGGCCAGTATACCGCCGACTATCTATGGGAAAAGAAAGGTATTCTGCCAATTCTCAAGGTTGACAAAGGTCTGGCTCCGTTAGAGAACGACGTTCAGCTGATGAAGCCGATCAGCAATCTGAAAGAATTGTTGGAGAGAGCAGGCCAGCGGCATATCTTCGGCACAAAGATGCGCTCCGTGATCAAAGGTGCAAATCCGGACGGCATCCGCGCGATTGTTGATCAACAATTTGAAATCGGCCTGGAAATCGCGAACGCCGGCTTCGTTCCGATTTTGGAACCGGAAGTCGACATTACCCTGCCGGACAAGGAAAAATGCGAGATCCTGCTGAAAGCCGAAATTGAGCGTCATCTGAAAACACTCGAAGCGGATGTCCGCTTGATGTTTAAGCTTTCAATTCCGACGCTTGATGGTTTCTACAGCGATCTGATGAATGATCCGCATGTCGTCCGCGTCGTCGCGTTGTCCGGCGGTTACTCCCGCAAGGAAGCCAACGAAAAACTGGCGCGCAACCCCGGCTTAATCGCCAGCTTCTCCCGGGCGTTGACCGAAGGGCTTAAAGCGCAGCAGACTGACGACGAATTCAACGCGATGCTGCAGGAATCGATTCAGACAATTTACGACGCCTCCATCCAATAAACAAACAAAGCTTAACTCCTGCAAACAGGACAGAGCTGGGAAATTCCCGGATTCTGCCCTGTTTTTTTAATTCTTTCCCTCATTCTTTTGCCTCTGCTTGTTTTACTTTCTACCGGGAAGCCGGGCATTTCGATATTTTTTTCCAGTCTTCGCGCTTATAATTAAGGCATCACGTAAAGGAGAAAACTATGCGATTACAAGACAAAGTAGTATTGGTTACCGCTTCGACGCGGGGCATCGGCTTAGCAACGGTGCAGGCATGCGCGAAGGAAGGCGCAATTGTTTACATGGCGGCGCGGAATTTAGAACGGGCCAGCCAGCGGGCTGAGGAATTGAACGCGTTGGGCTACCGCGTCCGCACCGTTTATAACGATGCGACCGATTTAGAATCCTACCGCACGATGATCGAAGAAGTCGTCAAGCTGGAAGGCCGGATCGACGTGCTGGTCAACAATTTCGGCACCTCGGATCCCAAGACGGATTTAGACATTGAACACACGCGCTGGGAGGATTTCCAGGCCACGGTCGATATCAATCTGGCCAGCGTTTTCGTCAGCAGCCAGGCGGTCATTCCGCACATGAAGAAACAAGGCGGCGGCAGCATCGTCAACATCAGCTCCATCGGCGGACTGACGCCGGATATCGCGCGGATCGGTTATGCCGTCAGCAAGGACGCAATCATCTACTTATCAAAAAATATCGCCGTGCAGACCGCCCGCAGCAACATCCGCGTCAACGTCGTCTGCCCGGGCCAGACCGCAACCGATGCCGTGATGAACAACATGTCCAAAGAATTCCAGGATTTCTTCCTGCGGCATACGCCGATCCAGCGCATGGGTAAACCGGAGGAAATCGCGGCAGCCGTGGTTTATTTCGCCAGCGACGATGCGGCCTACACGACCGGTCAGGTCATGGCAGTGCATGGCGGATTCGGCTTGCCGACACCGGTCTATGCCGACATGATCGATTTGAGCGCCGACCGGAAACACTGATCCGAACGTACAATAACAAAAAACGCTGAAGCCGTGCAGGAGTATTCCTGTTCGCCTCAGCGTTTTCTTTTCAATTCGAGTATGCGCTTAATTCATTAACACGGCTTCGGCATGGCCAGAATCTGTTCCCGCAGCTGACGATAGCATTTCGTTGTTTCCGGGCGCATCTGCGCCTCGCGCACATCGCTGCCAAACGCGCCGCGGCTGATCAGAATCAGCGGCGGGAACTGGATTCGTTTGAACACCGCGCCCTGCATTGTCCGCAGCACCCATTCCAGATCCTGAATAAAAGCTTGCGGCTCATCCAGCCCATAGTATCGCAGCCACTGTCCGATCTCGCTGGTCTGCAGCCGTCCCTGCAAATAGTCGTCCATAATTGCCTCAACCCGGCCGCCCGGATACTCCGTCAGCTGGTTAATCAGCCAATCATGATAAAACCACTTCATCGGATCGCGCTGGTCATCTTTCAGCTCGGCTGACGGCGGGAATTCCCAGATCAGGCGGTCGCCGTCCATTTCCGGAAGCAGGTTGGCCGGAATGATCTCACGGCCAAACGCTGCGTTAATCTGCTTCGCCAGGTCAAACAGCTGGACCTTCGTACAGTCGGCAATCGGCGACAGCGCGCCGATCGCGTCGCCATACAGCGTGCAGTACCCCAGCGCCGCTTCCACCTTATTACCATTGTTGACGATCACGCCGCCTTCCATCGAAGCAAAGCTTGACAACAAATGACCGCGCAGCCGGGCCTGAATATTTTCCAGCGCCAGCCCTTCCGCCTGCGGATAGCCATAATCCTGCAGCGTATCGACCGTCGCGTCGACGATCTTTTCAATGCTGCCCTCACGGATCAAAATCCCCAGGCGTTCCGCCAGCGCCTTCGCGTTGTTTTTCGTCGTCAGGCTGTTATACCGGCTGGCCATATTGTAGCCGACAACCCGCTGAGCGCCCAGCGCGTAAACCAGAAGCGCCGAAGTGATGCTGCTGTCAAGCCCGCCGGACAGACCGACGATCCATTTCATCTTCGGTGAAAACATCTGCTTGTCAAACTCCCGGATCGCGCTGACCAACGCACGCATCAGCTTGGTTTCCGGCTGGCGCGTAAGAACTTCGCGCTCATGCAGGCCGACGATCCGGCACTCCGGCTCAAACTGATCGTTCAGCGAAAGCTGGCGTTCGCCCTGTTCATCATAAATCGTGCTGTCGCCGTCAAACACCATTACATTTTTGCCGTTGTTCTGCATCCCGCAGGCATTGACATAAACCAGCGGCACAAAGGCTCCCTGCGCCGAAGCGGCATGCTGGCGCACCCGTTTATCCCGCGAGCGTTCTTTATTCAGCGTCCAGGGGGAGCAGGACAGATTCACGATCAGATCGACGTCCTGCTTTAAATAGGCGTCCGTCACATCCAGCGCATAATCCTCGCTCCACAGATCCTCGCAAATCTCAACGCCGATCCGCCAGGTCTGACCGTCTTTCTCAAACAGAAACGGCCGCAGCCCTTCCTCAACCGGTGTTTGATTCCGCATTGCGATTTCCATTCCGGACAGGAAATATCGGGAATCGTCGAATACCCGGTAATCCGGATTGAGATGCTTGATATACATCCCGTCCAGACTGCTGTTTTCCCGTTTCACCCACTGGCCGTCAGCACAGAAATAAGCGGCGTTGTAGCGGACCGGGCGTCCGTCACGCCCGCGCTTCGCCTGACCAATCGGCCGGGTTCCCAAATTGCCGTAGAGGATCCCGATCCCCTGCGACAACGCCAAAAGCTCGTCGTTCAGACTTTCCAGATATGCGCACCAATCCTGATCCAGCCATTTGTCCTGCAGACAATAGCCGCTCAGCGCCATCTCCGGAAAGACGATCAGATCTGCCTTCTCCGCTTTCGCCTGTGCGATCATTTCATGCATGGCCGCCAGATTTTCCGTCGGCTGGCCCTGTTTAACGTTGATTTGTCCTAACGCGATTTTCATGTTTCTGCCCCCGCTGCTTCTTTTTTAACAGATCGTTCCGCCGGTAATCTTTACATCTTCCTGATGCTCGATCATCGCTTCGATCGCCACGGTCAGACCCTTTACGATTGTATCCAGCTCCATCGACGGCATGCCTTTTTTTGTCGCCGCCTGCGATGGCAGATACGGAATGTGAATGAAACCGGAGCGTTTGCCCGGAAATTCCGTCTCGATCAGATAACGCACGCCATAGGTCACGTGGTTGCAGACAAACGTCCCGGCGCTGTTGGATACGGAAGCCGGAATTCCAGCCTCCTGCATCGCTTTGACCATCGCCTTGATCGGCAGCGTAACAAAATACGCGTCCGGCCCTTCCGGATAAATCGGTTCGTCCACCGGCTGGTTGCCCGCATTATCCGCGATCCGGCAGTCGTCGACATTAATGCCGACACGCTCCACTGTGATATCCGGCCGGCCGCCGGCCTGACCGATCGAAAGAATCATATCCGGGTCTTCCTTCCGGATTGCTTCCCGGATCACGGCCAGCGATTGATGAACAACCGTTGGGATTTCCAGCTTGACGATCTGCGCGCCGCCAATAACCACCGGCAGTCGTTTCACCGACTCAATGGCCGGATTGATTTTCTCACCACCGAATGGATCAAAACCTGTCACTAATATTTTCATCACAACGTCCTCCTTTTTATTTATCCGCGGACCAGGGGAATCCGCTTGCGCCCTTTCCCCTGATCTTAATTTATTAAGCTTAGAAAGCCAATACGAGCATCAGCACGACGTGAACGACGATCATGATCAGCGCCATCGGCAGCTGCGCCTTGATCACCGTGTATTTGTTTTTCGTTTCGAGTACCGCCGCCGGCACGATATTGAAGTTCGCCGCCATCGGTGTCATCAGGGTGCCGCAGAAACCCGCCGTCATTCCCAGCGCACCGACGATTGCCGGATCTCCGCCCTGCAGGATCACAAACGGAACGCCAATCCCCACGGTGATGACGGAGAACGCCGCAAACGCATTGCCCATAACCATCGTAAACAGAACCATCCCGGCGACATAAACGATCACGCCCAGCACCACGCTGCCCTGCGGCACAACATTCGCCATAATGCTGGAAATCACCGCGCCGACGCCAGCCTCCGTAAAGACGGATCCCAATGCCCCTAACAGCTGCGGCAGCAGGCTCGCCGCACCGACCGTCATCAATAACCGCGCCGTATCGTCACGCGTTTCCGCGAACTTCGGGCGGGTGATCGCCACGCCGATCAAGTACGCCAGGATCGAAGCCAGACCGATCGCCAGCGCCGATGGGAAGGTCACGCCGCCCTCCGCAACTTTGAATTTCAGCTGCGCTAAAATCACCGTGATCACCGCTAAGATTCCACCCGCGATGGCCCATTGTACCGCTTGCCGCTGGGCCCGTTTCTTTTCCTCCAACGGCAGCTTTCTCGCCAGGATTCCTTTCACAACCGCCAAGATCACAATCAGAGCCGCAAATTTCAAGCCCCATGACATCGGAAATGAAATTACCGGCGTCTTATCTGAAAATTTCAGCATTGACAAAGCCAGGGCGACAACGCCGATCGTGATCGCCGGCAGGAAAATCTTATTGCCCAGCTTATCCGCCTGCGCCTTGCGGAACGACGCCTCCGACGGCACAAACTTGCCCATCTGCACCTGCTTGGTCGCCGTCAGGCAGCCCAGCACCAGAAGCAGCGCACCGGTCAGCGCATACGGGATATACGGGCCTAAAATAAAGATCAATCCGAGAATCGTCCAGAACACAAACGTGCCGATCCGGCATTTTTCATTCTGAAGACCGCGCCAGGCCGCGTTGAAGCTGACCAGACCGCACAGACAGAACACAATCTCGCTGCCCCAGTTTAACAGTGTTTTTAAATCCATTACGCCTGCGCCTCCTTTTTCAGCTTGCGGTCCGCTAACAGAACCTGAATGATCGTAAAGATCGTCACAACGATGCCGACCGGAATCGACGCCTGCGCGATCGAGCCGAGCGTGACCTCATAACCGGCCGCCGCCAGCGTCCCCTGGATCAACAATACACCGCTGTTGCCTAAAAAGATATTCTGACCGAAGAAGTTGCCGTAGTTTTCAACCGCGGCCGCCAAGCCCTTGATCCGCTCACTCTGTTTTTCGTTCAGCGGTTTTTTAATCGACGTTTCGCCGGCCGCCTCGCTCATCGGCAGGATCAGCGGACGCACAAACTGCACATGGCCGCCCAGCCGGATCGACATCGCCGAAGCCAGAATCCGCACGACCATATAAATGGATAAGACCTTGCCTGCCGTTGCGTTTTTAATCTTGCCGATCAATTCCGCCGCGCGTTCCTTCATACCGTAGCGCTCAATCAGCGCAATCGCCGGAAAGCTGATCAAAAAGATCGACATCAGACGGTTGTCGACGAACGCCTTGCCCATGATCTCCAGGATCTGAACGAAGTCCAGACCGGACACCAGGCCGGTGACCAGACCAGAAATCAGGACGACCGCAATGACGTCCCATTTTAAGGCAAATCCGACCACGATGATCAGAATGCCGATGAGTTTCAAATATTCCATAACTGAGTTCCTTTCCCTTTTTGAGTATTCCCATTATACCAGATTTTCACCAGGGCTTGAATGGAAAATTTTCAAGCTCTGATCCCTCGATTTCCGCGTTCCCTCTCTTTACAGACTACCGGAAAATCTGCTGGACAAGAACCATATAGAACAGCGTGCCGCAGCCGATGCTGAGCAGACTGTTGCGCTTCCAGCCATGAATAACGCCGGTCACCGCCAGCGCCAAAAGCTCCGGCAGGCCATGATTGGATCCCAGCCAGTCCGTAGAGCGCAGGCCGTACACCACCAGCATCGCCATCATCGCTAACGGCAGCACCTGCCCCAGATACGCGATGGTCTTCGGGATCGGCTGTCCTGGCCGGAACGCCGCAAACGGCAGCCAGCGCGTGAGAAACGTCACCGCCGCCATCAACAGAATCGCTAAAAACATTGACGAATTCATGCCTTCAGCCCCCTTCTTTCCAAAACCGGGCGCAGGCCGAGCAGACCTGCAGCAATCATCACCAGCGCCGGCAGAATCATCCCGTCCGCGCCGAACAGGACCAGCGCCGCGACTGCGCTGATCAAACCCACCAGCGTCGGAATCGGAGTGACCGCCAATTTCAGCTGATCCAGACAGGTAACAAAAAACAGCGCCGTCATCGCAAAATCAATCCCGGTCGTATCAAAGGGAATGACGGCCCCGGCGGCCGCCCCGATCAGCGTGCCGAGAATCCACCACAGCTGATCCAGCAGTGTAATCCAGAAATACAGGCGCTGCGGCTCCGCTTTGTTCTCCAGCTTCTTCTGACATAACAAACCATACGTTTCATCCGTCAGACCGAAGATCAGATACAAGCGGCGCACTCCTCGTTCGCCGAACTCCCGCAGAAACGAAAAACCGTAAAACAAATGCCGCAGATTCACCGCCAACGTCATCAGGATGACCTGCAGCGGACTGGCTGCCTGCGCGAGCAGCTGAATCCCGACAAACTGCATCGAACCGGCATACACCAGCACGCTCATCATCAGCGCCCAGCCCCAGCCGATCTGATGCTGCTGAGCGAGCAGCCCGAATGCGATGCCGACGACCAGATAGCCGGGAAACACCGCCAGCGAAGATGTCAGCGCCTCTTTTTTTGTTTGATCCATACCTTGCTTCCCCCTTATCAAACTCTTGCATTCCATCGTCTCCCTCTCCTTATCCAGATCCTGGCGGGGATACGATAGAGAAAAGCGGAAGTTCCGCATTGTCCTTCCGCTTCCTGATTCATTGTTAGCTTCTATTCCCGCCCGGGCTTTCACCGCGGCAGCCTTTTATAAACGACCTGATTGACTGTCCTTAACGGTTAGAACATCAGGATGGTATTCAGGATCATCATCAGACAGATGAAGCTGACCAGGCCGATCACCATGATTTTCTGAAATGTTTTCTTGGGTTTCGTCATGACACCCTCCTATCCGTATCGCTAGTTTACCGCAAAGAGCGGGCGCTGTCAACTAATCCGCCAGTCCCCGGGCGCCGATATCATGACGATAAAACAGCGCGTCGCAGTCGATTTTTGCGATCTCGGCATACGCCGCGGCCTGCGCTTCCTTCAGCGTCGGCTTCTGGGCGGCGACAAACAAGACGCGGCCTCCGGCAGTAACCAGCTGACCGTCCTTTTCCGCGGTTCCCATGTGGAACACCGTTGTGTTTACCATTTCCAGATTCCGGATCGGCGCGCCTTTCGTCGAGCTTTCCGGATAGCCCTGGCTCGCCAGAACGACGCCCAGAACTGGTTCCGATGACCAATGCAGCGGCATTTCCTGATGCTTCAGCACCTGCATGCAGATTTCATACAGGTCGTCCTGCAGCGCGATCATCAGCACTTCCGTTTCCGGATCGCCGAAGCGCACATTGTATTCGATTGTCTTCACCCCACGCGCGGTTGCCATGCAGCCGGCGTAGAGAATTCCGGTGAACGGACAACCTTCCGCCACCATCGCCGCAGCCATCGGCCGGACGATCTTGTCGATCGCTTCCCTCACGACTTCCTGCGACAGATGTGATACCGGCGTGTAAGCGCCCATGCCGCCGGTATTGAAACCTTCGTCATGATCGAAAGCCCGCTTGTGATCCTGCGCAATCTCCATCGGGATCACGGTCGTCCCGTTGACAAACGCCAGCTGCGAGAACTCCTCGCCTTCTAAGTATTCCTCAATGACCACCGAAGATCCAGCCTGATCAAACAGACCCCCGCACATCATTTCTTTCAGCGCGGCCTGAGCCTGTTCCTGCGTCTGGGCAATGATGACGCCCTTGCCCGCAGCCAGGCCATCCGCCTTTAAAACGACCGGAACCGGCTGCTTTTCTAAATACACTTTCGCTTCTTCATAATCGGAAAAGCTGGCATACGCCGCGGTCGGGATGTTGTATTTATGCATCATTGCTTTGGAAAACACCTTACTGCCTTCCAGCCGGGCCGCCGCCTTGCTCGGTCCAAACACGGCCAGCCCCGCGGCCGCAAACGCGTCCTGAATTCCTTCGCAGAGCGGAACTTCCGGGCCGACGAACGTCAGGTCGATCGCCTTTTCTTTAACAAACGCGATCAGCTTGTCAAATTCCAGCACGCCAATGGCTACGCATTCGGCTACCGCCGCCATGCCGGGATTTCCCGGCGCCGCATAGACTTTTTCCACCTGCGGGCTCTGCGCGAATTTCCAGGCCAGCGCATGTTCGCGCCCGCCGCCGCCAATCACCAATACTTTTGCCATAGCTTCTTTATTCCTCCACCAGCGTTTTTAACGTTTCCGGATACAGGACATGCTCGATCGCATGCACCTGCGCTTCAATTTCTTCCTTGTTCCACTGCGGCTGCACCGCGAAGGCGCGCTGAGCGATGATCCGTCCCCCGTCCATCGACGCGTCGACATAATGGATCGTCACGCCCATCACCTTGACGCCGTATTCAATCGCCTGCCCGATCGCGTCCTTGCCTTTAAACGCCGGCAAGAGCGAAGGATGGATATTCACGATCCGCTGATCATAAGCTTCCAGCATCACCGGCGACAACAGTCGCATATAGCCGGCCAGCGCGATCCACTCCACGCCGTGAGCCTGGCAGCGGGCGATGATCTCACGTTCGTAATCCGGCTTGGACGGATAGTCCTTCGGATTAAACGCAAACACGTCAATGCCGCGCTTCTGCGCCTTTTCAATGACCGGTGCGCCTGGCTTATCAACGACGACCAACGTGATTTCCGCGTTCAGCTGACCGGCTTCGATCGCGTCGGCGATCGCTTCAAAGTTCGTGCCGGTGCCGGAAGCGAAGACGGCGATGCGCTTCATTGAATGTCAATCCCTTCTTGATCGGTCACCACCCCGATGACCGTGGCCTTTTCACCCTGAGCTTTTAAGATTTCCAACGCCGTGTCCGCATCGGCTGGATCGACAACCAGAATCATGCCGATCCCCATGTTGAAGACATTGTACATCTCTTTTTCTTCCATGCCGGAAAGCTGCTGCAGAACATGGAAGATCGGCAGCACTTCCCATGTGCCGCGATGAATCTCAATGCCTAAGCCCGGGTTCAGGCAGCGCGGCATGTTCTCATAAAATCCGCCGCCGGTGATGTGCGCGACGCCGTGGACATCGACCTGCTTCAGCACCTCCAGCACCGGACGGACATAAATCCGTGTCGGCGTCAGCAGCGTATTTCCCAGGGAGTCCTGCAATTCGTCAAACTTCGTGTTCAAATCAAGGTGGTTATCTTTCAGAACGATCTTGCGGACTAACGAGAAGCCGTTGGAGTGCACGCCGCTGGAAGCCAGACCGATCACCACATCGCCCGCTTTGGTTTTCTCTCCGGTGATCATTTTGGATTTTTCCACTGCGCCGACCGTAAAGCCCGCGATATCGTAATCCTCTTCGTCATACATATCCGGCATCTCCGCCGTTTCCCCGCCGACTAACGCGCAGTTGGCCAGCACGCAGCCGTCGGCCACGCCCTTGACGATCTGCTCGATTTTCTCCGGATGGTTTTTACCCACCGCGATGTAATCGAGGAAGAATAACGGTTCGGCGCCCTGCGCGATGATGTCGTTGACACACATCGCGACGACGTCCTGTCCGACCGTGTCGTGTTTATCCATCATAAAGGCCAGCTTCAGCTTGGTGCCGACGCCGTCGGTACCGCTGACCAGCACCGGTTCCTTCATGTTCAGCGCGCTTAAATCAAACATGCCGCCGAAGCTGCCGATGCCGCCCATCATGCCGAAGCGGCGGGTTTTCTCAATGTGTTTCTTAATCAGCCGTACTGATTCATACCCTGCTTCCAGGGATACCCCGGCCTTTTCGTACTGTGTGCTCATGCTTTTCCTCCCTTGCCCCGGATGTAATTTACCCCGTTGGCGAAAATATTCTGTTTCTTTTCTCCGTCAATATTTTTAAAGACATCCGTGAAGTAACGCTCGGAATGACCCATTTTTCCCAAAACCTTGCCGTCCGGGGAAACCAGACCCTCGATCGCCCAGTCGGAACCGTTGAGGTTGGCTGTCGGATCCATCGTCGGCGTGCCGGTTTCATCACAATACTGGAACGCAACCTGGCCGTTGGCAAACAGCTGCTCGATCATCGCCTCGTCCGCGACCAGCCGGCCCTCGCCGTGGCTCACCGGTATCGAATAGACTTCGCCGCATTCCAAGCCCTGCAGCCATGGGGAGCAGGTGCTGGCGACGCGGGTTCTGACGACGCTGGAGATATGCCGGTTGATGTGGTTGCGGGTCAGCGTCGGACTGGTTTCGTCCAGCGTGCGGATTTCGCCATACGGCAGCAGTCCGGATTTGATCAGCGCCTGGAAGCCGTTGCAGATGCCTAAGATCAGACCATCGCGGTCCAGCAGGCGGGTTACCGCCGCTTTGATCTTTTCATTCTGCAGGATGTTGACGATAAACTTCGCCGAACCATCCGGTTCGTCGCCGGCGGAGAAGCCGCCCGGAATCGCCAGGATGTGGCTGTTGTCCAGCAGCGCGGCCATCTGATCGATGGAATCGAAGATCGCCTGTTCGTTCTGATTGCGGAACACGAAGATCGTAACCTTCGCGCCTTCTTCCTCAAACGCCCGGCGGGTGTCGTATTCACAGTTGCTGCCCGGGAAAACCGGAATCAGGACGCGAACCTCCGCGCTGGACTGACGGCAAAGGTAATCCTGCTTACGCTTTTGATCGCGGATCGGCAGCGTCTGCGCTTCGCCCTTGCTGTAAACCGGATAGAGCGAACCAAGCGTCCCCATCCAGGCGGCCAGCACTTCGTCCTGGCTCAGCTTCAGTTCATTGATGCGGTATTGCGGTCCGGCCTTCACTTCGCCGATCACCGCCGCGCACTCATCCGCAAACTGCGGCGTGACTTCCGCGACGATCAATCCCGGCTGCAGCTGCAGAAGCTCCTGACCGCCCTCGATGGCAAAGCCCAGGCGGTTGCCGAAGCTCATCTTGAACAAGGCTGCCAGCGCGCCGCCTTCTTCCCCGACATAGGCGGAAACGATCGTGCCCTGACGGATCCCTTCGCTGACCGCCGCAAACATCGTCTTATAGCTGGACAGCTCCGGCAGTCCCTCCGCGCTGATCTGTGGTTTGAAGACAACCAGACGGTTGCCCGGAGTTTTCAGCTGCGGGGTAATGATATTGTTTGTCTTCGCGTCGCTGCAGGCAAAGGAAATCAACGTCGGCACGACGTGCTTGTCGTTAAACGTACCGGACATGCTGTCCTTGCCGCCGATCGCGGCCTTTTGGAAATAGTCCTGCACCTGCATCGCGCCCAGCAGCGCTTCAGTCACCTTACCCCAGCGCTGCGGATCCTGATTCAGACGTTCAAAATATTCCTGGAACGAGAAATGGATCCGTTCCCAATCCCCGCCGCAGGCCACCGTTTTGGCCATGGATTCCAGCACGCTGTCCATCGCTCCGACATAGGTCGAGTATTCCATGATTCGCGGATTGAAGCCATAGGTCAGCACGCTGCAGGTCGTCGTCTTGCCATCCAGAACCGGCAGCTTCTGAACTGACGCCTGAGCCGGTGTCAGCTGCGTCTTGCCGCCGTAAGGCATTAAGACCGTCGTCGAGCCGATCGACGCGTCAAACATTTCGCCCAAGCCCTTCTGGCAGCAGACGTTTGGTTCCGCCATTGTCGCCAGGATTGCCTCTTTGGTTAACGGCTTATCGCAGCCAAACGGATTGGCGCCTTCCAGCGTGGCAATCTCCACGTTGGCTTCCTGACGCACGCCGCTGGTATCGATAAACCGGCGCGCCAGATCGACGACCGTCTGATCGTTCATCTTCATGACCAAACGGGCGGTATCGGTGACTTCCGCCACGCGGTAAGCTTCGAGATTTTCTTCCGCGGCCAGCTGAATGAACTTTGCTTCATCCGCAGCCCGGACGACAACGGCCATCCGTTCCTGACTTTCACTGATCGCGATTTCCGTCGCGTTTAAGCCGGCGTATTTCGTGCGGACCTGATCGAGATGGATTTCTAATCCGTCAGCCAGTTCGCCGATCGCGACACAGACGCCGCCGGCGCCGAAGTCGTTGCATTTTTTGATCAGACGGGTGCACTGCGGATTGCGGAACAGCCGCTGAATCTTGCGTTCTTCCGGAGCGTTGCCCTTCTGAACTTCGCTGGCGCAGACTTCTAAGGATTTTAAATTGTGTTCCTTCGAGGACCCGGTCGCGCCGCCGATGCCGTCGCGGCCGGTCTTGCCGCCTAACAGAATGACGACGTCGCCTGCTTCCGGAGACTGGCGCACGACGTTTTCCGCCTTCGCCGCCCCGACGACCGCGCCGACTTCCATGTGCTTGGCAACGTAGCTCGGATGGATGATTTCGCGGACATGCGTCGTCGGCAGACCGATCTGGTTGCCGTACGAAGAATTGCCGTGTGTCGCTTTCTTGGAGATCACTTTCTGCGGCAGCTTACCCGGAATCGTGTCTTCCAGTTTCTCTAAAATATTGCCGCAGCCGCTGACGCGCATCGCCTGATAGACGTAGCTGCGTCCGCTTAACGGATCGCGGATTGCCCCGCCGATGCAGGTGGAAGCACCGCCGAACGGTTCGATCTCAGTCGGGTGGTTATGCGTTTCATTCTTGAACATCAGCAGCCATTTTTCAGTCTGGCCGTCATGATCGACGTCGATAAAAACACTGCAGGCATTGATTTCCTCGCTGACCTCAACCTCCGGCGATTTTCCCTGACGGCGCAGGTCGCGCGCGTTGATCGTCGCCATGTCCATTAACGTCTGCGGCTTCTCATCCCGGTTGCACCCGTGCCGCAGCTGCAGATAACGGTCATAGGCCTGCTGGATCTGCTCGCCAAAGCGGTCGGTCGTGATCGTTACGTTCTTTAAGCAGGTTTCAAACGTCGTATGCCGGCAATGATCGGACCAATAGGTATCGAGCACGCGGATTTCCGTTTCCGTCGGATTGCGCTTTTCTTCTTCGCGGAAGTAGCGCTGAACCAAGGCCAGATCAGCTTCGCTCATCGCTAAGCCGTGTTCTTTTACAAATGCCTGAATCTGTGCGGCGTCCATCTCAATGAAATGCGGGAATTGTTCCAGCGGCTTGACGTCGACATTCTGATCGACCGCCAGGCGGGACAGATCCTTGACACGGGATTCGATCGGGTTGATGACGTAGGCTTCGATTTTCTTCAGCATTTCGCCGTCGACTTCCCCTTCCAGCATCATCAGCTTTCCGGTCGTAATCCGGCAGGCGGAAGCGGGATTGAGCAGCTTGACACACTGCATCGCGCTGTCGGCGCGCTGATCATATTGACCCGGCAGAGTTTCCCAGACGACGACCGTCTTGCCCTGACAATCCAGTGTTTCGTAAAGCGTGTCGGTCATGACCTCGGTAAAGACGGTTTTCTTAGCCTTTTCATAATCTTCGCTGTCAATATCGAAGATATCGTAAATGTTGAACAGCCGCAGACTTTCGGCGCTCAGCTGCAGATTTTCCTTTAATTCGTTATACAGATCCTGGGCCTCCGTGCGGAAGCGGTCTTTCTTTTCTACAAAGATACGCTTGTTTATCAAACTCATGGTCTTCTCCATTTCTAGAATTTCATATTTTCTAAGACGTTTTTCTTCATGTCCGCTTTGTGCGCTTCGATCTTCTTGTGCATTTCCGGATCAAACGCCCCCAGCATCGTCGCCGCCAGCACAGCCGCGTTTTTGCATCCGGCCTTGCCGATCGCAACCGTCGCTACAGGAACCCCGGCCGGCATCTGAACGATGGAAAGCAGGCTGTCCAGACCATCGAGCGTGCTGGTCTTCATCGGGATGCCGATTACCGGCAGTGTCGAGCAGCCGGCGATCACACCCGCCAGGTGCGCCGCGCCTCCGGCCGCTGCGATGATCACCTTTAATCCGCGGTCATACGCCGTTTTTGCATATTCGATCGTTTCATCCGGTGTGCGGTGCGCGCTCAGCACGATCTTTTCATACGGAATACCGAAGGATTCCAGTGTTTCACAGGTGAATGAAACATTTCCCTCATAATCGCTCATTGAACCCATGACGATCCCAACTACTGCTTTTTCTTCCATTTTCATACTCCTCCTTGAATTTAGAAATAGAAAAAGACATCAGAGAACCTCCAATGTCTACAAAACAAAAACAAAAAAGCCTTCGTTTTGTAGTCTTGCCGTTTACGGCAGCAAGGTAGAAACTTGTGAGCCTTATTCCCACGATTATACAAAATCACCAAGACGTCAAAAAGAAAACACAGGTGCAAAACACCCATGCTTAATTTTGATTTTTATGAAAAGTATCCTCCATGGAAATGCTCATCTTTGTCATTGCTCACCAGTCACCTTTCACGCGGATATAATACCATAAACACGCAGGCAAAAAAAGGCTTTTTCTTCGGTTTTGTTGAGATTTTACCTAAAATCAGGACAAGCTTCAGGGCGCTGCTGCCTCAGCGTCGGCAAAGCCGCCTCGATCTTCCCGCTTTGCCGCGTCATCGAAAGAAGCTTACTGGATCTTAAGCCACTGTGAAGCGGCAGCGGATATGGCTGCTTCTGCCGCAGAGTTCGCTGCCCTATAATATAAGGATAGAAAAATCAAAGCTGAAAAGCTCAGACGACAGCGCCGCAATCCCCACAGAAAAAAAGAAGCTGGAGCCTTAACGCTCCAGCTTCATCCGGCGGTATTTTTTGCCGATCGCCGCTTTTAAACGATTGGCGACCTCGTCCTTCTGTTCTTTCTTAAAGTCAAACGTCAGCTGCGTCAACGAGGTTTTGCCCTTCTTGTCCACTTCCTTGACCGTCATCACAACCTTGCATTTATTCTTGACTTCCTTCACATCATATTCAGTAATCGCGTCAAACGGCACCGCGCTGCCCATATACATGAAGCCGTCGCTGCCTAAACCGTCGCTGATCAGCGCAAACATGATGATGACCACCGCCATCAAGACCGAGCGCAGAACCGTCATCGGGCTGAAGTCCAGCGCCAGAAACGGCAGAAAGCAAAGTGAAGCAGCGATCAGGATCATTATCCGCGAGGCCGTCCAGAAGCAGCAGTAAATCTGAATCGCTTTCTTCTGCCGCAGCAGAATCCGGATCAGCCAGACGCAGGCGCCGGCAAAAAAGAGGAGTAAAATAAGATTAAAAATTTCCATAGAGTTCCTTCCTTGTGTTGTAATTTTATTGGATGGCCGCGGTTTTACTAAAGCAGCTCGATTCCGTTATCGTGGCACAGCTTGCGCATGATCGGCGGCCACAGCGAAGCCTGGACTTCACCGATGTGCGCCTTATGCAAAAGGAGCATACAGATTCGGCTCTGACCGATGCCGCCGCCCATCGTTAACGGCAGATCCCCCGCCAATAACGCGCGGTGAAACGGCAGCACTGAACGTTCCGGACAGCCGGCCTTGTTCAGCTGATCGATCATGCTAGCCTCATCGACGCGGATGCCCATCGATGAGATTTCCATCGCCCGATTCAAAACGGCGTCCCAGATCAGCAAGTCGCCGTTAAGCTGCCAGTCGTCATAGTCCGGCGCCCGGCCGTCATGCGGCTGACCGTTGCTCAGCTGACCGCCGATCTGTTCAATAAAGACCGTACCGTATTCCTTCGTGATCGCGTCTTCCCGCTGCTTCGCCGTCAACGACGGATAGCGGTCCAACAGTTCCTGTGAAGTAATAAACTTGACTTTTTCTTCAATGATCGGCGTGATCTGCGGCACATTGGCGCACAGCACCTCGTCGGTTTCCTTTAAGCTGCGCACGATCAGACGCACGGTTTCTTCCAGCTGCTCCAGCGTCCGCTGAGGCCGCAGGATGATTTTTTCCCAATCCCACTGATCGACGTAAATCGAGTGCAGATTGTCCAGATCTTCATCGCGGCGGATCGCGTTCATATCGGTATATAAGCCCTCGCCGGGACCAAAGTCATATTGTTTAAGCGCCAGCCGTTTCCACTTTGCCAGCGAATGAACGATTTCCGCTTCCGTCTGCGTTTCCTTGACGTCAAAGTGAACCGGGCGCTCCACGCCGTTGAGGTTGTCGTTAAGACCGCTGGCGGCTTCGACAAACAGCGGGGCGCTGACGCGGATCAGGCGCAGGTTGTCCGCCAGCTTGCGTTCAAAGGTATCCTTGACGAGTTTGATCGCCATCTGGGTTTCTTTCTGGTTAAGCAGCGAGCGGTAATGCTCAGGCAGTATGCAGTGTTCGATCGACATGGTATCCCCCATTTCAAAACTGTCTTTTATTATACCAGCATCCTCGTCATAACAAAAGTAAAAGACAGGAATTTCTCCTGCCCTTAATCAATCTTTTGAACGATTTCCAGCGAAACGCTGACACGCGTCGGCTGACCGCAAAGCTCCAGTTCCAGCACAGCTCTCCGCTTATGCCGGTCGATCTTCACGATCTGCGACTCGAAGCCTTGCAGCGGACCTTCCGTAATGATGACCTGATTGCCCTGAATCAGACCGGTGGAGTGTTCCAGCACCTTATTTTTGCCCAGCAGCCGCTCGAGATAATCTTTCTCCTCGCTGCGCAGCGCCGGGGTTCCTTCTTTATCAAATTTCAACAGCTTGACAATTCCCGTTTTCTGCATCCGCAGTTCCTTAATCTGTTCGTCCATCGCCGCTTGTTCCAGCTCGCTTTCAATGAACAGATAACCGGGAAACATAATCTTTTCGACGAGTTCGGAGATTCCCTGTTTTCTGAAGACAACCTTCATCTTCGGAATGAAGGCATTCAGTCCCTGGCTGAGAAAAAAATCGCGGATTTTTTCTTCCATGCCGCCGCGGACAAACAGTACATACCAGTTCATTCGATCTCCCCTTTCGACAAGAATCTTTTAAAGGATACAAAGTTCACCCGGAAATGTCAAGAAACAAACCGTATTATTTCCACTTTCACAAAGTGTTTCCGGGAAAGAAAGACTTCACTTCAGCTTTTAAAGGGATGATTCTCAACGGCTCTGGCAGACTTCTATTTCCTTTTTTTAAGTGTCGGATTCAAAAAGAAAGGCGGCCGAATTCGACCGCCTGAAGAGTATTATATTAATAACCGAGATCTTCGTTGATCAACAAGACATGAATGCGTCCTGGAACATGGCTGCGTTGCAGCGTAACCGCGGCGGAACAAATCCGGGTCGGTAATTGGCAATCGGCGCAATACCCGATCTTTGTGCACGGGTTATCCTTATTTAAACGGACACAGTTCGCCGGAGCCGCAAGGGTCTTCACACGATCCTGAGCTGCCTGCAGATCCTTGACGAGCTTGTTGGAGCCGGCGATGACCAAAACGTGTTCCGGTCCATAAATCATGGCTGCAACACGGTTTCCATTGCCGTCCACATTGTATAATTCCCCGGTCATCGTAACGGCGTTGGTACTGGTCAGAAAATAATCGCAGGACAGCGCCGCGTGATAAATCTCGTGCGGATGATCGCTGTGATAACGATCCAGATATTGTATATCCTGATTGTTTTCCAGAAAATCAATAATACCGGTTTCAAATAACGTCATGGACCCGCCGACGCTGACCGATACCTGATCTTTCAGCAGTCCCTTCAAATATTCAAGGCATTCCTTTTGTGTCGGAAACAGATCGACTTGAAACTGATGGTCTTCGAGTTTTTTCTTCGCCTGCAGCATCTGCGTCCACCGCAGCGTTTGCGTATGCTTATCCATTATCACTCCACCCTTTCCTGCAATGATTCTTTCAGCACTTCTATTTTAGCACCACTCAGGCCGATTTGTCTTAAATATTTTTCAGCCGACCCATACGTTTTCCGCAAATGGTCCAACGTGCGGATCATGTTGGATTTCGGCGATCCCAAAACGGCGTCAGGATCCTGAATTCCCATCTTTTTCAGCATTGCCAGCTGATCCTTCAAATGTGGATTCAGATACAAGGCGGTTGCCGCGTAATCCTCGACGATCAGGTCTTCCTCAGCCCCGGCCAAGTCCAGCAGCAGCATTGCCGTTACACCCGTGCGGTCCTTTCCTGCCGTGCAATGGAACAGAATACACCCTGCGGTGTCCGCCATCGCTTCAAATACCCTTTTTATCGTATCCTGACTATGATCCAGCAGACCGATATAAACCTGACCCATATCGGAGGGGAATCCCGATGCGCTCATCCCGGAATTCACCTGGTCCAACAGCGGAAAGCTCAGATGCACTACGCCCAGCTTCGGATCCGGCGCTTGTTCCTGTTCAAACTCAGAGCGTAAATCAATGACTAACGATAATCCTTTTTCCTTTAAAATCTGCCGGTCTTCCAGCGTTAAACCGCATAAAGAGTCGCTGCGAAGGAAACGATTTTTCTTCGTCTGTCCACCATCCTTAAGCGGATAACCCCCTAACTCACGGGTGTTGTGCGTTCCTTGCAAGATCGGTTTATTTACCATATTGCCATCCCTTTCTGTATCTAGGGAATATTGTAACGTAATTCTAAAAATAATGCTACGGCATACCTCATTTGTTATTCAGGATCGGAGATGAAAATCAGATGGTAAAAAAGGAACTCCGCGGAGTTCCTTAATTTATTGCTTAGAAATGTTTTACGCGGTCTTCGTACTTTGAGTAGATCGCATCATTGTTGAAGCCGTCGACGTTCTGGCTCTGGAAAACAGGCAGTTCGCAGCCTTCTGCCGCCAAGATCTTTAACGCTTCGTTTACGATTGTATCCAGAACGAAAATGCTGGAAATTGTGCTGCCCGGGCCTGTCGCTACGCCCCCGACATTCATCAGCGCGTCACCGTCAGGTACGCAGTTGTCCAGAATGCAGTCAACACATTCGAACAGACGCTTGCCGCTTGGATGACGGCTGGTCGTGTTCTGCGACTGATGCAGGTTCGTCAGCGCGATCGTGTAGACGCCTTCCTTCTGGCAGCGCATGGCCATTTCAACCGGAACCGCGTTACGGCCGGAGTTGGAAATGATGATCATGATGTCGTCCTTGTCAATCTTATACTGATCAAAGATAACGTCCGCCAGGCCGGAAACCTTTTCCATTGCACCACTGCGGCGAGCGCCGAAGTTCGTCAGTGCATCCGGATCCAGAATGGCGTTGACATTGCCCAATCCGCCGGCACGGCAGAACAGCTCAATGCCGATCATGTGCGAATGACCTGTGCCAAAGACATGGATGATGTGATTGTTCTTGATGTTGTCGGCGAACTTGACAGCCAGTTCCTGGATTTTTTCCTTGTTGGCGTCATCCACTTTGTGCAGCAGTTCTTCGACCTTGTTCATGTATTCAAAATTGTACATTTTTAGTACCTCCCTTTATCTTTATTAAATACGGCCCGCGTATTTCTGTCTTAATTCCGCGTTATGCTTGCGGTTTTCTTCGCTGTCTTCGCTCAGCAGCAGCGGCAGCTCCACGCCTCTCTCGCTTAACAGACGGCAGGTTTCAGTCGTGATCGACTGGGCGATAAACGCACCGGTGATTGAGGAAATCGAACAGATCTTTTCGATCTTGCCCGTTTCAATCAACGCGTCGCCCTGCGGCCCGCAGTTGTCGATGACCACGTCGCCCATCTCGTAAAGCTTCTTGCCGCTTGGATGACGGCTGGCTTCCGCGCTGGTATGCTGCCAGCTGGTCACGACGATGACCTTATGGCCTTCCTGCTTTGCCTTGATCGCAAAGTCGATGACAACGCCGTTAATCCCGGAGTTGGATATAATGATAAAGCTGTCCTGCGGGCGGATGTCGTATAAATCGTACAGCCGGTCAGCAATATCCGCACGACGTTCAAAAATGTTGTCCGGATCCTTAAATTCTTCTAAAGAAACCTTACCATGCAGAACGAAATCGCTGGTGACGATCGTATGGAACGGCACTAACGAACCCGGCCGGCCGGCTAATTCCATCCCGAAGCCCACAGAATGACCAGAACCAAAGACATGCACGACGCCGTTTTGGGCGATCGTTTCAGCGCAAACCTCGGAAGCCTTGCGGATGTTGTCCATTTCCTTGCCTTCCAGAACATCGACAACCTTCAGCATTTCTTCATAGAATAAATCCATATTAATTTCTCTCATGAGCGCACCTCCTAGGAATTCCAGCGTCCCAGATACACGTCTGAGATTTCGCGGTTATGGACATCGGCACCCTTGACATTGGCGCTCAGCAGAACCGGGCAGTCATGCCCCAGTCCGGTCAGATAACGATATGTTTCAGCACACAGCATCTGCGCGATCACATTGCCGGTGACCGTCGACACCTGGTTGATCTTCTGGCCGTTTTCCAACGTGACTACCATATCCGGGCTTGGCGCGCAGTTATCCAGAATCAGATCGGCATAATCAGTCAGCTTTTTGCCGGACGGATGACGTGAAACCGAAGCTTCCGCTTCCGCCTTCGAAGTCACTACGATCAGCTTGCGGCCCTTTTCCTTGATTTTCTTGGCGAATTCAACAATCACGCCGTTGTTTGCCGGATTGGAAATCAGAATGAACATGTCATGATCGTCAATGTTATACATGTTCCATAATTTATCCGCTAAATCCGTGCGGTCGTTGAAATCAGGCTGGTTCGCTTCTTCCGGAGAAACGACGCCGCGCAGCAGCAAATCCTCCATTTTGATCTGGTGGAACGGCATCAACCCGCCGGCACGATACCCCAGTTCCATGGAAAACGCCAATCCGTGTCCTAAACCGAACAGCTGGACAAGACCGTTTTCCAGCATGCAGTCGCCCATCATTTTCGCCGCTTCGTAAACCGCCTCTCTCTGAGTGTTTTTAACCTCTTCCAGAGCGTGCTTAGCGGCTGAGAAAAACTCTTTTGCTTCAGCCATACTGAAACCTCCCTTTCACGCAGAATCACTCCCTCGAATGACCCTTTACGCTGACTTTATGATAGCTATTTTCGCTTTCAGTGTCAACCGCTTTCACGATGTTTTTGGATAATTTAATCAAATTGTCAGATTACTTAGAGAATAAATAATTTGCATGAGCCGGCGGTCAAAATAAAAGAAGAACCTTGGTTCCGATTCTTCTTACACCGCTGATGAAAGAAACGCTTATTCTTCCAACGCCCCCTTTATTCTATCCGCTTTTTCAATCAGATTTATCAATTGACTTCTTAGTAATTCACGCTCCTGATCGCTTATCTTGACCAGAATCTTCATGTCAATGCTGCTGACCAACGTTGTTGCTTTCTCAGCTAACTGAAGTGGCCGTGCCTTCGTTTTAGCTCGTTTTATCTGATTCAGCATCTTCTCCAAAGACAAGATTTGAAGTATAACATAATTTCATCTTTTCTCGTTCTTTTTCATTTATACTTTGCGGCAACCTCGGAATTCCGCTATTCATTTTTTATAGAGTAATAAAATTCACAAGCAGGATAATTTTGATAATTTGAGAAATCTTCGGAATCTCCTAAGTAGTACAATGTATTTTCTTCAATCACAAAATAACCTGAGAACGCTTCCCCTTCAGTAACAAAGTCATTGTAGGATTCAGGACCATCATATCCATAACTCTTAGGGCTAGCATATTTCACAGAGAATTTATAAATATGATCACCTAATGACTGATATTTTCCATCTAGCCATTCAGAATATTCTGTTTCTATACGACTTGTAATGTGAATTCTCGCGTAATCATTGTCTAAAGGAAACAAGTTAAAAACGAGGCTGTCTCTTAAAAAAGCAGATTCTCCTTCCGATAAATTGAAGCGATTATCAATTTCTTTTTCTTTCCACTGATGACACACATAAGCAAAAACTGTGTCAGGATAATCTAAAAAAGGTTGTTCCTTTTGATCCACGTTCGGAACGGAGGTACTGTTAATTGTTGGCTCTGGATCAGAAGACGAAGAAACTAATGCGTCTTGATTGACTGAACATCCGACTAATAACAAATTTAATAAGAATAAAAATAGATTTTTTTTCATTTTTACCTCCATTACGCGCCTTGCGCGGTCACAAATATTGCATGACAGCAAGCTAGATCGCTTTACTTTCACACTCTCCTCCGCTCCTAGTCGAGCCTTTTCTTTATAGTTTGATTTGCTGCTGAATCGTGCCGGCATGTAAAGCTTGCGCTACAGCTGCATTCTGCTGTGCCGCTGCCAAAGCAGAGGTCATATCAGACAATCCATCATTTAACATTTGGATTTGCTTATCTTTAGCGTTTAACTACTCCTGCAACGTGGAAATTATGTTCTGTAATGTGCAAAGTAAATCGGAAACATCAACGCTTTGGGTTTCCGATTTGTATCTGTGCCGCAGTTTTAGAACCTCCGTTTTCATCCCCACGCAATTTGATCCATTTCATAATCTATTCGTACAGAAACAGACATCTAAGGAATATCATGTCACATTCCCTGATAGTCAATTCCAGTAATTGCGTCACTGCCTCAATTCCCGCTTTTTTCAAGCCATAATCGAACGAATGGACAAAGGATGAAATTACATATTTATATCTAATGGGAATGGATACATCAAAATCACTCACTCGTAATTAAACCGCTTACAATAATATTTTAACATTCTTTCCTCCACGCGGCAATCCACGACAAAAAAAGTGCGAATTTCAAAACTCCGCACTCTCCTCTATTCCATATGTCTTTTTATAATTAAAGAAATGATCGATGCCGCCAGCTTCGGATCTTCATTGCAGACGATGAACTTGTACTGATCGACCAGTTCCATCTCCCGACTCGCCTTGCTCAAGCGCTGCTGCACGATCTCCTCCGGCTCGGTTCCCCGGCCGCGAATCCGCTTTTCCAGTTCTTCCATACTCGGCGGGATAATGAAAATCGTCAGCGCATCCGGACATTTTTCCATGACCTGCTGGCAGCCCTGCACCTCGATTTCCAGCAGCACATTCTTCCTCTCGGCGCGCAGCTTTTCGACGTTTTTCAGCGGCGTGCCGTAATAATTTCCGACAAATTCCGCATATTCCAGCAGTTCGCCGTCGCGGATCGCCTGTTCAAAGGCCGGCCGGTCGACAAAGTTATAATTTACGCCTTCGACTTCCCCTGGACGCATTTTGCGGGTCGTCATGGAAACCGAATACGCCAGGTTTAATTCCGGATCATTCACGAACTCCTTCAGAATCGTCCCCTTCCCGACTCCGCTCGGTCCGCTCAGCACGATCAGCAACCCCTTTTTCATGCTTCCTTCCTCCTTTTGTCCTGGTTTAATAATACAAAGCTTCCCGGCGATTGTCAACGAATTCCACGGCCGGTCCGGTTTGGGGTTTTATCAGAATCATGGTATAATAGGAACACATTTTGGAAAGGTTGATCACCATGGCTTTAGACGGACTCCTGCTGCACGCACTGTGCCGGCAGTTTCAGGAAATACTTCCCTGCAAAATCAATAAAATCCATCAGATCTCCAATACGGAGCTGTTGTTTCACCTGCGCACCCAGCGCGAGAAAAAGAATTTACTGATTTCCTGTCATTCACAATACAACCGCATCAATCTCACCGACCGCACCTATCCGACCCCGGAGGAGCCGTCGCATTTCGTCATGCTTCTGCGCAAGCATCTGGAGGGTGGCTTAATTTTGTCCGTCCAACAGGGCGGGCTGGATCGTTGGCTGGTGATGGAGGTTTCGCTGCGTAATGAAATCGGCGATAAGGTCTTCCGCAAGCTCTACGTTGAATTGATGGGCAAATATGCCAACGTCATCCTCGTCGATGAAGACAACCGGATTCTCGACGCGCTCAAGCGGATTCCGCCGTTTGAAAACACCAAGCGCACGATCCAGCCGGGCGCGCAGTTCACGCTGCCGGAACAAGCGGTGAAGCAAGATCCGTTCACAGCGCAGACCGTCGATCCGCAACAGCCGCTGCACCAGCAGTTTGACGGCTTCTCTCCGCTGCTTGGACGGGAGGTCGAAGCACGGATGCGCCGGGGCGAAACCTTCCCGGAGATCATGAAGCAGATTGAAAGCAGCAATTCGCTGTTCATCACCAACACGCCCAAGGAAACGCAGTTTCATCTGATTCCGCTGACCCAGTATGAGCAGCCGGCCAAGGCATACCCGCTGATGGAGGGCATGGACGTCCTGTATTATCATAAGGAAGAAAAAGACCGGATCCGGCAGATGACCGGCGATCTGTTCAAGTTTGTCCGCAAGCAGCTCAAGCATTACCGCCAGAAGCTGCCGAAGCTGCTCGACGCGATGCAGAAAGCGCTGGATTGCGAAAAGTGGCGGGAATACGGCGATCTGTTATATGCGTATGGGCAAAATATTCCCAAAGGCACGCCGTCGGTAACCTTGACCACCTTCGATCAGAGCAGGCAGGTCACAATCGATCTGGATGTCCGCTTCGACGGACGCGGCAATGCGAAAAAATGTTTTCAGAAATACAACAAAGGAAAAAAAGGTCAGGAGCATTTGTTGGAACAAATCGACCTGTGCGAGAAAGAGATCGAATATTTCGAGGGTCTTGAGCAGCAGCTGGAACTGGCCAATTTTGAGGATGCCCGCGAAATCCGCGAGGAGCTGGCGGCGCTAGGCTATATGAAGCCGATCCAGTCAAAAATCCGCCGCAACCGCAAAAAGGCGAAGGCCCTGCCGGCGATCACGGCGATCCGCCTGGCGAACGGCATCACGTTATATTTCGGTAAGAATAACCTTCAGAACGAGGCGCTGACGTTCAAGCTGGCGCGCAAAAACGACCTGTGGTTCCACGCTAAGGATTTCCACGGCTCGCATGTCGTCCTGGATTGCGAACAGCCCGACGAGGAAACGCTGCGGCTGGCCGCGATGGTGGCTGCCTATTACTCCAAAGGCCGCTATTCCAGCAGCGTCCCGGTCAACTATTGCCCGATCCGCAATCTCAAGCGAGTTCCCGGCGCCAAACCGGGCTTCGTCTCGCTGACTAATTACAAAACGATCTATATTGATCCGGAAGAAGCCGTGATCGACGATCTATTGAAAGAAAACGCATGAAAACGACGCGCTACTGCTTAACCCTGCCCTATTTGGAGGTCGTTAAGAAATTGAAATATGAGCTGCGCTGGGGCTGCATCCGCGGCACGCTGTTAAGTCAGGCTGAGGTCAGTCCCCAGGTGACGGTGCTGCTTTTACAGGTTGAAAATCAACCGGAAAATACCGTGCTGATCATCGATCATCTGCGTACTGAAACAGAGCTGCGGATCATCGAACCGGAGATGCAGGGATGGGATCAGATCCTGGGCAAGCTGTTTCTGTCCTTCCGGCTGCCGCCTAAAAATAAAAATCATCCATAAATATGTTTTGTAAAAGACGGGAAACCGCCTTTTTTATATTCATGAAAAAGGCTTCCTAATCAGGAAGCCTGGATATGTTTATAAGATTTCCAACAGCTGATCCAGAGCGTCAATCTGCCAGGTCGGCTGTTGTTTTAACGTCAGCGGCAGATGCTTCGGATTGAACCAGCAAGTATCCAGTCCCGCCGCCTGGCCGCCGGCGATATCCGAGCTTAACGAGTCGCCGATCACCAGAATCTGCCGCGGATCCTTTTCCGCGATGGTCTGCAGCACCGGCGCAAAGAATTCCGCCTGCGGCTTCTGCACACCCAGCTCATCGGAAATGAACAGATGCGTAAAATACTTCGCCATGTCCGCGCCCGCTAACCGCTGCCGCTGGGTCGGACCGTCGCCGTTGGTGATGACGTCCATTTCCACTTTTCCCTGCAGCGCTTCCATGATTTCACGCGCGCCCGCAAGCAGATCGTAGCCCTGCATCAGCAGTTTGCGGTAAGCCCGGGAGGCCGCCAGACCATCAGCAGCAATGCCCAGTTCGTCAAACGTCCGCTGAAAGCGGGTATCCTCGATCACCTGCTTGCCGATCAGCCCCTGCTCGTAATCCGACCACAGCTGATGATTAATCCGCAGATAACATGCCACATTTTCCTCGCTGGCGTCTACGCCGAATTCCTCCAGGATCCGCCGCAGGGACCGCTCCTGATTTTTCTCAAAATCATACAGCGTGCCGTCCAGATCCCACAACAATGTACTGTACCGCATTATTTCAGCCGTCCCTCGTTCGCCAGCCGGCGCAGCTGCTTAACCTCAAACGGTTTCATCAGCCGATATTCGCCAGGATTCAAGCCGCGGACCGTGATCGGGCCCAACGAGCGCCGGTGCAGCCGGCGCACCTCGTAGCCGAAGACTTCCAGCATCCGCTTGATCTGACGGTTGCGGCCTTCCTGAATCGTCAATTCAAACATCGTCTGCTCATGCGCAAAATCCTTGTTCGTCACCCACAGCTTCGCCGGCAGCGTCTTGATTCCGTCGTCCAGCACGACGCCCTGTTCCAGCTGTTTGATTTCTTCCGTTTTCAAAATCCCGTTGATCGTCACCTCGTACACCTTGGCGATATGATAGCGGGGATGAATAATTTCATTCGCGAATTCTCCGTCGTTCGTCATGATCAGCACGCCGGTCGTGTCGTAGTCAAGCCGTCCGACCGGGAACACCCGCTGCGGCACATCCGTCATCAAATCCACAACCGTCCGCCGGTCATGCTCGTCATTGAGCGTACACAGCACCTTCTTCGGCTTGTTCATGACATAATAGACTTTATCTTCACGCGCGATCGCTTTGCCGTCGACTTCGATCAAAGCCCCTTTGCGCGGTTTTACACCCAGCTCCGTTACGACCTGTCCGTCGACCTTGACGCGTCCCTGCAGAATCCATTCTTCTGCCTTGCGCCGGGAGGTCAGACCGCTGGCCGCAATAATTTTTTGTAATCGATCCATCGTTTATCTCCATCCTTTGCCTTCTTATTTTACCAGACAAGACCGGGAAAGAACAGAGAAATCGGCGTTAAACAAGGAATTGCAGCGTCAGCCAGATACCCACGCCAATGCCGATCACGTCCGCGAACAAACCGATCGGCAGCGAATTTTTGATTTTCTTCACTCCCACCGAGGAGAAATAAAGCGTGATGACATAGAGCGTCGTATCTGTCGAGCCCTGGATCACGCTTGCCATTTTGCCGGCCAGCGAATCCGGTCCCAGCGTTTTCAAGATATCGACGAGAATTGCCAGCGATGCGCTGCCGGAGATCGGGCGGAAGAAGGCGAGCGCGAAGATATCCGAAGGAATCGCAGGAAACACTTTGCCCAGCTGCTGCGCCATCACGGTAAACAGCCCGCTTTCCCGCAGCAGCGACACCGCGAACATCATCGCCAATAAGCTCGGAAACAGCGTGACAAACAACGACAGGCCCTCTTTCGCGCCACTGACAAACGCATCATAGGCATTGAACTTCCGCAGCAAGGCGAACGCGAAGATTAAAAGGATTAAGATCGGCAGGATATACAGGCTACTTTCCACGATAATTCACCCACCGATCCAGCGCCAGGCCGCCGATCGACGCGCAGCTGGTCGCAATGATTGCCAGCGGCATGAAATCGGTCGGATTCAGCGCACCGAACTGCGCACGCAGTGAAACGATCGTTGTTGACAAGATGGTCACCCCGGCGGTGTTCAGCACTAAAAACGTAACCATTGCGCGGCTGGCGGTTTTCTTATCCGGATTGTGCCGCTGCATGCACTCCATCGCCTTAAGACCGCTGGGTGTCGCCGCCGAGCCTAATCCAAACACATTGATCGTAATGTTGGCGGCAATGTAGCCCAGCGCTTCCGGATCGTTGCGCAGATCCGGAAACAGAAACCGCAGCAACGGAGACAACAGCTTTTGCAGCATGTTCAGCAGACCAACCTCCCGCGCGATATTGAGAATTCCGCTCCAGAAACAGGTCGCCGCGACCAACGGCAGCGCTAGCTCGAGCGTCTCGCGCCCAACATTGACAATTACCTGATTCACAGAACTGACGGATCCGGTCAACAGACCATACGCCAGTGAAGCCAGAATCAACAGGATCCAGATCAGATTCATACGCACCACCTCCAGAAACAGAACTTCCGCGGCGGCTTAACAGCCGGGAGTGTCTTGACCACCGTGTGCGAAGGATCGGTCCAGCACAGCGTCAGCTCATTTTTACTTTTATCGAGCGTCATCGTGTACTGTCCCTGTCCCGCTTCTTCCTTTTTAACGACGACTTCAAACGGCTTGTCCAGCTGGGCGATATAGCCCTCCTGTTCGATCGAGCCGGCTGGCTGCAGCGTGATCAGCTCGCACATTTCCATCGCTTTCCGATACTTTTGTTCATGAAACGTCCAGCGGTCCGGCACGGCCAGCGTCACGACGATGTATTCCAGCTCGCCATTCTGCGCGGCAGTGACCAGCGTTTCTCCGGCCTTGTTGGTGAAACCGGTCTTGCCGCCGGTACAGAATTCAAAATTGCTCAGCAGCTTGTTGGAATTTTTCCAGCGTGAGCCCCATTCGCTTGTGTAGAACTGGGTCGCGACGATCTCCCGAAACTGCGGCAGCGTCATCGCGTACTGCATCAAAAGCGCCATGTCATACGCCGTGGAATAATTGCCTTCTTCCTCAACGTCCATGCCGTTGGGATTATGAAACTCCGTATCCTTCATCCCCAGCGCCGCCGCTTTTTCATTCATCATCTGAATGAATTTTTCAACGGATCCGCCCCCGACCCGGTGGGCGATCGCAACCGCCGCATCGTTGCCGCTCTTTAACATCATGCCGTAAAGCAACGAGCGCATCGAAACCTGCTGCCCTTTTTGAATCCAGATCATACTGCCTGTCACATTCGTCACTTCGTCGCCGATAATCCACTGGTCGATGTAATCCCCGTTTTCCAGCGCGACCACCGCGGTCATGATTTTTGAGATCGAGGCGATCGAGCGAACTTCGTGTTCATTTTCAGCTTCCAGGACATTGCCGTCGTTGCCGCTGATCACAATATACGAACCGTCCGCGTGCAGCGGCGTCCAGAACAACATCAGCGTCAGAAAAATTACCGCAATCTTTTTCATACAGCGCCTCCTGTTTGACAGTGTATGTTCCAGCACGCCGATCAAGAATCAGGTCTTTTCCACCGGGATTGAAATTGTTCAATGACGGTTCTTTTCTAAATTCGGATTGGACTTATTAAAGATTCAGCGCTCAATCCATTTCAGCCAGCTTAGCGACGGATTCTCCCTGCCGTTTTTTCTGATCAAAAAAACTGCCTGTCAGGCAGTTTCTTGCTTAGGCGTCCATGCTTTTCAGTCCGTGGTCTTACTTAAAAATTAAATTCATTTTCCCAGTTAAACTCGCCGGATTGTTCCAGGCTCATCGGCCAGTGCCGGCACCAGTCCGGCACCCGCGGCGCTTCCAGACGGTCAAAGCTTGGCGTGTACGGTTTGAGATCCAGGATCGGCGTGTTGTCATGGGCATCGATATAGGCAATCCGCACGATGCCTTCCGTTTTGTCGAGGTCCAGAATTTCTACGGCGGTCAAACCGATCGGATTGGGCCGGATCGGCGAACGGGTCGCGAAGATCCCCATCCGTTCCGGCGCGTTTTTGTACGGTTGTTCTGTCTGGAGCACCGATCTGTACGGAGCGCTGTCAAAATCGCTGAACCACCACAGCACCTGCAGGTGGCTGAAGCCGTCCAATCCCTCCAGCGCGGAAATGAAGCGTTTGTTCAGGCAGAGGAAAAAGCCTTCCTCACTGCAGCGGATGATGCCGATCGGGTTTACTTCATAGGTTGTCATTGTTTTACCTTCCTTTCGTGTAATTTCACGATAAACCCTGACACGCTGTGAGAGTCAAGTGAAAAAAATTCCTCCTGTTTGTTAACCAAGAGGAACTTCAGTTTCTTTGCGGACCGGGATCTGGATCTCGGTCAGATATTGCCGCGGATCCGTTTCATTCCAGGGGCCGCGGTGTACGATTTGACGATCGGGACCATCGAGATGGGTTCCGTTTTCTTCCAGCCAACGGACAAACGCCCGATAGGCTCCGGCGATCTCTGAAAACGGCCCGCAGACAAACGTGCTGGCCATCGCCGCCCGGCCTTCAACGTCGCGAAAGCGGAAATCCCCCTGATTCTTTCCACTTTGCTTCACCGGAAGGCACAGTTCAACGTCAACGTTCTTCTCTTGGTACGCTTCATCATGAAAGATTGAAAATGCCTGGCCGACTGCCTTCAACCGTTCGGCTTGGACAAAGGCCGCCATTGCCTGCCACAGCGCGCCTTCGGCATAATAATCGGGGATGACGCGGCGTAAGGACAAAACATGACAAGCGGGTACAGCTTTGATCACAATCTGAACCGGATCCACAAAATGACCCTGACTTTGCCGCAGTTTCAGACTTTGCCGCAGTTTCAGACTTTCCAGCCGTTTGAGCTTGATCTGTTCCGCCGCGATGATCTGCCGGATTTCCTTTTGTTTCGCTTCAACCAACGCCGGTGAAAGACTTTGCGAACCCATCATCACGCTGATCTCGCTGATCGTAAAGCCGCAGTCGCGCAGCGTCAGGATCTGGTTTAACCGTGTCAGCTGATCTGATGAATAAAGCCGGTAGCCCGTCTGTGGATCGATTGCCGCAGGCTTTAACAAGCCTGTTTCATCATAGTAGCGAAGCATGCGGATCGAGATCTGCGTCAGTTTGGAAAATTCGCCGATTTTTAACATCAGTCAGTCCTTCTTTCCGGCAGACGGATCAAGCCGTGGTGAGTGTCCTGACGTTGCCCGCTTTTTCTCACAGCGGCCGCAGCGCGTGCAGCCGTTGCAGGTCAGCTGTCCGCCGCAGCGCTGGCAATGCGGTCCAAAATAAGGCTGATACAGTCGTTCAGGCGGGATCGGACCATACTCGTCTTCCAAATGAAAGACCTGCGGCCGGCCGCGGAAGCTGAGCCCGGATTTCCACGCCATTTCACTTTGCAGGCGCTTGGACGGCAAAGGGTACGTTTTCCCGTCTTTGACAAAAACTGAGCCGGTTTCAATGAAATTAAAAGTCACCCCGGCCCGGCGGCATTGCGCCCCCAGATCCTGAACCCAGCGATAATCGCAGGGCCGCGCACCGTCGTAGTTTTCCCCGCCGCAGATCACCTGCTCAATCTGGCCGCTGGCTAACCACGGCGACAAGTCAACAGGACCGATCAAGGGTGCACACATCACTCCTTTATGTTGAAATGGCAGCTTTAACAGCCAGTCCATCCGCGATTCCGCTCGTTTTTGATTCTCCACGGTCACATTAAAGAAGATATTTTCCCAACCCGTTCCCCAATCCGCCGGAAGACACGCTGCCACACGCTCAGGACGTTTTGTCAGCAGGAAAAAGATGACGTCTGACCGTTTTTTCATGATCTGCCAGGCTTCATCCCGCCACGGATCTGCCTCAGCCAGGAAAAAATCAGAGTTCATGCATACGCGCACCCGCTCGCCGCTCTGGATCTTATAATATCCGCGCCGGTCTTTCTTTACCGGCATGTCGAACCCCCCTGCAACCCGCCGGATCTGTGCTCCGTCCTGGCCCCGCTGGCGGTCGAGGAAATACATATAACAATGCTCGCAGCCCTCGCTGATCTTCGTGCAGCCATGCCATGGATTCCAGATATCATGCATCGGGATCTCCCCCTTCTTTTTTCTGTTTTCTTCATTGTAGCGAAACATTGAATTATTTTCAAGTTTTTTTCAGAATTGATTCCGATAAAATGGTCCGCAGAAAAAGAAAAGAATCCTGCGCCAGGTCAGAATTCTTCTATTTCACCTTGATATTGATGAACCCGTTCGATTAAGCGGCCTCGCGCGCCCATCGTCAACGCCAGATTGCTGCTGCGGATCGCGATCAGCCGGTCGCCGTCCTGCAGCTCAAAGACCTTCAGTATCGCAGGATCCAGCTTCAGCAAGCCTGACGGTGTGACCGGAACCCAACAATATTGCCGGGCCTTATGCCGAACGAACGTCCCCGCCGGCAGCTGAAACTGCGCCAGCTTGGGATGCTCGTCAAGAATCGGCTGAAGCAAAGATCCTTCCAGCAACCCTTTGCGGTACACGATGAACCCACCAGTTTCCCGGCTCCCCGTACTCAGGATGACATTCGATTCCTCACCAAGGTGATATTCATCAACGGCAAGCGGCGGCAGCTGGATTTGATCTTGATGAACGACGGAAATTCCGAAACAGAATTTTCCGCCGGGATTGCATTGCGGCATAACGATCCCTCCTTCATAAAGGAAACCTATTCTATGCCCCAGTTGCCTGGTTGTCAAGAAAGGCGGGTCTTGATCGGCTTGTTCCGGTTTCTTCACCCTACTTCTATAGCGCTTTTATAATACAAGTCCTCCTGTTACAGCTTTATGTTCCAACTTTAATGCTTGGGTAACCGGCTTCAGCTTTCGATCAGCTGACGGCGGGTCCAGCGGTCGCCGCGGAAGCGAACCGCAAAGAAAGCGGAACGCACAAACCAGTCGCAGATCATCGCCAGCCAGACGCCAACAACGCCCAGCTCGAAAACCAGCCCGAACACATAGCTCAGACCGATCCGGCAGATCCACATCGACGCAATCGAAACGCTCATTGTAAAACGGGCATCGTTGGCTGCCCGCAGCGCATTGGGCAGCGTAAAGGAAACCGGCCAGATCACCATCACGAAGAAGCCATGGATAAACAACAGCTTAAACGCGATATCCAGCGTTTCCGGCGACAGGTTGTACAGCTTCAATAAGACATTCGCTCCCAGCAGAATGCAGACGTTCAAAGCGATCGAAGCCATATACGCCCATTTCATCAGCTTCTTCGTGTAATATCGTGCTTCCTCGATCTTCCCGGCGCCAACGCACTGGCCGACCACCGTAACCAAGCCCAGACCGATGGCCGCAGCGGGAATGACTTCCATCGACGCGAAGTTGTTGGCGACAGCATTGGCCGCGATCGAAGCGGTGCCGAACATCGCGACTAAGCTCTGCACCAGAATCTTGCCGATCTGGAACATGCCGTTTTCTAATCCATTCGGGACGCCGATCTGTAAGATCCGTTTGATCATCGTCCAGTCAAAGCCCAGATGGAAATACGAATCCAGCCGAATCTGATCCTGCCGGTGCCGGAGCATCACGACGATCAGCACCGCGCAGACGATCCGTGAAATCAACGTCGGGATCGCTGCGCCTTCCACGCCCATGCCTAAACCATAAATCAGGATCGCATTGCCGACGATATTGAGTGAATTCATGATCAGCGAGGTCACCATCGAAATCCGTGAATTGCCCATTGCCCGGTATAACGCCGCGCAGGAATTATACAACGCGATAAACGGATAGGACATCGACGTGATAAACAGGTAGGTCTGCGCGCTGGCAAGCACTTCCGGATCCACCTTGCCGAAGATCAGCGCGATCAGCTGCCGGCCGAAAATCAGAAACATCACCATGATCACCGCGGAAATCGCCGTCGTGCACAGGATCAGCTGTTTCGCCGAGAAGCACGCCTGTTCCTCTTCCCGCCGGCCGAGATACTGCGCCGCGACGACCGCGCCCCCGGTGGCCAGCGCCGCAAAGATATTGATGATCAGAATGCTGATCGAATCGACCAGCGAAACGCCCGAAACCGCGGCTTCGGAAACGCTGCTGACCATCATGATGTCCGCCATGCCGACCAACACCGCCAGGATCTGTTCGATCACCAGCGGAATGATCAGCTGTTTTAACTTTTGATTGGTAAACATTGTCTTCCCCCATTTCCCTGAACTTGTCTGATTATACGCTTTCTTATCGGGAAGTTCAATTTTGTTTTTCTGTTAATAAGCGCAGCTCCTCGGCAAAAGCATCGCGATGCGCTGCAAAGTAGTGATAAACATCAAGAAAGCTGACTTGCGTCAGCTTTCAGGTTATGCTTCAGTTTTCTGATTCTTGTTTTTAATCAGGTTCAAAAGACCGCCGGCCCGCAGAATATCCAGCTCCCGCGCAGTGCAATGATGCTGGACCGTGAAGGAGAAGCCCTTCGCGTCCGTGATCGTCAGCGGCTGGCCTTCCGCCAGCTTACCGCAGTCCAGTGCCAGCGTATCCAGCATCGCAATTCGCTCATAGTCGTCCGAATGCTCAAAGACCAGCGGCACAATTCCGGCGTTGATCAAATTCTGACGATGAATCCGGGCATAGCTCTTGGCGATCACCGCCTGGATCTTCAGATACATCGGCGCCAGCGCGGCATGTTCGCGCGAGCTGCCCTGCCCGTAGTTCTCCCCGGCGATAATCCACCCGCCCCCATACTGCAGGCAGCGGTCGTGGAATTGCGGATCGATCTGACTGTAACAGAACTCGCTGATCTTTTCAATGTTGCTGCGGTACGGCAAAATCTTAGCTCCGGCCGGCATGATGTGATCGGTTGTGATGTTATCCCCGACCTTGATCATGACCTGCGCTTCAATCGTTTCCGCTAACGGGGCCTTGGCCGGATACGGCTTGATGTTCGGGCCGCGTTTTATTTCCACCGCCGGATCGCAGCTGGGCTGGATCAGCATTGTGTCGTCGATCAGATAAGCGTCCGGCATCTCCGGCTTGGCGTAGTCGATCGTTTCCGCGCTGCACAGAACCCCGGCGATCGCACTGGCAGCCGCGGTCGCTGGGGAAACAAGATAGATCCCCGCGCTCATCGTGCCGCTGCGGCCATAGAAGTTGCGGTTAAACGTGCGCAGCGAGACGCCGTTCGACTGCGGACTCTGCCCCATTCCGATACACGGTCCGCACGTTGCTTCCAGCACCCGCGCGCCCGCCGCGATCAGATCGTCCAGCGCCCCGCAGCGGCTGAGCATCCGCAGCACCTGCTTGGAGCCGAAGGAAATCACCAGTGAAACTTCCGGATGAACGGTCTTGCCTTTGAGAATCCGGGCCACCTCCAGCAAATCGGTAAACGAGGAATTCGTACAGGAACCGATCGCGACCTGATCGACCTTCAGCCCCGCCAGCTCCTCGACCGGCTTGACTAAATCCGGGGAATGCGGACAAGCGACCAGCGGTTTCAGCGCGGCGCAGTCAATTTCGATCACTTCATCATACACAGCGTCCGCATCGGGCTTCAGTTCAAGAAAGTCAGCAGCACGGCCCTGCTTGGTTAAAAACTCACGGGTATTCTCATCGCTGGGAAACAGCGACGTCGTCGCGCCCAGCTCCGCCCCCATGTTGCAGATCGTGCTGCGCTCCGGTACGCTTAAATCAAGAAGCCCTTCGCCGGTATATTCCAGGATCTTGCCGACGCCGCCTTTGACGCTCATCAGCGACAGAACCTTCAGGATGATATCCTTCGCCCCGACGCCATGCGGCAGCCGGTGGATCAGCCGCACGTTGACGATCTTCGGCATCGTTAAGGAAAACGGCATGCCCGCCATCGCGCAGGCCACGTCCAGTCCGCCGGCGCCGATCGCGATCATTCCCATTGCCCCGGCGGTCGGCGTATGAGAATCCGAACCCAGCAGCGTCTTGCCCGGTTTGTCAAACCGCTCCAACTGCACCTGATGACAAATCCCGTTGCCCGGCCGGGAGAACAGAATGCCGTAACGATCCGCGACCGTGCGCAGATATTGATGATCGTCGGCGTTTTCAAAGCCGTTCTGCAGCGTGTTGTGATCAACGTAGCTCACCGAGCATTCCGTCTTAACCCGCTCGCATCCCATCGCCTCAAATTGTAAATAAGCCATCGTCCCCGTCGCATCCTGCGTCAGCGTCTGATCAATCTTGATTTCGATCGGCATGCCCGCCTTCAGCTCACCCGCCACGCAATGCGCCGCTAAGATTTTTTCCGCCAGTGTCTTCATCCAACCCCTTCTTTCATAGACTTTATTATATCAGCTCGTTTCCACTTTTGAAAGTCTTTACACAGAAAAGTAAATTGTTTTCTTTTCTGTGTCATTTCTTTCATTTTTGTAGTAAACTAGAACCATTGAGGTGAAATCATGAACAGTCAGCTGCAGAAGATCTTCCAGGAATCAATCCCGGAAAATAAAATCGACAATGAATTATACACAAAATATGACGTAAAGAAAGGTCTTCGCAATGAAGACGGCACCGGTGTCTTGATCGGTCTGACCCGGATCGCGGACGTCGTCGGCTACAAGCTGATCGACGGGAAAAAGGTGGACGATCGCGGTGAGCTGTACTACCGGGGAATTCCGATCACCCAGCTGTGCCGGAATCTCGATCAAGATCAGATCTGCGGTTATGAGGAAACGTGCTTTTTGATTTTGTTCGGTCATCTGCCAAGCCGTTCGGAGCTGGATCTGTTTACCGCTGAACTGCGCGGACGCTACACGCTGCCGGAGGGCTTTCTGGCGACCAACATCCTGCGTTATCCCAGCATGAACGTGATGAACCAGATCCAGAAGGCCTTGTTGATGTTGTATGGAGAGGATCCTTTGGCTGACGATATCTCGGTTGCCAACACGCTGGACCAGGGGTTGTCGATCCTGGCGAAAATGCCGGCGATCCTGTGCTACTCGATGGCTGCGAAAGCGCATTTCTTTGAGAACAAGAGTCTGATCGTCCATCCGGTGAAGTCTGAGCTGTCGATCGCGGAGAACATCCTGTCCTTATTAAGACCCGATCAACAGTTCACCCCGCAGGAAGCGAAGATTCTGGATCTGATGATGGTGCTGCACGCCGATCATGGCTCCGGCAACAATTCCACGTTTACCAATATCGTCGTCGCTTCTACCGGTACGGATATCTATTCTGCGATGGCGGCTTCCGTAGGCTCGCTGAAGGGTCCGCGCCATGGCGGAGCGAACATCTCCGCCCGGCGGATGATGGACGCGATGCTGAAGCAGCTGGGGCTGGACGCCAGCGACGCACAGATCACCCGGATTTTGGAACAGATCATGGATAAGCAGTTCTTCGACGGCAAAGGCTTGATCTACGGCATGGGCCATGCCGTCTACACCCTTTCCGACCCGCGCAGCGAAATCTTAAAAGCACAGATTGAAATTCTGGCGCAGGAGAAAAACCTTTCGCCCTTATATCAGTTCTACCGCCGCACTGAAGAATTGGCAAAGCAGGTCATCTTGCACCGCAAAGGAATTCATGTCAGCAGCAACATCGACTTTTACAGCGGGCTGGTCTATTCCATGCTGGACATCCCGGAAGATTGTTACTCGCCCTTGTTTGCCGCCAGCCGGATGGTTGGCTGGCTTGCCCACAACATTGAAAACAAGCTGTATTGCGACAAGATCGTGCGGCCAGCCGGCAAATACGTCGGCGACTTAGCTGATTATATTCCGCTTGCGCAACGTCAAAACCGCTGAACTTCAGCGGTTTTTTTGACAAATTATCGCCTTTGTCAACAATCACAGACATTTTCTCTTGACATTCCTTCTCCGCTCTTTATAATTTATAAATAGTTTACAAATAAACCATTTAAAGGAGCTGAATCTATGAATTTGACTATTTTGATTGTCACGATGATCGCGGGATTAGGCGCGGGCATTGCGACCGGACTGGCAGGCTTGTCGGCGGCCGCGGTCATCACGCCAATGCTGGTGACCTTGCTGGGCTTCAACGCTTATGAAGCCGTCGGTATCTCGCTGGCCTCCGACGTGCTGGCCTCGGCTGTTTCGGCCTTCACTTATTACAAACACAAGAATCTGGACATCCGCAACGGCTTGATCATGATGATCTCGACGGTGATCTTTACGATGGTCGGCAGCTGGCTGAGCTCGCTGGTGCCGCAGACGACGCTGGGCAGCTTCTCTGTCTGGATTACGATGATCCTCGGTATCCGCTTTATCGTCAAGCCGGTCATGAGCGCCAGCTCCAAAAATCAGACCCGCACCGCGAAACAGAAAGCGCTGTTATCGCTGGCCTGCGGCGTCCTGATCGGTCTGATCTGCGGCTTTATCGGCGCCGGCGGCGGCATGATGATGCTGCTGGTCTTAGTCAGCGTGCTGGGTTATGATTTAAAAACAGCGGTCGGCACCAGCGTGTTCATCATGACGTTCACCGCCTTAACCGGCGCTCTCAGTCATTTTGCGATCAGCGGCACGATCCAGTGGTTCCCGTTGATCAGCAGCGTCTTCTTCACCTATCTGGGCGCAATGATCGCCGCGCGTTTCGCCAACAAGGCGGAACCGAAAAAGCTCAATCAGGTCACCGGCGTCGTCCTGTTTATTCTGGGCGTATTCATGTTGGCGATCAAATATCTTGGCTGATATTAAATTTAGAAACTTCGTTTCCCATACGAAGTTTTTTTATTGGTTAAATGCGTTAAGGGCTACGTCAGGAGTCAGCCATCCAACATAGGATGAGCAAAGAGATTCAGCTTTGTTTGGAGTCGATTGACAAGCTTCGCTTTTTAAATTATAATTTTCGTTATATAACGCAAGTTATAACAAGGAGATCTTGCCCATGCCGCCAAAGCCAAAAATTACGCGATCCATGATTATTGACGCAGCCTTCGAAATCATCAGAAACACCGGCATCGAAACTGTGAACGCCCGTACTGTATCAAATAAATTAAATTGTTCCACGCAGCCGGTTATGTACCATTTCAAAACCATAGAAGAATTGAAAAGTGCTGTATATGACAAAGCCGATGCCTATCATTCCGCTTATCTCATGAATATTCACAGCGATAATCCAATGAAAGACATTGGTTTGAATTATATTCAATTTGCGGTAAAGGAAAAAAATCTGTTTCGTTTCCTGTTTCAATCCAATGAATTTTCAGGTAAAAACATGACTGAGCTGATTAACGCAGAGGAACTCCAGCCGATTCTTTCGATATTGTGCGAAGAATCGGCGGTTAATCCCGAACAGGCAATGATTATTTTTCGCTCCTTATTTTTATTGGCGCATGGATATGCCAGTATGTTTGCGAATAACGAAATGGCGTATGACGAGCAAATTGTTTTGTCTGATTTGAGTTTGATCTATGCAGGCGCCATTAACACATTGAAAGGAGAAAATGAATGTACCCATTCTATAAGAAAAATGAATTGAATTTTTCTCTGATATTGATCATGGCTTACGTGGTTTCCCTCAGCTTAGCCGATAGCCTTTCCGCTTCGCTGGGTATCCTAAAGATCATTACTGCACCCATTTGCATCCTCTTCACTGTGTTTCTTTTATTTTTTATTAAAAAGCTGAATCTTTGGGAGTATTATGGATTATGTTCTTTCCAAGGAAAATTGAGCGACTATCTGTATTTTATCCCTTTGATTTTCATCCTAAGCGTTAATTTATGGAATGGAATTACCTGGAATACTTCTATGCTAGAAACTGTTCTCTTTACTATAAGTATGCTTGGTGTCGGATTTATTGAGGAAATTATCTTTCATGGTTTTTTATTTAAAGCCCTGTGCAAGGATAATATAAAACTGGCGATTTTTATTTCAAGTATCACGTTCGGTATGGGGCATATTATCAACTTACTGAATGGCAAAACGTTGATCTCTACACTATTGCAAATATGTTATGCAACCGCTATCGGCTTCTTGTTTACGATATTATTTTATAAAGGCAAAAGTCTTTGGCCTTGCATCATTACCCATGGAATCGTTAATTCTTTAAGCATTCTTTCTGTAAATCATTCTTCGTTTATCAGAAGCGTAATCACCACTACGCTATTATCGATAATTGCCCTTGCGTATGCACTATGGATAATAAAGAAAACTGAAAAGTTTGATGACGAAAGCAAAGATAGGCTGTGATTATTTCATGACAAGAGAAAGTAGAAAAACAGAGAGTATTCCTTTGGGAAAGGATGAACTCTCTGTTTTATTTGTAAACGCGTTTGTCAGTTCAGTGATCTGAATCTTCTCATACTATGAAATTAGAACTTTTATATATTTTTACAATCAACGAGATTGGCAGCCTTCCGGCAGATCCTGCTGATAAAACAGCTGGACGACTTTGCTGCCCGACATTAAATCTACCGGGATATTCTTATAATAAGTTAAATTTTTATCATCATGAAAACGCACCTGCATTGCCCGCGAAGCCTCGTCATTCCAGTCATCATATTCATAATAGCCGGCATCTCGATAAATTCCTTCCAGCGAAGTTTTCATCCACCCCCGCAATTCGTTCAGCACTAACGGATCCTTTACCGGATCGACTTCAACCTTGCATAGCAAATTTTCGGGGATCATCCGCTTGTCGTTATATAAATAATATTCCACGGATACTTCGTTCATTTTTTGAATTTCTCGTTTCTCAAGACGGTAACAGAGCGGACGAATCCCCAGGTTCATCCCCCATGCGATCAATCCCATCGCCAGAAAACCAACGACCTCTTTACGCGACGGTCTTAAGCTTTGCCGGTAAAGCATCAGCCCGCCGAAATAAACAAGAATCATCAGAAGCGCCATCAAAATCCAGCTGCGGTTGCGCGGCAAACCCTGAGTGCAGTTCAGCATCAGCAGAAACGCATAAGCCGAGGATAAAACCGGCAGCACCCCTGCGGACCGGAAGCCTTTCCCGGCCTCCTCATTGTGGAATTTCCGGCTTAAACACAGGGTCAGCGTCAGGGCCGCCGCACCGATCAGAAAGGCAAATCCTAATTCCATTCCATCCCAGTGCTCTCCCGTGAAAACGCCGGTTAAAAACGCCTGAAAATCGCCGCTCATCTTACTGAATCCATAGGTCCAGGGTGATAGAAAGTCCAGCCACTGAGGGCTGTTAAACCCAAACAGAAGATGCTGACGAAGGATATCAGACAGATTATTAAGGATCGTCACCGGCAACAAGAGATATCCAGCTAACGCGATGATCCCTTCCGCCGCTGAATGACAGATACTCAGAATCAACAGATTCAGCGAAGTCATCAGAAACAGATGGCAGATCCAGTTCAACATCAGCGAGATCATTGAGGTAAAAGAGATGCTCTCGCGAACGACTACCGCGAACAGAAGAAGGATCGCCGGAACCAGCACCAGAAACAGAACGACGCTGATCCGGGCAATGACAAATTTCTTTCGATCCATCGGCAGCGCCCCGTAGGTGTACGCCGTTTTTCGCCGGAACTGCCAGAACTGAAACAGAAACGGAATTGCCAGCGATACGATGACCAAATAGGCCGGAAGATTATCCGGATTGATAAAACCGAGCGAGAACAACAGTCCAAAAATCAAAATCAACGCAAACAACGGCAGCGATTGCTTTATCAAATATTCAAAATACTTCTCCGTCATTCTCCTCATCCCCCTTCCATGTCGAATCTGTCATCAGGCTGAAATAATCCTCCAGACTGAGCGGCTGAACGTCGGCCAACGCCGGGGACAGCCCGGCAATCGCGCTGCGGATCGCCTGTTCCTCTCCGCGCACAACGGCGTTCCAGCACTTTCCGATCTGCTCCATCTGAATGATTTCCAACGTTTTAAAATCCGGCTCGCGCTCCTGGAGAAACACCAGCTGCACGCGAAACAGATGATTCTCCAGCAGATCCTGCTGAGCGACGATCGTCTGATCCTTCATCAAGAAACAATGATCGCAAATTCCCTTGATCTCTTTTAAACTGTGCGAGACCAGCAGCACGCCCATCGATTCATCGCTGATCTTATCCGTCAGACACCGCATGAGATACCGCCGGACGTTCCAATCCAGACCGTCGAACACTTCGTCGATCATCAATAACCGCAGATCCAGACTCAGCGCGATGGAAAACAATGCCTGGCGTTTCTGACCTTTCGACAGGCTGCTGATCCGCAGCTTTTCTTCCAGCTGAAAATGCTTTAAATGCTGCGCAAACATTTCTTCGTCGAGCTGATAAAACATACTGTAAAATTCCTTCATCTGACGAATCGTGAAAAACTGACCTTCGTCAAAGTCCTCGCTGATCAAAAACAGTACTTTCCGGTTCAGCGGTTCATGAATCAGATCTTTACCATCCAGTTCAATCCGTCCCGCTTCCGGCACCAGCACGCCCGCGATGCAGTTGAGCAGCGTCGTTTTCCCGGCGCCGTTGGGTCCCGCCAGACCGCAGATCTGACCGGCCTGCACGCTCAGGCTGCAATCCTTGACGATTTCCTTCGCTTGAATCGACTTTGTTATCTTGTCAACAATCAACATTATTTTCCCCTTCCTTCCTTATGATTTCGATCAGCTCGTCCGTACTGACCTTCAGTGTGCGGCATAACTTCAGCAGCTGCCGGACTTCCGTTTCCACACCGCAAACTTTTCCATTCGCAGGCCGGCCGCGGACAAACACCCCTTTTTTCGGCAGTGTATACAGCACGCCTTCCGCTTCCAGTTCCTGATAGGCTTTCTGCACGGTGTTGGGATTGATATTTAATTGCTGAGCCAGCGAGCGCACCGAAATCAACTTCTCATCCGGCTGCAGCACGCCGGCTTCCACGAACCGGACGATCTGACGTTTAATCTGTTCGTAAATCGGTTCGTTGCTTTGCGTATTGATCAGAAACAAGCTCCCTCCTCCAATCTGTATCATCTGTACTATCTGTATTAACTGTATTACTATAAGTGAAAAATGTCAATCCTGAATTGACGCTTTTCTCCCTCCCTCCTCTTTTCTTTTTTCATCAGCCTTGTATAATCTAAACAGAAGGAGAAATCGGTTTATGAAAATATTTGCCAATCATGCGCATGTGTTCCGCCGGGATCAGCGGGCAGACGGAACGGTCAGCGCTTTGCTTGAAGTCATGGATAAAACAGGAATTGAGAAATGCGTCTGTTTCGCGCCGTTTTACGAATGGGGTCTGGACTATAACCCAAACCTGTGGATGGCGGAAGAGCTGAAAGCCCATCCGGAGCTGACGGGCTTCGGCGTGGTGGACATCCACGGGCAGGATCTGGCCGGACAGGTCAGAGAAATCCGCGAACTGGGATTGAAAGGCATCAAGCTGCATCCGGCCTTCCAGAAATTTGCGATCGACGGACCGGAAGCGTTCCAGGTTTATGCGGCCGCGCAAGAAGCAGGATTATTTCTGTCGTTTCATACCGGCGTGCACTGGCATCGGATCAAGGATTATCAGCCGCTGCTGTTTGACGAAGTCGCCTGGCATTTTCCGGACTTGAAATTCTCGATGGAACACGTCGGCGGCTATTGCTTCTTTAACGAAGCGCTGGCCGTCATCCTGAACAACCGCGCGGAAGAAACCGGCAAGTGCAACGTCTATGCTGGCTTAACGAGCGTATTTGACAACGACCGCAACCGCTTCTGGTATTTGGGCCAGGAGAAGGTGCGGACGCTGCTGCACATGACCAGCGATGAGCTGTGTCTGTTCGGATTGGATTTTCCTTACAACAACGCTGAAAAAATCACGGAAGCGATCGAAGAAATCCTGCGTCTGCCGATTGATGAAGACGCAAAGCAGCGGATCCTGGGCGGCAATCTGGCGCGGGTTCTGGGCGTTGATCTCTAACGTTGATTCTGGAATGTTAAAAATCTTGGAAAACAAAAAAAACTTGGTTGGCAGGCGGCATTCGCTGTTTGAAAGGCCTCCTGTCCTCGCCAAGTTTTCTTTTCATTTCCGCGCTACGGTTCGATGATCGCGAAGCGTTTGTCAAAATCGGTGATAGCCTCCGTCAGCTCCGCGATACAATGGGGATCGCCGTCGATCTGAATCAGCTTTGCCTGCAGATCCTCATTACGGGTCAGCATGGCCGCCAGCCCCATACGCGGCATCGTCAGTGTCGCCCGGGCGTCTTTTTCGTGAATCTTTGGATAAACTAACAGAGCGCCGTGAATCAGATGCACGCAAAACTTTTCCTGGGTGTCCGTGATTGCCAAGTTCAGCTTGATATCCTTGTCCTCCGCCTGTTCGCCGTCGATCAGAATACCCAGATAGTCCAGCATCATGCGGCTGTCCATACAGCGGGCCAGATCCCCGGAGTTTTTCGCCTGCCGGCCTGTTTTGACTCCGTGGCGGAGTTCGTCCGCGCCGCTGAGATAACAGTTGCGCCAGGGGCCGGATTCAGCCTGATAGCCCAGTTGTTCCAAGGCATCCGCGCAGAGATAGCGGGCTTTCTGATGGTCGGGATGAACAAAGACAACGGCGTTGGCCAGCTGCGCCGCCCATTGATATTCACCCTTTTCCAGTGCTTTTTCCGCTTGTTCCAACACAGCCTCAAGGCCGCCGGCCAGCTCGATCAGCTTCTGTCCCTGCTCGGATGGGGGCAGCGGATTCAGATTGACCGGATTGCCGTCATACCAGCCCAGATAGCGCTGATAGACCGCTTTGGCATTGTGCGACAGCGTACCGTAATAGGGCCGGGTCGTCCACACTCTTTCTAACGACTTCGGCAGCCGGATCGTATGGGAAATTTCATTCGGCGTCAGGCCTTTATTCATATACAGCAGCGTCTGATCGTTGATGAACTTGTACACCGCCGCGGTTTCCTCCAGAATTTCGTTGACTTCCTGATTTCCCCAGTGCGGCCAGTTATGCGCCTGAAACAGCACTTCGGCCTCGCTGCCAAACAGCGCCCTGGCCTGCGTGATCGCGAACGCCCACGCATTGCCGTCACGGATCTGCGTGCCGCGCAGCGTATATAAATTATGCATCGTCGCATTGCACAGTTCAGCCATCCATAAGGCCTTAAACTGCGGCAGATACCAACACATTTCCGCCGGCGATTCTGTTTCCGGCGTCATCTGGAAAATAAATTCCACGCCGTCGATGATCCGTCTTTCCCCCGTCTGCCGGATTTCATCCGTAGGCCGGATAAACGTGACCGTCCCGCGCGACTGCCCCATCCCGATCCCCATCGCGATCGCGCCGGTTTCCCCAAAATCCAGCGCCGTTCCATACTGGTAACAGGCCCGCCGCTGCATCGCGTTCATCGCATAGACATTCTCGCTGGCGGCGTAATCGGTATAATGCTCGGGCACAATGATCGGAACCGAACCGTTTTGAACCGCTTCTTCACTGACAATGCCCTTGATTCCGCCGAAATGATCAAGATGCGGATGTGAAATCACAACGGCGGAAACCGGCCGCGTTCCAAGCACGGCATTGACTAAGGCCAGCGCCGCGGCTGAGCATTCGCAGCTGATCAGCGGATCGCAGACAATCCAGCCGGTTTCCCCGGCGATGACGGTCAGATTGGACATATCGTAGCCGCGGACCTGAAAAATTCCGTCGACAACCTTGAACAAACCGGTCTGATGATTCAGCCAGGCGTTGCGGTACAGGCTCGGGTTGATCGTTTCCACTTCCTGTTCCTGATCCAGACAGGCGATTCTCTGACTCCAGATCACTTCGCCTTCCGCGTTTTTAATTTCCAGGTTTTCTACTTTTTTCAAACAGTCGCGCAGTGCGCATTCTTTCTCATGCGGATCATCAAAATCCAGCAATGTCTTCATCGCTTGATGAATCTGGCGGGTCGCCGCGCTTGCGGGTTTTGACAAATCGTTGTATTCCATAACTTATCCCTCCGTGCTTGATGATAAGAAACAGAATGCAGCATGTCCATGGACACTCTCCTGTTCTGTTTGATTTTTGGACAGATTCTCAATTTGCCCAAAAGAATTTGGACAGCGGAACCGCGGTTTGTTACAATAATGAAAAAGGAGTGAGACCGATGGCGACTTCCGAACTGACCCGGCAGGCGCTCTTCAACGCCGTAGAAAACTTGATGCGCAAGAAATCGCTGGACGATCTGCAAATCGGACAGATCAGCGATGTGGCCGGCGTCAGCCGCAATACGCTTTATTATCATTTTTCCGATAAGTACGAAATTCTGGACGCGCTGCTAAAAAGCCGGCTGATCCCAGTTGTCGAACCGCTATTGACGCGGGAGCGTTGGGCGCGGTCTCTGGAAGCGGCAGCAGCCCAGCTGCGGCAGGATCCGGCGTTTACGCTTCATGCCCTGCACACTTACGGACGGGTCAATTTAGGCACGGTCCTGCGCGAGATTTATGAAGGCTTCCTGCGCCAGCAGCTGCAGCTCAGCCATCCGGATTTAAGCGCTAAGGAACAGGGGCTGATCGTGCGGTTTTATACGCATGCGATTGTCGGCTTGCTTCAGGATTGGATCAATCTGGGGATGAAGCAGGACGTCGGCGAAGCGATTGCCGTGATCACCCGGGCGATTCATGAAAACATCTTTCAATCCCGCAAAAAATAAAAATCCGCAGCGAATGAACTTCTGAAATTCATCCGTCACGGATTTTTTTAATTATCGGCGGCGGGTGCGCTGATGTTTCGCTCTTTTCGCCAGGGCCCGGCGGCGTTTTTTATCCGCCCGCCGTTGTAAAACAAGGACGGTGATAAACAGGACTAACAGCGCGATCACGGCTGCCAGCGCCTTGATCATCAGCTGCGGCCAGTCTAAACCGTTCTGGGCGATCGTCATGACCTCAACCGGCGCCGCGTCTTCATATTGGTTTACAGTCTGACGGCTGACGAGCACAAACTGGCCTAAGGCTTCCGTCGAGAAGGTCAGCGTTGAAGCACTCTGCGTCGTCGGCATCTGGATGACATCGCCCGCCTCCAGCCGCCACACCGTTACCTTCTTTGAGCTGTCCCAGCCCTCCGGCAGACTCATCGTCACGCACAGAGGCGTGCGCAGCGTCAGCGTTTTGTCATAGTTCTTCTGTCCCGACACGCTGAACCATTGTTCAATCTCTGCGCCGTTGCCGCTGGCGATCGTCTTCACCTGGGCCTGGACCTCCGCCTCTGGCATGGTTTCTTTCAACGTCAGCTTGTAGGTGTCCGGGATGCCTTTTTTCTGTCCCGGGTTTTTCTGCGGCAATGCCAGACTCAGTCCGGAAACCGAAAACTGGCTGTCCTTGGATTTCAGGATCAGCGAGCGCTGGCCGTCCAGCAGCGGTTTCAGCAGCGCATCCAGCGCACGGATCTGGGCGATCGTCCAGGCCGAAACCTCCGTCGTGTCCAGCCGCTGCTTCAGCTGGATCAGATCGGTCTTCTGCTGCTCCGTGACCGCCGCCGGATCAATCGCGTCGATCAGCGCCTGAAGATCCTCTTTGAGCGCATCCTGGGCTTGGGTCAGCGGCTCGGACACCTCAATGTCGTAACTGGTCGTCGCCGTGCCGACAGTCACCGTGACCGTCTGCGGCCCGTCGGCGTTCATATCAAATCCGCTCACCATGGAACTGGTCAGCGGTTTCTCTTCCTGCGTTCCATCAGCATACTGAACCAGGACTGATCCCTCTTTAAGATCAATACGCGAACCGCTCGCAAATTGTTGCTTCGGCAGCGAAATCATCGAAATGGATTGGATTTCCTTATATTCTGCCGTATAAACGCCGTTGTTTTCCTGCCAGCCGACAAAGACGCCGCCTTCCCGGGTCGGCTCCGGCGCATACGGCTCGCTGTTTTCCAACAGATCGATTTCGATCCGGCTGCCGCCCTGCGGGAATGTTCCTTCACCCGCGTCAAAGACCGCGGATTTCAGCTGCAGCGTATTCAATCGGTCCGCGTTTAAAATCAGCTGGAAGCTGGATGATGGCAGATAGCCGATGCAGTCTTCAAAGCGATAGGTAAAATCTTCCGCCACTGCGGCTTCGCTCTGCACCTTATACCATGTGCCTTCTCCATTCTCAAGCTTTTCCAATAATACCAGCGCCAGCCGCGCCGTCTTGCCTGTCGTGTAGAGTACTTCAGCGGAAGCGGCGGGTTCGCTCAATATTTTAAGACTGGTGTTTTCCGTATGAATGCCCAGTGTCAGCTGGTTCAGATCTTTCAATCCCATCGCTTCGTCCAGCTGCATATAATAGGAAGCTGCTTTCTCACCCCAATACGGATCAGAGGCATAGCTGACGTTCATCCCGCTGGCCTTGTCGCCGAAGAATCCGCCATGATACTGGAACTTCTTCGGATTGAGATAACTGGCGGAAACATAGGTTTTGGCATGCGATAAAATGGAGCTGCTTAACTTGAAATAGCGCTTGGCGTTGGCCTCGACGTCGCTGTCATACGCCGCGTGGCCGAACAGATTGTTGCGCGTAAAACTCAGAGAACTGCGGCCGCTGGCCGATTCGTTCATCGACAGCGCCAGCATCATTAACGCATTGGATCCATACAGCGACTGCGACTGCAGGAACGCGCCTTCCTCGCCATAATACAGCGACTGGTTCAGCGTATCGTGAACGGAATTGCGGTCGCGGTCCTGATAGGAAACGATCGACTGATCGATCCCCAGCGTCTTCTGGAAATAATCCGTCAGTTCCGCTTCCGTGTAAAAGGACAAGGACCGATGGGATAAATATTGATAATAAAAATAAAAGGGTTCCGCGGGATTGACTGACGACGCGGTGCTTCCGTTGTGATAATCCTGCAGCATCACCGCCGGATCTTCATAGAAGTAGTGGCCGTCATAGCTGTAAAGCTGGACAGCACTGCTCAAATATGCCGGAACCGGCCCCAGATCGATCATCGTCGCATAGCGCGAAGACGACTGACTTTGACGGATCTGATGATACAACCGGCCATCGCGGATCGTATAACTGCTTAAATTGCCAGCCTGATCCAGCGGAACCAACGTCACCTCCGCCAGCTTCACCCGGCCGCGCACGCCGGAAATTTTGAAATCCACCTGCATGCGTGTGAAATCAGTATCCAGCGCCGCACCGTCGGCGCCGTAGCATCCGTTGAGATAGCCGTCGTTGCCCGTGTCGGCATCCTTGTATTCCGTGTTGACCTTGCAGCCTTCCGAGGCGAAGAAGACGATCCCCTGATCCACAGCGATCAGCTTCCCATCCTGCCGCACGCCCAGGTTGGCGACACTGGCGTCATCCCGGTGCTTGGCATAATAATCCGCCGCACTTTTCACGGTGCTGAACGTCTGCAGGACAGTTTCCTGTCCATCGCGGTAATCGACAATTTCGATCACCGTCGTTTCCGCTTTGACCGGCGTTACCGGCAGCAACAGGCAGCACAAAAGAAATGCCGCCCATTTTTTTCCTTGTTTTCTCATTTTTGACCTCCTGAAAGCTAGGGGGAACTCGCTTAGATTCATTGTAAAAGTTTTAGCGTCTGAAATCAACTCCGACCGTGCTGCCATTTCTTTCAATTTCAGGTCGGAATGAACGAATTGTTGTTTCTTTAGCCGCCTCCTGCTAACTACAAAGCGAAAAAGAAAGCGCAGGTTCTGGGCGCTGACCTGCAGGAATGCGCTGCCTCTCCTTAGTTTCATCCAGACTCCTTTCAAGCTTTTGGTCTGAAATCATTTCAGGGATAATTTTTTCTCCATTCTCATTTTTAATATTTTTCTTTTACGATCTTACAGAAGATGAACAACGTCCAAACAACACCAGGACACGATCCTTTCCAAAGACAAAAAACGCCGGCTTTTTTCAGCTGACGTCTTCACTTTATTCCTGATCGGATTCCGGTCGCCACAACGGCTCGCGGAAACGCACCGGCCCGAGCTTTCCCTTGCGCAGCTCAGCGATCACCGCCGTGGCCTGACGGGTGCGGCGGTCAAACACCAGCGTCGCTTCGCGCAGCGTTAACGGCGAATTCTGCAGCGCCGCGATGATCTGCGCCAGCCGATCGGCGCGGTGAACCAGATAGAACCGGCCCTTGTCTTTTAACAATCGGCCGCCCGCCGCAAACAGCGTTTCCAGCGTGCAGCCCGCTTCATGCCGGGCTGTCGCTAAAAAAGGATTGGGGTTGACGGAAGCCGGATCCGGCGTTGCGAAATACGGCGGGTTGCAAACGATTACATCAAACGGCAGATGACGGAACTCCGCCAGATCCGCGCAGATCAGTTCCGCTTCCAGACCGTTGATCCGCATGTTTTCCGCCGCCAAGGCCAGCGCCTGGGGAAGCAGGTCGACGCCGGTTAAAGATCCCGGCGAAAAACGCGAGGCGTACAGCAGCAGCGCGCCGTTGTTGCAGCCCAGATCGAGCACACTCTCGCCTTTTCTGACAACCATCTGCTCGCCCAAAAGGACGGTATCCGTGTTCATGCAGAACATGTCCTTGCGCTGCCACAGCGGCAGCTTCAGCTTCGGCAGATAATCCTGGCGCAGGTTCTGCCGTGCCTCTTCAGTTAAATTTTGATTTTCCATTCTGCCGAGCGCCGGATCCTAAACCAGAACCGGGAGCCCTTGCCCTCCTCGCTTTCTACCGCGTACTCCGCGTGATGACTGTCCAGGATCGCCTTGACGATCGCCAGGCCCAGCCCGGTGCTGCCGCCGGTTGCCCGCTGATATTTTTTATCAATCTTGTAATACCGGTCCCAGATGTACGGCAGATCTTCTTTCTTGATCCCTTCGCCCTCGTCTTCCACCTCAACCTGAATCCAGTCGTTTTTTTCAAACGCGCGGATCGTGATCTTCTTTCCATCCGGCGTATGCTTGAAAGCGTTGGACAGGAAATTATAGATAACCTGGCTGATTTTGACCTCATCCGCCGTCATCATCAAATTCCGCGGACATTCGATCACCAGCTGATAATGATGCTCGTCGATCATGACCTGGCACAGCGTGACGATATTCTGGATTTTCTGACTTAAGTTAAACGTGCCGAGCTTCAGCTGATAGCTGCCCGACTGCATCTTCGAGAGCTCCGCCATGTCGGTCACCAGATGATCGAGATAATCGACCTCGCGCACGATGACGTCCAGATGCTCGTCGCGCTTGGCCGGGATATCGCCGGAGATATCGTGGATCATTTCGGCATACGCCTTGATCATCGTCAGCGGCGTCTTGATGTCATGCGAAACGTTGGCGATCAGATCCCGCCGCAGCTCGTCAACCTTGCTCAGCTTATGCGTGGCATCGTTCAGCGTATCCGCCAGCTGGTCGATCTCGCTGAAATAGCTGCCTTCAAAATGAATATCGTAATGCCCCTTGGCCAGCTCGTTGGCGGAGTGCTTCATCTGCACGATCGGCCGCGACAGCTTTGTCGATATAAACAGGGAGATCACAATCGATAAAATCAGCGCGAAAAAAGCCAGAAAGAAAAACTGATCCTGAAAAATCGTCAGCGTGGAATCCAGCGGTTCCAGCGGACTGTTGACAAACAGATAAAAATTCGCCAGATTGGCCTGCACCATTTTCCCATACAGAATCATTTCCTGATCACTGCGCTGATTCGCCAGCACTTCCGAGAGTTCCCCGTCGCTTAACAGCAGCAGCTCGCGCATCGCTTTTCCGTTAGTCAGGGGCTGCAGCTGCGTCGAACCGACGGTAATCGTCTGGTTGAAAATACACGAATCCCCCAGCGAATCGGAATTGTAGACCACGTTGCCGCTGTCGTTGTAAACGACAGCGCAGACATTGTTGTTAATCGCAAACTGCGAAGCTTTCTTGATCGTCGCCTCGTCCAGCCATTGATTGTCAATGACGTACTCCTGAATCGTCGCCGCCACCTCTTTGATCGCCGAAATCTTATTGCTTCGATAATACGGCTTGATCAAAAGCAGCTGCGCCCCGCCGACCAAAGCTAAAAGTCCGGCCGCAAACAACATGAAATACAGCCAGATATTAAACTTTATGCCATGGAAATCAAGCTTCAAACTTATACCCCATTCCGCGGACGGTAACGATGAACTTGCGGTAGTCTTTTAAATTATGCCGCAGCATCTTAATGTGCGTATCGACCGTCCGGTCATCGCCGAAATAGTCGTAATCCCAGACTTCTTCCAGCAGCTTCATCCGCGATAAGGCGATATTCTTATTTTTAACCATGTATAACAACAGATCGATTTCCTTCGGCGTCAGATTCGCTTTCTCCCCGTCTACTGTGACAGAGCGGCCCTCGATATTGATCTGCAGCCCTTCAAAGCGCAGAACTTCGGTATCCTTGGTTTTGAAGCGTTCCAGAATGACCTTGACGCGGGCCATCAGCTCCTTCGGCGAGAAAGGCTTGACGACATAATCGTCCACGCCCAGCTCAAAGCCGAACAGCTTGTCGTATTCTTCCTGACGGGCCGAAAGCATGATGATCGGAATCGGCTTAATCTTTTTAATCTGCTTGCACGCGGAAAAGCCGTCGAGCTTCGGCATCATGATATCGAGGATCACGCAGTCGAAATCTTCCTTCTCCACTAACTCCAGCGCCTCCAGTCCGTCGCTGGCTTCCGCGACTTCATAGCCGTTGATCAGCGCGTATTCCCGGACGACCTCGCGGATCATCTGTTCGTCGTCAACAATGAGTATTCTGGCCATGTGCATCATCCTTCCTTATGGTCAACAGTGTATCGTTTTATTGTGAATTCTGCGTGAAATCCGTGTTCAACGGCTGCAGCCGGTTGACAAGACAGGAATCTTCTTTGTCCATCTTGCCCTGGAAGTACACGTACTGGCCTTTGTTCAAAAAGGCCGTGCTGCGGGCGTAAATGCTCGGCATGACGACTAAGTCGATCTGCGCGGTTTCATCCACGCCGACCGCAAACGCCATCAGATCGCCTTTTTTTGTACGATGCTGGCGCACCCGCTGCAGGTAAACGAAGCCTTCGATAAAACCGCCCTTCGCCATTAACCGGACTAACGGTTCGGTCTGGATCTGATATTTCTTTTTGACCTGCAGGATCGGATGCGAGCAGAGATAAAAGCCCAGCGCTTCCCGCTCGCGTTCGCTGCGTTCGATCGGATCTTCCTTCGCCATCACCATCACCGGCTTGGATACCAGGCCTAAATCAATCCGGACCTGACCGCCGACCTCAATCCGCACTAAATCGCCGTAGCTGATCGCTTCTTCCAGCGACAGGCGCAGACTCTGACGGTTGGCGTGGAACTCGTCCAGCGCCCCCGCGTCGATCAGCGCTTCGATCATTTTCCGGTTAAGCCTGCGCGTCAGCATCCGCGTGACAAAATCGTAGTAATCCTGAAACGGCCCATTTTCCTGCCGCTCCGCCAACAGCTGCATGCAGGCAGCCGAGCCGATATTCTTTATGCCGAGCAGCGGATAGCGGATCGCTTCGCCCTCGATTAAATAACGCACGTCGCTGGCATTGACCGACGGGCCCAGAATTTGAACCTGATGCCGGCGGCATTCGTCGATATATTCGGCCGTCTTGCCTTCCGCGCCGATCACGCTGTTAAGCAGCGAAGTATAGAATTCCAACGGGAAATTGGCCTTCAGATAGCTCAGCTGATAGGCAAGCAGGCCATACGCTACGGAATGAGATTTATTGAAGCCGTAATTGGCGAACTTCAGAATCAATTCATAAACCTCATTCGCCAGTTTTTCTTCATAGCCCTGCTGGATACAGCCGCCGATGAATTCCTTCTGCAGCGACTGCAGCTCCTTGAGCTTTTTTTTGGACATTGCCCGCCGCAGCACATCCGCGCGGGCAAGCGAGAAACCCGCCATCTTCTGAGCCGTCTGCATGATCTGTTCCTGATAGATCATCACGCCGTAAGTACTTTCCAGGATCGGCTTGAGATCCGGATGCAAATAATGCACGGCTGACGGATCTGTTCGGCAGCGCAGATATTCCGGGATATTTTCCATCGGTCCGGGGCGGAACAGCGCGATCGTCGCGACGATGTCGTCGAAACACGCCGGCTGCATCTTGCGGATGAGATTCTTCATGCCTTCCGATTCCAGCTGGAAAATACCGACGGTGTCAACCTTCCTTAACAGCGCATAGGTTTTCGCGTCGTCCAGCGGGATTTTCATAATATTCAAGGGTTGACGCTGATGGACGCGCTGAACGATATCGTCGATGATCGTCAGGTTGCGCAGTCCCAGAAAGTCCATCTTAATCAGTCCCAGCTCCTCCAGATGCTCCATCGTGTACTGCGTGGAAAGCAGATCGTTTTCAATCCGGATTGTCGGACAGATCTGATCCAGCTCGGCGCGGGAAAAGACGATCCCGGCCGCATGGGTGGAAACGTGCCGCGGCAGACCCTCGATCCGCAAGGCGGTTTCATACAACTCCTGATACCGCCGGTCGGCATAGACCATCTGGTGAAACCGCGGATTTTGCTGAATCGCCGTCTGCAGCGTCATCTTAATCCCAAACGGCACAGCTTTGCAAAGCATGTCGACTTCTCTCAGCGGAATCTCCATAACCCGGCCGACATCGCGCAGCACCTGCTTGGCGCCCAGCGTGCCGAATGTCGCGATATGCGCGACATGCTTCTCGCCATACTTTTCAGCGACATACTGAATCACTTCGTCGCGCCGGTTATCCGGAAAGTCGGTATCAATATCCGGCATTGAAATTCGCTCCGGATTCAAAAATCGTTCAAAAAGCAATCCGTATTCCAGCGGATCCACATGCGTGATTCCCAACACATACGCGACTAACGAGCCCGCCGCGCTGCCCCGGCCCGGTCCGACATAAATTCCCGCCTTGCGGGCAAACCGGATAAAATCCCAGACAATTAAAAAATAATCCTCAAAGTGCATCGTCAGAATGACGTCCAGCTCATATTTTAAGCGCCGCAGATACGCCGGATCCTCAGGCTGTCCCTGCCGCCGCTTCTTCAATCCGGCCAGACACAGCTGGGTTAAATACTGTTTCGAGGAAACGCCCTGCGGGCAGGGAAATGCCGGCAGCGTCGTCTTCGCCTGCGTCATCGTCACATTGCAGATCGAAGCGATATGATCGCTCGCCTGCAGATCCTCGGCGTCGTACAGCTGTTCCATTTCCGCCGGGGTGCGCAGATAGCGGCCGTTGACCGACGGCAGCGTTTTATCGTTGATCGTCTTGGACAGCCGGATCCCGTTAACGATCTTAAACAGCCGGGCATCCTCCGCTTGGCCATAATAAATCTTTGACAACGCGACGGTCGGAATTTCCTGCGCCGCGCAAACCTGCTTTAATAAAATATTCTTCAATTTCCAGAACGAGGCATCGTTAAACGAGACCGCCATATAAAACAACGGCAGCTGCGTCTTCAGCCAGCCCAGCTTATCACCCAACCCGCGGCGGTCTTCCTGAATCAATTCACTTTCGGCAAAACCGCCTTCACCATAGACGATCAGCACCCAATGTTCAAGATAAGGCTGAATCTGATCCAGCGTCAACGCGTCCTGACCGTCGCACAATCGGCTGGAAGCTGCCATCAGGCCGCCGAAGCCTTCATCATCCCGCGCCAGCACCGTCATGGCGACCGTTTCCTCTTCAATGTTAACCAGGATTTCCAAACCGAAAATCGGTTTGATCTGTTCTCTTTGACAGCACTTCCAGAATTCCATTGCGCCGTGCATCACGTTTTCGTCGGTGCAAGCAATCGCCTCGTAGCCGGCTTGTTTCGCCAGTGCGACTAACTGCGGCACTCTCAGGGTGCTGTTTAATAAGGTATAACAACTTCGCGCATGCAGATGAACACTCATTTTTCAGCACTCCCTTCTTTACTTTATTTTACCATAAAGCGGCTCGCTCAGCCACTGCTTCAACTCAGCGGGAACTTCCGTCAGCCGATTTATCCGACTTGTTCCCTCGGATCGGAACGGAATCGTTTTCTTTTTTTACGCTGTTGTTTTTCTTTTGAGTTAATTATACGAGATTCCTCAAGTCTCGTCAATTTCAAATTGAATTTTTTTCTAGTTCTGATTGAGGCCGAAGTTTACCCCTTTTCTCCTGGTCCATTCTTCAAGAATTTCCCTTCCTTATTTATAAACCTTTTACCCCGCATCGGTTTTCCCTGCCTGCGGTCATAATCAAAATTCACCCTTTCTCACAAAGTCGACAAACCGCCGATTCTGTAAGTGGATATTAGTTTACTTCTAATTCAGATCGCGTTAAAATTAAGCATATAAGGAGTGAGGAACTATGAAAATTGCCTTTGTTACCGACAGCGGCATCGGAAAAACCGCGGCGGAAATGGCAGCCGATGGCATCATCAGCCTGCCGCTTCAGATCAGCGTAGACGGCCGCAGTCTTCAGGATATGGAAGACAT
>ERZ1106981.88-NODE-88-length-74934-cov-69.357043_pt1 | contig 74934 bp, 72 predicted proteins | sample MGYA00403692_ERZ1106981 | MGnify/ENA primary metagenome ERZ1106981 (study PRJEB35170, sample SAMEA104062431) | human gut metagenome | biome: human gut; feature: human-associated habitat; material: faeces | place: Denmark | collected 2012-06-22 ... | reverse complement strand
ACGACATCAACTGGACGCTGAGCTACAGCCTGACCAAAAACGCCTGGCAGCAGGGCCGCGACCAGATGCTGGCGGTCAACGTCAATATTCCGTTCAGCCACTGGCTGCGTTCCGACAGCAAATCGGTATGGCGGCACGCCAGCGCCAGCTACAGCATGTCGCACGATCTTGATGGTCGGATGACCAATCTGGCGGGACTTTACGGCACCCTGCTGGAAGACAATAACCTGAGCTATAGCGTGCAGACCGGCTACGCCAGCGGCGGCGAAGGCGATAGCAGCGGCACCGGCTACGCGGCGCTGAACTATCGCGGCGGCTACGGCAACGCCAATGTCGGCTACAGCCGCAGCGACGGTTTCAAACAGCTCTACTACGGCGTCAGCGGCGGTGTGCTGGCCCACGCTAACGGCGTGACCCTGAGCCAGCCGCTGAATGACACGGTGGTGCTGGTGAAAGCGCCCGGTGCCGGTGATGTCAAAGTGGAAAACCAGACCGGGGTGCGTACCGACTGGCGCGGCTATGCGGTGCTGCCTTACGCCACCGAATATCGCGAAAACCGGGTGGCGCTGGATACCAATACCCTTGCCGATAACGTCGATCTCGATGACGCGGTGGTCAGCGTTGTCCCTACCCACGGCGCTATCGTGCGGGCGGACTTCAAAGCCCACGTCGGGGTCAAGTTACTAATGACGTTGACCCATAACGGCAAACCAGTGCCGTTTGGCGCGATGGTCACCTCTGGCAGCAATCAGAGCGGCAGTATCGTGGCCGATAACGGCCAGGTCTACCTGAGCGGGATGCCGCTCGCCGGCAGCGTGCAGGTGAAATGGGGCGAAGGCGCGAACGCCAGCTGCGTGGCCAGCTATCGCCTGCCGGAAGAGAGTCAGCGACAGGCGCTGAGCCAGCTATCGGCAGAGTGCCGTTAAGGAACGCATGATGATGAAAAAACCACTTAACCTGTTCGGCGCCGTCCTGACGCTGGTCTGCGCCAACGCCTTTGCGGCCGATAGCACCATCACCATCAGCGGCTACGTGCGCGACAACGCCTGCGCGGTGGCCACCGAATCGAAAGAGTTTACCGTCGATCTGATGGATAACGCCGCGAAGCAGTTTAACGCCGTCGGCGCGACCACGCCGCTGGTGCCGTTTCGCATCGTGCTGTCGCCCTGCGGCAGCTCGGTGACGGCGGTCAAAGTCGGCTTTAACGGCACCCCGGATAGCGACAATAACGACCTGTTAAAAATCGACGGCGGCGCCTCCGCGGCGGCGGGCATGGCGGTGCAGATCCTCAACGGCCAGCAGACGATGCTGCCGGTCAACGCGCCCTCTTCGTCGATCGCCTGGACCACCTTAACGCCGGGGCAGACCAACACCCTCGGTTTTTACGCCCGGTTGATGGCAACCCGCGTACCGGTGACCGCCGGTCACGTCTATGCCACCGCCACCTTTACCCTTGAATTCCAGTAACCGGAGGCTGAGATGAAAGCACACTACGCAGGATGGCTTCTGGCAGGCGCGCTGGCGTTAAACATTATCCCGTTGCAGGCCGCCGACATCACCATCACGGTGAACGGCAAAGTGGTGGCCAAGCCGTGTACGGTCTCCACCACTAACGCCAGCGTCGACCTCGGCGATCTTTATACCTTCAGCCTGGTATCGGCGGGTTCCGCTTCGGCCTGGCACAGCACCGCGCTGGATTTAAGCAACTGCCCGGTCGGCACGTCACGCGTCGTCGCCACCTTTAGCGGCACCGCGGACAGCACCGGCTATTACAAGAATCAGGGTACCGCAGGAAATATCCAGCTCGAACTACAGGACGACAGCGGCACCACGCTCAATAACGGGGCGCAAAAGTCGGTTCAGGTCGACGAAAGCTCGCAGTCGGCGCGTTTTCCGCTGCAGGTTCGGGCCCTGTCGGTTAACGGCGGCGCCACCCAGGGAACCATTCAGGCGGTGATTAGCGTCACCTATACCTACGCCTGAGTCAGGAGAGTTTGTTCATGAAAAAAATCATCGCTCTGTTTACCGCCCTGCTGCTGATGGGCTGGTCGATTAACGCCTGGTCCTTCGCCTGTAAAACCGCCACCGGCGCAACTATCCCCATCGGCGGCGGCTCGGCCAACGTATACGTCAATCTGACCCCGGCCGTTAACGTAGGGCAAAACCTGGTGGTCGACCTGTCGACGCAAATTTTCTGCCATAACGACTATCCGCAAACCATTACCGACTATGTGACGCTACAGCGCGGATCCGCCTACGGCGGCGTGCTGTCGAGCTTTTCCGGTACCGTAAAATATAACGGTACCTCTTATCCGTTCCCGACCACCACGGAAACTTCGCGGGTGATCTACGATTCGACTACCGATAAACCCTGGCCGACCGTACTCTATCTGACTCCGGTCAGCACTGCGGGCGGGGTGGCGATTACCGCCGGATCGCTGATTGCCGTGTTGATCCTGCATCAAACCAACAACTACAACGGCGACTCCTTCCAGTTCGTGTGGAATATTTACGCCAATAACGACGTCGTTGTGCCGACCGGCGGTTGCGATGTCTCCGCCCGCGATGTGACCGTGACCCTACCCGATTATCCGGGCTCGATGGCGGTGCCGGTCACCGTTCACTGCGCGCAAAACCAGAATCTTGGCTATTACCTTTCCGGCACCACCGCCGATAGCGCCAACTCCATTTTCACCAATACCGCTTCCGCTTCGCCGGCACAGGGTATTGGCGTCCAGATGACGCGCAACGGTACCGTCGTTCCGGCCAACAGCAATGTTTCACTGGGTACAGTGGGTACTTCGCCGGTGAATCTCGGGCTGACCGCCACCTACGCGCGCACCAGCGGTCAGGTAACGGCGGGTAACGTCCAGTCGATTATTGGGGTGACGTTTGTCTACCAGTAAAGCCGATATCCCGCAGGCGACGACAGACTACATCCTGTCGCCCTGCGCCATGGCGGCGGCGGGATTAGCCCGCATGGTCGACGACGGTTGCCGCCAGCCGGTATGGCTACAGCCGCGAGTGCAGAGCATGCTGTCGATATCTGCGCCAGCCGACGTCCGGCAAATTGTGGTTTTTCTGCCCGACGATCCCTGGTGGCTACTGTTCGTCCTGCGCGAAGCCGCCTGGTTACTCAACCAGGCCAAACGGCCTTTGCCTATGGTGATCTTAAGCCGCAGCCCGGCGCCGTGGCTGTGGCAAACCTTACTGCACCAGGTCGGCGACCGCCGCCTGCTGGCCGCCGTGCAGGCGGTCTCATCCGATCTACCGTGCCGCCGTCTGGCGGCATTGCTGCAAGGCGGCCTGGTCGGCTACCCCGGCCTGCAACAGCTTTCCGCCATTGAGGCGCTGGCGCGCGGCAAGCCGCCGTCGGGCTTAAGCAAAATCGAACTTAACGCCACCCTCGCCCTGCTGTATGGCCACAGCATCACCAGCCAGGCGCAGATCCGCGGCGTCAGTCAGAAAACGCTCTACAACCAAAGAACCTCAGGACTAAACAAGATGGTGGAGTATCATCCGCATCTGGCGAGCCGATTTCCGGGCAGCCGAAGCAAACGCGTAACAGGTCAGGGCATGACCGCGCTGACCCCCTTCGAACGTGAGTTTATCCATGCTATTCACAGCCGGCAGATCTTTCCGGTCTTTCAGCCGATTGTCGACGAGCGCTTACGCCTGCAGGGCATCGAGATCTTATCCCGCTGGCGCAAAGATGGCGTGGTACTGCCGCCGGGCGAATTTCTCCCGCATATTCACTCCGAATACGCCTGGCTATTACTGACCGCCTTTGTCCTGCAGGAAGCGGTGCAGAATATCAATCGCTATCAGGGCGAGTTCTATTTTTCGGTCAATATCCCTCCCTGCATCGCCTATCACGATAATCTTGCCCGTATGATGGAAACCGCCTGGCAACAGCTACAGAACCCGCAGTGGGCCAACCGGCTGGTGCTGGAATTTGCTGAAACCGTCGATTTACAGCAGCAAGGAAAAGCGGTGGAGAATATGAGTAATATTCAGCAGCAGGGCTTTCGCATCTTTCTCGACGACTGCTTCTCGCACAGCAGCGTGATGTTCCCGGTACGCACGGCGCGTTTTAGCGGCTACAAGCTGGATATGAGCATCGTCAATGATTTTCAGCGCGACCCGCACGCGCTGGTGTTGATTAAAAGCCTGGTCTACTACTGCCAGCTAACGCAGAACCGCTGCATCGCCGAGGGGGTAGATAGTCTGGAGAAATTTAATCAGCTAAAAGCGCTGGGAGTCGATCGTTTCCAGGGGTATCTGTTCTCACCACCGGTCACTCGCGAGCATCTGGGAGAGATCATTTCGCGATTTTTACCAGATCATGCCACCTGCCGGTTGGCCGGGTAATCGCAGCACGGCGCCAGCCACAGCTGGCGCCGTATTTCAGGCGCGAATGTCGTCGTACTCGCGGGTGTTATCGAATTCGTGTTTGGCAAACGGGCACAGCGGAATGATTTTGCGCTGTTCCTGGCGCATTTTTTCGACCACTTTCGCTACCAGCTGTTTACCCACGCCCTGGCCTTTCAGGCTGGGATCGACATCGGTATGCTCAATAATGCTCAGATGTTCACCGGTTGGAACAAAGACAATTTCCGCCACCTGGTTTCCCTCGGCGTCATTAACGTAGAACTTGTTATGGCCTTCCAGAATTTCCATCATTTCCTCGCTTATTTGTGGCGATACTTCAATGCGCCGCTGGGACAGGTATCGATCACTTTGACCACCGTCGCCACATCCACCTGATCGGGGATGATCCACGGTTTACGTTTCAGATTGAACAGCTTCGCGCTGCCGCGCACGCAGTTACCCGAGTGCTGACAGATATCGGTATTGAAATAGACATCTATCTTCTCGCCGGTATAGGCCCGGTAGCCCGCGTCCAGTAGTTCTTTATCCATGACATTGCCTCGGTATTTTTATTGTACTTACCTAAGAATAGCTCGCGGCATAGCCGCTGACTATGGAGAAATGAGAAACGCCCTATTTCAATTATTTCGCTAATGAAAAAGCGACTTTTTAATACCTACGCGAAATTAAACTATTATCAGAGGATAACCATAACTCGGCTAAGCAAACCATCAGCGCTATAATTTAGGCGGTGTATGAGGGTTTATTTGATCAAAAACGAATAAGCTCAATTGTTCAATGGCATGAACATTCAGGTATCTTCCTTTGAAGCAAATTGTAAAACGGGCGCGCCCGGCATTGTTATTACTTCTTTTGGCGGTCTCCGGTTGCTCTTTATCCCCCGCCATACCGGTATTAGGCGCAGCATTCCCCGGCTGGTTCTTCTGCTTTTTAGGCGGCGCATTACTGCTGATCCCTTGTCATATCCTGATTGCCCGTAAAGGCTGGCAGGCGCGCTTTTCCCCGCTGGTATTAAGTTACCTGGCGTTAATGTTTCTATTTGCCACTATTCTGTGGTTTCTTCTTTTCGCACATTAAATACCTATGACTCAATCCAGCCCAAGCGTTTTACGGAAAAAATGGCCCTTGTTGGCTCTCGTCCTCGCCGCCATTGTGGCGCTGATCGTGGTTATCTGGCAGTTACAGACTTCGCCGGAAACCAACGACGCCTACGTCTACGCCGACACCATCGACGTGGTGCCGGAAGTCAGCGGGCGAATCGTTGAAATGCCGATCCGCGATAACCAGCGGGTGAAGAAAGGCGATCTGCTGTTCCGCATCGATCCGCGCCCCTATCAGGCGATGCTGGACGATGCTAAATCACGGCTGGCGGCGCTTGATGCGCAGATTATGCTGACCCAACGCACCATCAAAGCCCAGCAGTATAACGCTCAGTCGGTGAGCGCCGCGGTAGAGCGGGCGAAGGCGCTGGTGAAACAGACTACCTCGACCCGTATCCGCCTGGAACCGCTGGTGCCGCAGGGATTCGCCGCGCAGGAAGATCTCGATCAGGCGCGTACCGCGGAAAAAGCCGCCCGCGCCGAACTGGAAGCTACGCTGCTGCAGGCTAAACAGGCTGATGCCGCGGTCACCGGCGTCGATGCGATGGTCGCGCAGCGCGCCGGGATCGTCGCGCAAATCGCCCTGGCGGAACTGCACCTGGAGTTCACCGAAGTTCGCGCGCCGTTTAACGGCGTGGTTATCGCCCTGAAAACCACCGTCGGACAATATGCATCCGCCCTGAAACCGGTCTTCACGCTGCTGGATAACGACCACTGGTATGTGATTGCGAACTTCCGCGAAACCGATCTGCAAAACGTTCGGCCTGGCGTGCCGGCAACCGTGACGGTGATGACCAACCACAGCCGCCCCTTTGACGGCGTCGTCGATTCCGTTGGTTCAGGCGTACTGCCGGAGGGCGGTAGCGTCATTGGCGGGCTGCCGGTGATTCAGAAGAGCATCAACTGGGTACATGTGTCGCAGCGCTTCCCGGTTAAAATCGCGGTGAAAAATCCCGACCCGGAACTGTTCCGCATGGGCGCCTCCGCCAGCGCCGTGCTGCAGGCGAAATAAGGGTCCGGCATGCATAATTTCTGGTTGTTTCTGCAACGGGAGCTCGCCGACGCGCCGGGGCGGGCCAACTATACCCTGCGCCTGACGCTGAGCTGCGCAGTGCTGATCACCCTGTTTATGACCCTGCAGATCCCGTTTCTCGCCGTGGCGCTGATCGTGGTGTTTTACGTCAGCCAGCCGAACATTCTGATGATTAAGCTGGGCAGCGTCCTGTTTTTTGTCACCATCAGCGTGGCGCTGGGGCTGGTGCTGCTGATCATCAAGTGGACCTATGATTTCCCGCTGATTCGCCTGGTCGCTTCGGTATGCCTGTTCTTTGGCGCGATGTATCTGATGCGCGTGCTGGGCAAACTCGGGCTGGCGTTTTTCGTGGTGGCGCTGGCGGTGATTTATGCCCAGACCTTCCCGTCGATGACCAGCCAAAGTGAAGTTCTGGTGCGCCTGCTGCTGTGGCTTTGGGTGGCGATCAATACCGCAACGCTGGTCACGCTCCTGGTCAACGCCTGCTTTCGCCAGGCCTTCCCCGGCTACCAATTCCGCGCCCAACTGGTGGTGATGCAGCGGCAGGTCGCCGACGTGCTGACGCAGAACGCCGCGCCGCCGACCTTCAAAGAGATCGCCGGGCGTTTTAATCAGTTGCAAGGATTGTTTAAGCAGGCCCGTTTTGCGGCGCCGGAAATTGCCGCCGATCCGTCGCGCTGGCAGGCGCTGATAGCGGCCACCCTGCGCTGCTATCACCTCGCGGCGCTGCTGCAGCCGGGCGATGACCACGCCGCGGCGCGCCAGCAGATCGCCGCCGCGCTACAGGCGCTGGCGCCGTCGATGAACGAGGGTACGCCGTTTTCATTCTCCGCGCCGGCCATTGATGATCGCGGCGCCAATACCCTGATTTTACAAGAGATGGCGGATGTACTGGCGAAGCTGGCGCGCGGTGAAACCATCGACCTGCCGCAGGGTGAAGCCGAGAAGTCGCCGCTGCTGCTGCCGGATGCCTGGCGCAATCCCGCTTATCTGCATTTCGCCCTGAAAACCCTGCTGGCGACGCTGCTGTGCTACGTCTTCTATACCGCCGCGGACTGGCAAGGGATCCACACCATCATGCTGAGCTGCGTGATTGTCGCCCAGCCGGGGCTGGGGGCGACGATGCAAAAAACCTGGCTGCGTATCGGCGGCGCGCTGCTCGCCACGTTGCTGGCGCTATTGTTGATCGTCTTTGTACAACCGTGGACCGAGTCCATCGTCGGCCTGCTGGCGATGGTTTTGCCGGTAATGGCGCTCTCGGCGTGGATTGCCGCCGGGTCAGAGCGTATTGCCTACGCCGGGATCCAAATCGGCTTTACCTTCTCGCTGGCCTTCCTCAGCTGGTTTGGCCCACTGACCAACCTGACCGAACTGCGCGACCGGGTCATCGGTATTTTGCTCGGCGTACTGGTCTCATCGATCGTCCATCTTTACCTGTGGCCGGATAGCGAAGCGCCGCAGCTGAAATCGCGGCTGGCGCAACTCTATCGGCAGATAGCCGAGTTCCTGCGCACAAAAGATGATAAGCCGCAGATAGTGCCGCTGTTCCAGGCGCTGACCACCAGCGAAACGCTGATGCATCGGGTCGCCGCCGAGCCGCTGGGCACCTTTGCGCATCCGTGGCCGCAGGCGAAATCCTGGCCGAGCAAAGCCACCTGGCAGCAGGCGCAGGAGATAGTACGCCTGAGCGAGGGCTACCGGCTGTATGCCGCGCCGGGAGACCCCTTCTTAAGCCGCTGCGCCGAACAGTTACAGGCGTATGCCGATAATATTGAACGTCAGCAGCCGACGGCGCCCGTCGCGCCGCTGGTTGTCGATCCGGCTAATCCGTTCGGCGAACCGCTGGCGGCTTTACTGACCACCCTGCCGGACTGGTCAGACAAACCTTCTGAATTTACGCGACAGGCAGAACCGTCATGATAAAAATGGATGCCGCAGCACGTTTTCTGCGCTACTCACCGCTGGCCTTCGTCATCAGCCTGTTGACAGGATGCGCGCTGATTCAGGACGATCCTGGCGAAGTGCCGATCGTTAATCCGCAACAGGCGCAGCTGGCGCAGGTGATCCACCTGGCGAATAGCGGCTGGCCGGCGGCCCGCTGGTGGGAAGGGTATCACGATCCCCAGCTCAACATGCTGGTAAACCGCGCGCTGCAAAATTCGCCGACCATGCAGGCGGCGCGGCTACGCATCTCACAGTCACAATCCACCGTCGAGCTGGCGCAGTCGGCAATGGGCGTGCAGGCGACCGCCGTGGCGGCGCAGAACCGGATGCGTATAACCGATAAATCCTTTAGCTGGCCCTACTCCTATTCTCTGCCGGTGGATAAAAACGGCCCGTGGTACACGCTCAATACCGTGGGCGTCGGCGCGACGCTGAATATCGATTTATGGGGCGCCGACCGGGCCCGCGTCGCGGCGGCTATTGGCGAAAAGAACGCTCGACAGGCGGAAACCGCCGGTATCGAACTGGACCTCGCCAGCAGCGTGGCGCAGCTGTACTTCGCCATGCAGGCCACCTTCCAGAAGATCGTTCTGCTGCAGCAGCTAGAAGAAATAGCGCGGCTGTCGGTACAGGCGCATGAACACCGCACCCAGCGCGGCGTGGAGGATAGCGTCGATATCGCCAATGCGCAGGCGGAACTGCTGGGCGCGCAGCAGCAGGTGATTACCGCCCGCGGCACGCTAACCCAGTACCGCGAAACGTTGCGGGCGCTGATTGGCGCCGACGCGCAGAGTATGCCGGAGATCCACCCGGTCGCCCTGCCGGCGTTGCAGGAAACGCTGCCGGATTCACTCTCCTTCGAATTGCTGGCGCGTCGCCCGGATCTGCAGGCCCTGCGCGGTTATGTGACCGCTTCTATGAGCCAGGTAGATGCGGCGAAAGCGGCCTTTTATCCGCATTTTGATATTAAAGCCTTTTGGGGATATAACGCGCTGAGCGTCGGCGATCTGTTTAAGTCGTCCTTCCAGCAGATTAACCTGCTGCCGGGGCTGTATTTGCCGATATTCGATGGCGGCCGCCTGAACGCCAATCTCAAGTCGGTACGTACGGCGAGCAATATCCTGATTAAGCAGTACAACCAGGCGGTGCTGGATGCGGTACGGGACGTGGCGATAAGCTCCAGTCAGCTTAACGATCTCAACCAGCAGGTGGCGCTGCAGGAGTTGAAGGTGACGGCAGCGATGGCTACCACCCGCAGCGCCAGCGCCCATCACCAGCGCGGCCTGTTAAGCCGCTATGCCGCACAAGAAGCGCGGCGACCGGCCATCGCCCAGCAGCTGTTATTGCTGGATATTCAGGCCCAGCGCCTTAGCACCGATATCACGCTGATTAAGGCCCTCGGCGGCGATTACCGCGGCCCGGCGGTGGGTTCCGCAAAACCGTAGCCCTGCTAAGCGTAGCGCGAGCAGGGAAATCCCCGGATAGCGGCTTACGCCTTATCCGGGCTACCGTTTCCATACTCTGCTTACTATAAAAAAGCCGGCGCTCAGCGCCGGCTTTTCATTGACCGCTTGCGCAATCAGGCATTGGTCGCCGGTTTTTGCTCGACGGATTTACTGTTCTCCAGCATACGGCGCACCGGCACAATCAGCACGCACAACACCGCAGCGCAGATCAGCAGCGCCGTCGAGCAGCGGGCGAACAGATCCGGCAGCATATCCAGCTGGTCGGCCTTCACGTGGCCGCCAATCAGCCCCGCCGCCAGGTTACCCAGCGCGCTGGCGCAGAACCACAGCCCCATCATCTGGCCGCGCATTCTTTCCGGCGCCAGTAGGGTCATAGTTGCCAGGCCTATCGGGCTCAGACACAGTTCGCCCAGCGTCAGCATCAGAATGCTGCCCACCAGCCACAGCGGCGATACGCCGGCGCCGCCGTTGCTCAGCACGTTCTGCGCCGCCAGCATCATCAGGCCGAAGCCCGCCGCCGCGCACAGAATCCCGATAACAAACTTGGTGATGCTGCTCGGGCGCACGTTTTTGCGCGCCATTGCCGGCCATGCCCAGCTAAATACCGGCGCCAACAGGATGATAAACAGGGCGTTAATCGACTGGAACCACACCGCCGGGATTTCGAAATCGCCAATCATGCGGTTGGTGTAGTCGTTCGCAAACAGGTTAAAGGAGGTCGGTTTCTGTTCGAAGGCTGACCAGAAGAAGGCGGCGGAAACCAGCAGAATAAAGCAGACCAGCAGACGCGCGCGCTCTTTACGGTTAAGTCCCGCAAAAACGAACAGGTAGATGAAATAGAGCACCACCGACGCGGCAATCACGTACACCAGCATGCTGGCGACCGCCACCGGGTTAATGACTATCACCCCTTGAGCAATCAGCGTAATCACCACCGCCACGCCGACCGCCAGCGCCAGCAGCCAGGCGCCAACGCCGTTTTTCTTCGCGACGGGACTATTCCAGGTAGAGTCGAGACCCACTTCGCTGTCGTAGCGTTTCATTGCCGGGACCGCGAAAAGGCGGAAAATCACCAGCGCCACCAGCATACCGATACCACCGATGCCGAAGCCCCAGTGCCAGCCGTGGGATTTAATCAGCCAGCCGGAAATCAGCGGCGCGATAAACGACCCCATATTGATACCCATATAGAACAGCGAGAAACCGCCATCGCGACGGCTATCGCCTTTCTTATACAGCGTACCAACCATCACCGAGATGCAGGTTTTAAACAGGCCGGAACCGAGCACGATAAACATCAGCCCGATAAAGAACAGGTTGTTGCCCATAAACGCTGACAGCGCAATCGACAGATGGCCCAGCGCGATCAGAATCGAGCCGTACCATACCGCTTTCTGCTGGCCAAGCCAGTTGTCCGCCAACCAGCCGCCCGGCAGCGCCGCCAGGTACATGGCGCCCGCGAAGATGCCGACGATGGCCGACGCGTTCTCACGGGCTAAGCCCATACCGCCGTCATAGACGGTGGCCGCCATGAACAGGATTAATAACGGGCGAATGCCATAAAACGAGAATCGCTCCCACATTTCGGTGAAGAACAGCGATCCCAGAGGGTAAGGGTGACCAAAGAAGGTCCGGCTTTCATTTTTGTTAACAGAGGAATGCATAACTTCTCCCAATAAGGCGATCTTAGCGCTTTGTCATGCCGAAAAGCGTATTGACCATTTTTTCTACCTGCCTATCATTCACACAGGCGTTAATTTTATTTAACCATTTGATAACCAGACGGTGGTTTTGTCTAGCCCCTGAGCGATATCTTTTAGATGAAAACTCGACCAGGCTCTCTTTTCCCAGATTTTATGTTGGCAATAAAGGGATAATGATTGACAGCGTTCTTTCGTACTACAGGAACCTCTTAATCCTTAATAAACATAATGTTAAGAGAATAGAAGTCAGAAAGTACCGAGTATACGACATATTTCCGTCATATGGCTGAAATAACGCAATGATTAACCGGCCATTATTGATTTTAACCACATTGCAACACAATATATTTACATATAAACAACAAACCAGTGAATAATGTTGGATAAGATCAAAATACCAGCTATTGATATCATAATGAGAGGCTATTAGTGATCGGCGTCACAGATTAAGTCTAAGCCGGATATAGAATATGCCATACCTTCAGTCAATCATTTGAAAGGTGTATATCATGGAAAACAATAACAGGATGATGCCACACATAAGGCGGACAACGCATATTATGATGTTTGCTCACCGTAACAGCTTCGATTTTCATTTCTTTAATGCCCGGTAGTCTTCCGACTACGGGCGCTTCAGCATACAGGTCTTCCTGCATCTTTTGTTGTTAATACAGGCATTCGCCTGTAGCTAACCGCGCTCGCCCTAATAAATCCTGCTATTTACCAGCCACCGGACTGGTAGGGTTTATTGCATCTCAAAAGGTACTCTACTGATATTTATTATATCAGCGGCAGACTATTACCTTTTGTCCGGCGTAATCAATTTCTCATTCGAGAAATTGAGGGCCTGCTATTATCTGAAAATAAAGAGATAACAATGACTGATTTAAAAATTGCCGTTAGCCGTACATGTCCAAACTGTTTTTCTACCCAGCGTAATATTGTCAATACTAGCGAAACCAACTTTATTGATGTGGCCGCGGTAGTATTAACCCTGGAAGATATCGAATGCGGTAAACTCGATGAGTTAAAGGCCACCGGCTATAACATCCCGGTATTTATCGCTATTAATAAAGAAGAGGTTGTCCCGGCCGAGTATATGGCTTCGGTGCAGGGGGTATTTGAACACGACGAAACCCGCAACGACTTTTACGGCCGCCAGCTGGAAGCCGCTGCGCATAAATATGAAACCGAACTGCGTCCGCCGTTCTTTAGCGCGCTGGTCGATTACGTTAAACAGGGCAACAGCGCCTTTGACTGCCCGGGGCATCAGGGGGGGGAATTCTTCCGCCGTCATCCGGCCGGTAATCAGTTCGTCGAGTATTTCGGCGAGACGCTGTTCCGCTCCGACCTGTGCAACGCCGACGTCGCCATGGGTGACCTGCTGATCCACGAAGGGGCGCCATGCATTGCCCAACAGCATGCGGCAAAAGTCTTTAACGCCGATAAAACCTACTTCGTGCTCAACGGCACCTCCTCTTCTAACAAAGTGGTGCTCAACGCGCTGCTGACGCCGGGCGACCTGGTGCTGTTCGACCGTAACAACCATAAATCCAACCATCACGGCGCGCTGCTGCAGGCCGGGGCGACACCGGTCTATCTGGAAACCGCGCGCAACCCGTACGGTTTTATCGGCGGTATCGACGCCCACTGTTTCGAAGAGCGCTACCTGCGCGAGCTGGTCGGGGAAGTGGCGCCGAATCGGAAACAGGATGCCCGCCCGTTCCGCCTGGCGGTGATCCAGTTAGGTACCTACGACGGCACCATTTATAACGCTCGTCAGGTGGTGGATAAAATTGGTCATCTGTGCGATTACATCCTGTTTGACTCCGCGTGGGTCGGCTATGAACAGTTCATTCCGATGATGGCTGATTGTTCGCCACTGCTGCTGGAGCTGAATGAAAACGATCCGGGCATTCTGGTGACCCAGTCGGTGCACAAACAGCAGGCCGGTTTCTCCCAGACCTCGCAAATCCATAAAAAAGACAGCCATATCAAAGGGCAACAGCGCTATGTTCCGCATAAACGTCTGAATAACGCCTTTATGATGCACGCCTCCACCAGCCCGTTCTATCCGCTATTTGCCGCGCTGGATATCAACGCCAAAATGCATGAAGGCGAGAGCGGCCGCAACATGTGGATGGACTGCGTAATGAACGGCATCAAGGCGCGTAAGCTGATCCTTGAAAGCTGTAAGCACATCCGTCCGTTTGTGCCAAAAATGGTCGATGGTAAACCGTGGCAGTCATATGAAACCGCGCAAATCGCCGTTGACCTGCGCTTCTTCGAGTTTGGCCCAGGCGAACGCTGGCACGCCTTTGACGGTTATGCCGAGCATCAGTACTTTGTCGATCCGTGCAAACTTCTGCTGACCACCCCGGGGATCAATACCGCCAGCGGCGAATATGACGCCTTCGGCGTACCGGCCACCATTCTCGCCAACTTCCTGCGTGAAAACGGCGTGGTACCGGAAAAATGCGACCTTAACTCCATTCTGTTCCTGCTGACCCCGGCGGAGGATATGGCCAAACTGCAGCAGCTGGTCGCCCTGCTGGCGCGCTTCGATAAGCTGCTCGACGCCGATGCGCCGCTGCAGGAGGTTCTGCCGTCTATCTACAGCCAGCACAAAGAGCGTTATGCCGGTTATACCCTGCGCCAGCTGTGTCAGGAAATGCATGATCTGTATGCCCGTCACAACGTTAAACAGCTGCAAAAAGAGATGTTCCGTAAAGATCACTTCCCGCGCGTGGTGATGAACCCGCAAGAGGCTAACTACGCCTATCTGCGCGGCCAGGTCGATCTGGTGCCGCTGCCGCAAGCCGAAGGCCGCGTGGCCGCTGAAGGCGCCCTGCCTTACCCGCCGGGAGTGCTGTGTGTAGTTCCGGGCGAAGTCTGGGGCGGCGCGGTGCTGCAGTACTTCACCGCACTGGAAGAAGGGATCAACCTGCTGCCGGGCTTCGCGCCGGAACTGCAGGGGGTTTATATCCAGGAGCACGATGGCCGTAAACAGGTCTGGTGCTATGTCATCGCGGAAAGCGAGAAACAAAGCGCGCTGCTGAAAGGGGAAACTGTATGAGCAAATCCAGTAACAAGATGGGAGTGGTACAGCTCACCATCTTAACCATGGTCAACATGATGGGCTCCGGCATCATCATGCTGCCCACCAAGCTGGCGGAGGTGGGGACTATCTCCATCATCTCCTGGCTGGTGACGGCGGTAGGATCGATGGCGCTGGCGTGGGCCTTCGCCAAATGCGGGATGTTTAGCCGTAAATCAGGCGGGATGGGCGGTTACGCCGAGTACGCGTTCGGCAAGTCTGGCAACTTTATGGCCAACTATACCTACGGCGTCTCGCTGCTGATCGCCAACGTCGCCATCGCTATCTCCGCGGTGGGTTATGGCACCGAGCTGTTCGGCGCCACCCTGTCGCCGGTGCAGATTGGCCTGGCGACTATCGGGGTGCTGTGGATCTGTACCGTAGCCAACTTCGGCGGCGCGCGCATTACCGGACAGATCAGTAGCATCACCGTATGGGGGGTCATCATTCCGGTTGTCGGCCTGTGCGTCATCGGCTGGTTCTGGTTTAGCCCGACGATGTACGTCGAGTCCTGGAACCCGCACCACGTACCGTTCTTCGGCGCCGTTGGTTCGTCAATCGCCATGACGCTGTGGGCCTTCCTCGGTCTGGAATCCGCTTGCGCCAACACCGATGTGGTCGAAAACCCGGAACGTAACGTGCCGATCGCCGTACTCGGCGGTACCCTCGGCGCGGCGGTTATCTATATCGTTTCGACCAACGTCATCGCCGGGATCGTGCCGAACATGGACCTGGCTAACTCCACGGCGCCGTTTGGCCTGGCGTTTGCCCAGATGTTCACGCCTGGCGTAGGTAAAGTGATTATGGGGCTGATGGTGATGTCCTGCTGCGGTTCGCTGCTCGGCTGGCAGTTCACCATCGCGCAGGTCTTTAAATCATCGTCTGACGAAGGTTACTTCCCGAAAATCTTCTCCCGTGTCTCAGCTTCCGGCGCGCCGATTCAGGGGATGCTGACCATCGTTATCCTGCAAACCGGCTTGTCGCTGATGACCATTAGCCCGTCGTTGAGCAACCAGTTCAACGTGCTGGTTAACCTGGCGGTGGTGACTAACATCATCCCGTACATTCTGTCGATGGCCGCGCTGGCGATTATCCAGAAAATGGCCAATGTGGAACCGGGCAAAGCGCGTTCCACCAACGTGATTGCCTTTATCGGCGCGGTATACAGCTTCTATGCGCTGTACTCCTCCGGCGAAGAGGCGATGCTCTACGGCGCGATCGTGACCTTTATGGGCTGGACGCTGTACGGCCTGGTATCACCGCGTTTTGAGATGAAAAACAAACACAGCTAATGCTGAAGCCGGCGGCGCGTCTGTCGCCGCCGGCGCTATCCGTGGCCGCTATTTGATATAGGAATCCAGCACCTTCAGCACCACGTCCAAATCCTCTTCACGTTTCACTTCATCGCCTTCATGAACGATATGTTCCGTCAGATGGCCCTTGATCACTTCACGCATTAGCCCGTTTACCGCTCCGCGAATTGCGGCAATTTGCTGCAGCACGGCGGCGCATTCGTGCGGCTCATCCAGCATCTTTTTCAGCGCGCTCACCTGCCCCTCAATCTTGCTGGCTCTGGCCTGCAGCTTCTTTTTATCCCGAATCGTATGCGACACGTTAACCTCACTGGCGAACTCAATGCCTCAATTATAGGTTTGTAATCTACTGGGGGGTAGTATCTTATACTGGGGGGGGAGTAGAATCCCATTCACCAACGACAACCAACTCTCTTCTTATGAACGAATTCTTACCTTTACTTCAGCAAGGCAATGCCTGGTTTTTCATTCCCAGCGCCATTCTGTTAGGCGCGCTACATGGCCTGGAACCGGGCCATTCAAAGACCATGATGGCGGCGTTCATCATCGCCATTAAAGGCACGGTACGTCAGGCGGTGATGCTGGGCCTCGCCGCGACCCTTTCGCATACCGCCATCGTCTGGCTGATCGCCTTTGGCGGCATGTATTTTAGCCAGAAATTTACCGCCGAAGCGGCTGAACCCTGGCTACAGCTGGTTTCCGCGTTCATCATTCTCGGTACCGCAATATGGATGTTCTGGCGCACCTGGCGCGGTGAACGTAACTGGCTGCAGGCCATGCAGGATCGGGATGCGCATCATCATGATGATGAAACGCAAATCGTCGACACCGGCCACGGTAAAATCGCCCTTTCCATCTTCGAAGAAGGAGAACCGCCGCGCTGGCGCATACGCACGCTAAGTGGCAACCGATGGGCCGCTGGCGATGTCTCACTGGCGACACGGCGCAGCGGGAGCAGCTTCGCGCAGATGTTCTCTTTTGTTGATAAAGGCGATTATTTAGAATCCGCGCAGACCATCCCGGAACCGCATGACTTTAACGTACGCCTGACGCTCGGCCACCAGCGCCATACCCACGATTATGATCTGGCGTTTCATGAACATCATCATCATGAACTGGACGGCCTTGAGGAAGGAAGTCAGGCCTATCAGGACGCCCACGAGCGGGCCCATGCGAACGATATTCAACGTCGCTTCGACGGCCGGGAGGTCACCAACTGGCAGATCTTACTGTTCGGCCTGACCGGCGGATTGATCCCCTGCCCGGCGGCGATCACCGTACTGCTTATCTGCATCCAGCTCAAAGCCCTGACCTTAGGTGCGACGCTGGTCCTCTCTTTCAGCATCGGCCTCGCGCTGACGCTGGTAACCGTCGGCGTTGGCGCGGCGGTAAGCGTTCGCCAGGTGGCCAAACGCTGGAGTGGTTTTAACACGCTCGCCCGACGGGCCCCCTACTTTTCCAGCGTGCTAATCGGCGCGGTGGGGATCTATATGGCGATCCACGGCTATCTCGGCGTGAGAGGTTAATTTGAGATGAATTCAGCGCCGCGTGAGGTTGCGCGGCCTGACATTTCTGGGGAAGGATAGCAGCCCTTCAACATGCTACAGTTGGCGCTGGATGTATTTACTTCAGGAATGACTTGATGTCCGAGTTCCAGCGCCCACAGCTGACGTTGCCCAACGGAGCCGATAAACTGCTGCTCCACTCCTGCTGCGCTCCCTGCTCCGGGGAAGTGATGGAGGCGATTCAGGCTTCCGGTATCGACTACACCATTTTCTTCTATAACCCCAACATTCACCCGCAGAAAGAGTATGAAATCCGCAAGGAAGAGAATATTCGTTTTGCGCACAAACACGGTGTGCCGTTTATCGATGCCGATTATGACACCGATAACTGGTTCGCGCGGGCAAGGGGGATGGAATGGGAACCCGAGCGCGGCGTGCGCTGCACGATGTGCTTTGATATGCGCTTCGAACGCACCGCGCTCTATGCCTACGAGCATGGCTTTAGCGTTATCAGCAGTTCGCTGGGAATTTCACGCTGGAAGAACATGCAGCAAATCAACGACTGCGGCGAGCGCGCCGCCGGGCATTATCCAGGCATGGTCTACTGGGATTATAACTGGCGTAAACAGGGCGGATCCTCGCGGATGATCGATATCAGCAAGCGCGAGCGCTTCTACCAGCAGGAGTACTGCGGCTGCGTCTACTCGCTGCGCGATAGCAATCTGCACCGTAAATCCCAGGGCCGACCGCTAATTAAGATCGGCAAGCTCTATTATGGCGATGAAGGTGAATAGCTGAAGAAAAGGGAATGATGTGGATAAATAACGGGCCAGCAAAGGTCCGTTGTTTAATAACTTCACATAAATTTCATACTCTATTTCCTGGCACAATCTTACGGATGAGATAGTTCAACCCCACGGCCACAATCATCATCAACGTCAGCAAAACCCACGAGAAAGAGGGGTTGGCATCCCCATCGGCAAACCCCAAACCGGTGCTGTTCAAGAAATCGTTGCTAGTCCAGGATAAATAATCTAACAGCTATACATAATGACAGCGCGATCTTAAAGTCAATATCCAGACTACGATATCGTCACGCATTGAATACTCAAATAGTAACTAACGCAGAAGTATGAACAATCATTGACACCTAAAATCTTAACCAGGCGAGTGTTTCAATTTTATTTGCTGGCGTGAGACCCGATTTAGTAAGTAAAATGCGATTGTTTTCGTGAACATAACCGTATTGAGGCATTTGATGCCGATCGCGATAAAAAACACTCCTAAAATAGCACCGAGGAGTTCGCCCGTATCATTACCTTCTCCCATAATGAAAGTAATAACAGCGAATAATAAAAATGCTATTGCAATGATTCCTGTCCCAGCAATGACACATAAAAGAGATTTCAGACCTATCAATCGGCCTCGTGCAGTAAGAAACGCCGGAATACAAATCAATATGCTATACAAAACTCCCGAGGGAAAAGCCGCAGCCAGTATAGCATAATCAGGCCATCCATTAAGTCTGAAAATAATTTCCCACACGGTAATTTGCGGCATAACAAAGCAAAAAATAGCAAATAGTATTCCGCCCACCATTGGAATACTGAGCGTATGTCCCCCGACTCTTGCTCCTACATATTCGGTCAATCGCTGCTTAACCATCTCAAGTTGTCGGGGACTCATTGACGCAAGATTTTTTTCCACATCAATATTTAACACAAGGCTGTTTTTTATATGCTCAATCATTATGCCAACCAGATTTTATGTTAATGAAAAGGATTGTATTATCCCTATCACATATTGTCCTGTTTTTTTTAGATTGTGTGGATTTCTAACAGTTCCGGAAATGCCGCTCCCTGCAAATGCTGATGAATTAACAATCACTTGCATCAACTCCCTTTGTAGAGTTCGTTGTAATACTTCAGATGGAAATCGTTTAGGATAATGCCCCATTTCTATAGCAGCTTTTATACCAGAGTTAGATATTCCCGGATTTTCATTACGAATGATTTCATAAGTAAGCCGCTTACGCTCAACCCTACTTAGGCCTCTTAGCCATGATAAAGCTTCTGCTGAAGATATTTTTTTCATCGTTTTCCACACTTCGATAGATTTCGCTAACCCAGCCCCGGCACCTGCAAGAGAAATGATATCAAGGATAGTAGTCGTAGTAAGATACCAATCCTGCGAATCAAGCCATGCTAAACGCTCTTCCCTACCTCTGCTTATTGTCCATAATCTTCCCGCACCGATAAAACATTGCCCAACGGTAGCTACGCCGCTGGCAGCAATAACTCCGGCTACCAGCACCGATGCTCCTGCCGTAAGGGGAAGTATCGCCGTTCCAGTAAGAGTAAGGGCTAATGTGATTGCAGCCGCTCCGCATGAAAGTGCCGTTGATGTAATTTCGGTGGCCAGTGATGGTGCCTGAAGTGTCTTAACAATAGCTTTTGTGGAACTTTCTTGTGAGATATCGCAAACCTTTGTGACAATAACATGACTTGCTATGCTTTGGACCGAATTGGCAATCCGCCGGGAAGGTCTTACCAACCATTGGCTCACACCATTAGAATAAATAATACCAACTCGATTGAAATTCCGCGAACAGTCCAATTGTTTTGCTAGATCATGAAAATTAAAATCAACTGGACCTGGCCCTCCCCATGTTGCTGGTCTATCAAAAGGAGAGATATTATGGAGGCCATCATGGCCAAAATAATATTCAACCATTGCATAAATCCTTTTTTAGCTTTAACTTACTCCCAAGAAAATGGTGGCATAAAATCCAACAAAACCAATACCACACCTACTAAATTTAGCCCACCAATAAACATGACCATTACCAAGCTCTTCAATACGTTATTAATTGAAGTATTAAAATGCACCCCTATTATTTAAAGAAAATATCTATGCTATTACATAGCGTTACCTTGAGAAGTTAAATGGTAACCAACTCCTGAGTTGTGAACAATCTTAGCGCACCTAAATGTTTTCCTAAAAACTCCAAAAAACCAAGGCATATTACATAAAGACGTAACAAAACTCAGAGGAGGCTTGCTTATTTTTCCTCTCAGTAAATTAGTGCCATGCGTCCATTAAACCAATATCTCTGGAATTATTACTCGAAACACTAATGCTTTAAGCAATACGCCATAATCCGTCCTATTTCCGCTAAGGATTATGGCGTTTGCGCTGATTAAAGAACCATATTCACCGGCGGTACCGCGCTTTTATCGATCTGTTTACTTAAGGCCTCCAGCGCGGACTGATACGGGCATAACGTGCCCACGCTGGTCTGCTGGCAATCAGGCTGACGCCACTCCTGTTGCAACATCGGGTGCTGTTGATCCGGCATCTGCAGGCGTCGCAGGTCGTCCAGGCTTTGCGCCTGGAAATAGACGCGCAGATAACGTTCGCCATTTTTGCTGTTGCGCCAGCGCTCTATCACCAGACTGCTGCCCGGCGGAATATTGCCCCGGCTGTAACCGGGCAGTTGCCAACTAAAATTCATCAGCGTGCGCACCATCGCGATATTGGTGTCATGAGCCACCAGCAGCAGCCAGCGTACGTGCGGCGTGGCGTCCGCTTTCACCCCGTCCAGCATCGCGTTGAGCAGCACCGAGCCGCGCTTTTGCGCGGTGTACAGCACGTCATTACTGAGATCGTAGTTTGCCGTTAACAGCGGCAGAATGGCTGTAATCTGGCTGGCGTGGGTAATCTTCCCCCACGCCAATTGGCTTAAGGGCAGGTTTTCACTCCAGCCCAGACGCAGCGTTTCAACCATATTGGCCATCACGCTCAGCCCGCTTATGGTGGTTTTACCGCTTTGGTTTTGCTCCACCTGCCAGGGCTTATCAAAAATGGGGCACGGTTTATCCTGTTGGCAAACCGCGGCTTTTAATAACTGGATCGTCGGCGCCAGCGCCTGCCGACGCTTCGCCAGATCGCCGGCTTTCGCCTTCACTTCCGCCAGTTGGCGGGCGGGATCGGTTTGCGTAGCCGTAAATTTATCGGTCTGGAACAGCGGATCGGCATCGCCGCTGACATAATGAATCGCCACGCCGCAGCCGGGGAATGCTCCATCCACCAGCGCCTGAGCAGTTGCCCGGGTACGCTGTAGCGGGCTGGCACGAACATAAATATCCTCCGCGCTGGGACACTGCCCCTGCAGCAGGCCAAGCTGGCGATAATGCTGCCCCTCCGCACGCCCTTTATTGGCGACCGCCGCATAGCCATGTCCGGTCAGCTCCCCATCGTGTGTGGTCCATTCGGTCCATGGACGCTGGGTCGCGGCTTCAATGGCTTCACGATTGCCGGGCGTTGGCGGACGAATGCCGTGGCGGCTTAACTCCACCACTTTTTCCAGTTGCCAGTTCGCCGCGGCGGCGGATTGCATCGCCAGCAGCGGCAGCGCACAGGCGATAAACAGGCGTAAAAGGCCCTGATGTCTTGCAGGCATCATAAAATCTTCCTTATCGATTAATCAGTTATGACGAGAATGAAGTCTGCCGTTCGACGGCATGGCGTCGGGCGACGATGGCGGCGGTGGTAAAACAGAGTAACGCGGAACCCAATCCGGTGCCTATCCAGAACAACGCCAGCGTGCTGAAATCATAAAGCGTTTTCCCGTTTTCGAGGATCGCGGTTTTATCGATAATGATCCCGGTCAGAAATTCGCCCAACCCCGCCCCGGCATAGCTGGCAATACCAATGGTTCCCAGCGCTGCCCCCGCCGCTTTGCGTGAAGAGATATCGACGGCGATCAATCCTCCAAGGAAACAGGTTAACGCGCCGATGGTCGCGCCGAAGACGATCATCGCCAGGATGTCGGTGTAGTAATTATGCGGCGACCAGAGCATTAAGGCGAAACCCGCGGTGTTCAGCAGGCTGATAAATCCAGCCATGACGCTACGATTGCGTGGGAAAAAGCGGTCAGAGAGCATGCCGGCGATGATGGTCCCGGCGATACCGGCGATCGCGTTAACGCCGATGATGCCTGAAGCCTCAAGGGTGGAATAGGCTTTATCCTGCTCCAGGAAGAAGATCCCCCACGAGTTCACCGCATAACGGTCGATATACATAAATGCCGATGCCAGCGCCAGCGTCCACAGCGCCGGGTTACGCAATGCCAGCAGTTGGTTTTTAAACACCGATCCCCGCGCTTCAGTCTCTTCCTGCGGTTCATCACGAATCACGTTAATGGAGGGAAAGCCGCTGCTCTGTGGCGAATCGCGCATAAACAGCAGCAACAGCACCACGCCAGCGGCGCCAAGCGCAGCCGTGGAGAGGTAGCCCATTTGCCAGCCAAAACCCGCGATCACCGCGGCGATCACCATGTAGGTCATGGCCTCGCCGATGTTATGCGCCGTCGACCAGATGGCGTAAAACGTTCCCCGTTCTTTAAAGCCGTACCAGCGCGCCAGCGAAACCGCACAAGGGCCGACGCCCATCGACTGCGCCCAGCCGTTGATCCCCCAAAAGATAGCCAGCAGCATGGCGTTGGTGGTCATGCCCATCAGCAGGTTCATCCCGGCGCTGAGCAATAGCCCAAGGCTCATGTAGCGCACCACGTTGGCATGATCGGCGATAAAACCGTTGACCAGTTTGCCGATGGCGTAGCTAAAGAATAACGTCGAGCCAATCATTCCCAACTCCGTTGGGGTAATGCCTAATTCCACCAACGCGCTTTTCGCCACGGTGAACGATAAGCGGCAGACGTAGAACGTCACGTAGGCCAGGGTCATAGCAATAAACGTTTGCCAACGCACCCGGCGAAAACGTTTTTCATCAAACGCGGCGCCCGCTTGCGGCGGCGACGCCCGGAAAAAATGAATAATTCCAGACATAATAGTTTCTCCGACGGTCGGAGGCTTGACTGATTGATGTGCTTCGTCCGTGAGGGTCGTTATCGTTACTGTGTAGGGTACATAATCAGAAACAGCCCGAACCTGTAAGGGTTAATGTAATGGTTGAAGAATCATATTTTTGAGTTGGGGATACAGCGTTTGGCTGGCCAGCAGGAGGGGGTTACCATGGCGAATCCCCTCTTGCGCCAGAAAGTCGTTGGCGATGCCCCCCGCTTCGCGCATCAACACCAGACCGGGTAAGGCATCCCACGGGTTCATGTGCGGTTCGTAGTAGCCAATCAGGCGCCCGGCGGCCGCCCATGCGCTCATCAACGCGCCGGAGCCATTGCGGATGAACATGCCGCCATCGCTGAGCAGCGCGTCAAGAAAAGGCAGGAATTGCGCCGGCGTCACCCGATGCGACGTTCCGACGCCCATCACCCCTTCTTTGACCGTTGCTGCGGGATGTGGGCGAATTGGCGTCTCATTGAGCCAGGCGCCATGGCCCCGTAGCGCGTGGAACAGCTCACGATGGTTGGGATCGTAGACGACGCCAATCACCGGCTCGCCGTCAACGACGATCGCCAGCGACAAGCACCAGGTATGCAGCCCATTCAAAAAACAGCTGGTGCCATCAATGGGATCAACCACCCATAGCACCCTGGCGTCCGGCATCTGCGTACCGCTCTCTTCGCCGAGAAAACCATCCTCCGCAAACGCATCAGTAATGCGCTGCTTAACAAAGGCTTCTACGCGTTTATCGGCCACGCTCACCACGTCCTGAAGGTCATTGCCCTTATGCTCTACCGCCAGCGCCTCGCGCTGCTGATAGTATTCGAAAGCCAGCTCGGCACCCGCTTTCGCCAGCTCGCAGGCCAGGCGATAGCGGGTCTGTAGCGCAGAGGAATCCAGTGATGTCATCATTTACTCCTTTTGCACACGTGTGCAATTTTATTTAAAAAAGCCCCGAAGAGCGCAGTGAGTGTGGATGGATTTTAGCGATAATTCTGTGATCGATTCATCATAAAATGAATTTTTCATTTAGCGCTATTACGAATTATTAATTTCACAGCGACTTCGCGGTGACGTGAAGGTTGATTGAATTTGGCGATCCGGCTAACCAGCATCTCCACCGCGTGATAAGCCAACAGCGTGGTGTCCTGCTGGATAGTGGTAAGTTGATAAGGCTGCCACTCCGCCTGGGGAATATCGTCGAAGCCAATAATTGCCGGCAGGACGGCTGCTGGATTATCCGCTCGTAGCCCATCCATCGCCCCAATCGCCAGCATATCGGTGGCGCAAAACAGCGCCTGCAATCCTGGCCTTTCCGCGGCGAGCCGGCGAGCGGCCGCAAAACCGGACTGATAACCGCCCGTTTCACAGAAATGCGGCGTAACAGCCAGCCCGCTGGCATGTTGAATAAACCCCTCGTAGCGCTGCCGGGTGCTGAAATTGTCACGATTTTCGCCAATAAAACCGACGTCCCGGCACTGGTCTGCGTGCAACAGCTCAGCGGCCAGTTTCCCGCCGAGCGCGTTATCGCTGCTGACGCGATCGCAGCCGGGAAGTTCAGCGTGACGGTTGATAAGCGTAACGGGGATTTTTCGCGCAAGATACTCCTCAGCCAGCTCCAGCGGCGGCGCGCCGGAAGTGATAATGACGCCTGCGACGTGGTAGCTGAGAAGATGTTTTAGCGAAGGAGCTAACTGCTGCGGATCATCGGCGTTCATCAACAATGGCATAAATCCATGCAGCGCCAGCTGGTGGATCAGCGGCGCCAGCAGCTTACTGCGAAAAGGGTTATCGAACCCTGAAGTGATGATGCCGATAAAGTTGCTGCTGCCGGTGTTCATCGTACGGGCGATGATATTAACCTGGTAGCCCAGGGTTTCCGCGGCGGCCTGCACTTTGGCGCGGGTTTTCGGCGACACCGAGGCCCCAGGCGTGAAAGCGCGGGAGACGGCTGAACGGGAAACGCCGGCGAGTTTCGCCACGTCTTCTGCTTTAATCCATTTTTTATCATTCATCGCTTTGATTTTTCAGTGAAATCCATCAGGCATAGAGGTTTCGCTCAACACATTACCCTCGTCACGCTGAAGGCAATGTATCCCGAGATCACTCGTGCTTTCACTATACCCTGAATCGGGTTGGTAATGCCGGCCAACCAGCGCAGATAATGACATTTTTTATTATCACGTTAACTGAACAGAAGTATAAACTTTTCGTGATATTGTTTCTTTCGTTCGCGCACCAATTATAATTATTATCATGATACTTAATGAAGAAATTAAAAAGCGGTTAAAGAAAAAACGTAACCAACTAAATCACAATGATTTTATTATAAACAATAATTTCCAGAAGCAATATCTTTGCAGCACAAAAAGATATAAAGGCAGCATTCAGATATCAACACCCCCTATATTCTCACGATATTAAACGTGTTGCGTGCGATATATCACGCGTGACGTGAAATAAAACTTAACGATGGAAACGTCTATGTCAAAACTGGATTTCCGATCCCCAAATACCTGGCGCGCGCTGGCGTCGATCGCGGTCATCGTCGGGGCAACGGCAGCGGCATTCGCCTGGACCTCAGGTTGGCTGGGTTCGCGAACCACCAGCCAGTCATTAGTCCCCGATCCAGACAAGCCGTTTCCTGCCGGGTTTCGCCGGGCGCACGGCAAAGGGATCTGTTTTAGCGGAACGTTCCAGCCAGCCGCTCCAGCCGTTTCTTATTCCACCGCGCGGCTCTTTTCACAGTCGGAAACCCCCGTTGTCGGGCGATTCTCCATTGGCGCAGGTAATCCACACGCGGCTGATAATTCAACGAAAACCCTGAGCATGGCGCTGCTACTGAAAACGGACGATAAACAGCAGTGGCGCATGGCAATGAACAACGAGCCCTACTTCGCCACCCGAAACCCGGAGGGCTTTCTTGCCATGAAGAAGGCCACCGCCGTCGACCCGGCTACCGGTAAGCCCGATCCGCAGCGTCTCGCGGCATTTTTACAGGACTATCCGGAAGCCAGTAAATATTTGCAGTGGGCGGCGCAAAAGCCAGCGCCAGGCGGCTTTGCCGGGGCGACATTTTATAGTATTAACGCATTCTATCTCGTGAACGCCGACCGCCAGCGCCAGCCCGTACGCTGGATGATGCGGCCACACGATCCATTTGTCTCTATCGCTGATGAACAGCGACAGAAAGCCGACCATAACTTCCTGTTCGAACAATTACAGCAGCGACTTTCTCAGCATCCTATTTACTGGGATTTGGTATTGCAACTCGCCCAAGCTGGCGACGCGGTGGATGACCCTTCGCAGCCATGGCCAAACGATCGCCAGCAGGTCATCGCCGGTACGCTCAAAGTCACCCAACTCGTCGCCCAAGCCGAAGGCGCCTGCCGTGACGTTAACTTTGATCCCTCCATCGTGCCTGCTGGAGTAGAGGTCTCTAACGATCCCGTCTTAAATGCGCGCTCTGGCGCCTATTCGCATTCCTGGAGCCGTCGCGAACGGGAAATTGGCTATGGCAAAGCAACCGAAGCCTTGCAAAAACAGGAGGTTAAATGATTTCGAATAAACCTGACCAAGAGCGCGCGCCGCAGCATTTCAACCCTCTGGCGAGATATCTGCATTGGCTGATGGCAATCATGATCCTGACCATGCTGTTCATCGGCGCAGCTATGATGACTTCATTACACCATCGCATTTGGTTGGTGGATGTACATCGGCCATTGGGGATCGCTATTTTGCTGCTGGCACTCATCCGCCTGGCCAACCGGTTTTATAGCCGGCAGCCACCTCTTCCTGCGGAGCTCTCACGGTTGCAGGTACTAGCGGCAAAAGCGTCACACTGGGCGCTATACGCGCTGATGCTGGCAATGCCATTGCTTGGCTGGGCGCAACTGTCGGCAGCGGGCGTTCCGATTGTTATGTTTGAAGGGCTTAACCTTCCGGCCATTACCCCGACCAGCCCGCTGCTTTTTGCCTGGTTTCACGATGCCCATCGCCTGCTAGCTAAACTGCTCTTTGCGGTGGTGTTGCTACATCTCTCTGCGGCATTAGTGCACGCATGGATATTCCGCGACGGCGTGTTTGCCAGCATGGCGAAAAGTACCAGCCGGTCCAGTAAACCACCTGTAGAGCGGTGAAACTTAATAATTAGGTACGTTGAAGTAAAAATAAGGGGCTTTTGCCCCTTATTTTTTGCATCCGAAAAATCAGCAGCCACTCATTGTAGCGCTCACCTATAAAAATTAGCCCTCCCGTTATTTATTACACAACCACCACTAACCTTGATGATTAAATAAAAAAGGGGACGGAGTGAATTACCTAATCACTGTTTAAAAAATATACCGAAATTAATATGTATTCGCGCATATCATTTTCAAAAAATGATGTAGATCATATTCCCACCCCTGCCCTGTGAAAAAATGCGTTTAATAACCAAGTAAGCATTTACTTAATACAGAGGGGATATATATGGGAAGCGTCAGCGCGGGTACTGCGCAAAAAATGGGGTTAACGGCACTAACCCTTGTGACTGCATCAAATATGATGGGTTCCGGTGTTTTTATGTTGCCGACCAATCTCGCCGGAGTGGGATATATTTCACTATGGGGATGGTTGTTTACTATTATTGGCGTAATTGCGTTGGCGCTGGTTTTCGCTAAAACCAGCCTCATTACCCCTCGCGCGGGAGGGATCGTGGCCTATGCCAGCGATGCGTTTGGCCCTTTCATCGGTTTTCAAACGACGATTTGCTACTGGATTAGCGCCTGGATTGGCAACGTCGCGCTTCTCGTCGCCGGGGTCGGCTATCTGAGCTACTTCTTCCCGGCGCTGCATAATCCGGTTTACGGTTGTATCACCGCTATCGCTATTCTGTGGGCATTTATTGCCTTAGGCAGCCTGGGGGCTAAAACGGCCGGGCGCGCGCAGTCCTTCACCGCCAGCTGCATGCTGGTCGTCGTGCTGGGAGTGGGCATTGTCGGCTGGTTCTGGTTTGACCCGAAAATGTTCTCTGAAGTCTACAACGGGACGGGCAACAGCGACAGCTCAGCGATCGTCTCCGCGGCCTCCATTGCGCTGTGGGGTTTCTTAGGGGTGGAATCCGCCGTGGTCTCCAGCGGACAGGTGGAAAACCCTGAACGCACGGTACCTCGCGCGACCGTATATGGTCTGCTGATTGCCTCCGTATGTTACGTCGGTAGCTGTACCGTTATCATGGGCCTGGTTCCCCACGCCGAACTGGTCAAATCTGCCGCGCCATTCGCCGATGCGGCACGCTATATGTTTGGCGATATGGCCGGCAACATCGCCTCCGCGCTGAGTATTATCGCCTGTTTTGGCTCCATTTCCGGCTGGTTGATTCTACAGTCAGAAGGGCCGCGGGCCGGGGCGAAACAGGGGTTATTTCCGCAGATTTTCGCCGAGACCAATAAAAATGATGTCCCGATGAAAGGTCTGATTATTTCTGGCGTGCTGATGAGTCTGGTGCTGTTACTGACGGCTTCCCCCGATCTCGCCAAACAGTTCCAGGTGGTGATTCTGATGTCGGTATTTGCCTCTCTGCTGCCTTATATGTATGCCATTATCGCGCTACCTATCATCATGGTTTCTAAAAAGCTCAACCGTGGACGTGGTTTTATGTTTTATTGCGTCCTGACTGTCATCGGTATGATTTACAGTATATTCGCCCTGCTCGGTTCAGGTACCGATTCCATTTTCTGGGGCACAATTATGATGATGGTAACCATTCCTCTGTTTTCTTTTGTCGCGGCCGGACGTAATAAAAAAGGCCAGGATATTCTTTACCTTCAAAAATAATATTTTATTCACCAACATAAATATGGAGATTCATATGTCTTTATCTATTGCCGATCAAAATAAACTCGATGCATTTTGGTCATACTGTGTAAAAAATCGCTACTTTAATATTGGCTACCCTGAATCTGCTGATTTTGATTACACCATGCTGGAGCGTTTTCTGCGTTTCTCAATTAATAACTGTGGTGACTGGGGGGAGTACTGTAACTATTTACTCAACTCTTTCGACTTTGAAAAAGAAGTCATGGAGTATTTCTCCGGCATATTTAAAATCCCCTTTGCGGAAAGCTGGGGCTATGTCACCAACGGCGGCACAGAAAGTAATATGTTTGGTTGCTATCTGGGAAGAGAGCTGTTCCCGGAAGGCACGCTCTACTATTCAAAAGATACTCACTATTCCGTCGCCAAAATCGTCAAACTGCTGCGTATCAAATCGCAACTGGTGGAGTCTCAGCCAGACGGAGAAATGGATTATGACGATTTGATCAATAAAATCAGGACCTCAGGCGAACGCCATCCCATCATTTTCGCCAATATTGGCACAACGGTACGCGGCGCTGTTGATAATATCGCTGAGATACAGAAACGTATCGCTGCGCTGGGGATCCCACGTGAAGATTACTATCTGCACGCGGATGCCGCGCTAAGCGGCATGATCTTGCCTTTCGTGGAGGATCCACAACCGTTTACCTTCGCGGATGGTATCGATTCGATTGGCGTTTCCGGACACAAAATGATCGGCTCTCCGATTCCATGCGGCATTGTGGTAGCCAAGAAAGCCAACGTCGACCGTATCAGCGTAGAGATCGACTACATCTCCGCCCACGATAAAACGATTTCAGGGTCACGCAACGGTCATACCCCTTTGATGATGTGGGCCGCCGTTCGCAGCCATACCGATGCCGAATGGCATCGCCGCATTGGTCACAGCCTCAACATGGCGAAATACGCCGTGGATCGCTTTAAAGCAGCAGGTATTGACGCGCTGTGCCACAAAAACTCCATCACGGTGGTCTTTCCGAAGCCTTCTGAATGGGTATGGAAGAAACACTGCCTGGCAACGTCCGGCAACGTGGCCCATCTGATCACCACCGCTCACCACCTGGACAGTTCCCGGATTGATGCGCTGATCGATGACGTGATTGCCGACCTGGCGCAACGGGCGGCATAAGAGTGAGCAGCGGCAAACTGCCGCTGCCCGCTGGACAATCTGGTGGGTTGCAGCGCCAACCGGAACCCGCCAGACCTGCACAGTATATGGGAATTTCGCATCAGGAGTCATAAACGATGAGTGCAAAGTTAAAAGCCATACGTGGTATGCGCGACGTACTGCCCGCCGAAACGCCAATCTGGCAGTGGCTTGAAAATAAATTCCGTCGTCTGACCTACCGTTATGGTTACCAGGAGATCCGCTTACCCCTGCTGGAACCGGTCGCCTTATTCGAACGTGCTGTTGGCGAAGCCACAGATATCGTTGCCAAAGAAATGTACAACTTTACGGATAAAAGCGGCGAACAGATTACGCTGCGGCCCGAGGGGACCAGCGGCTGTATGCGTGCGGTACTGGAAAATAATCTGTGTTACAACAAAACCCAGCGCCTGTGGTATCAAGGCCCGATGTTTCGCTATGAACGCCCGCAGAAGGGACGGCTGCGTCAGTTCACGCAGTTCGGTGCTGAAGCCTTCGGCATGGCCGGGCCGGACGTCGATGCTGAAATGATTTTTATGGTCCGTGATTTGTTCCAGGAGTTGGGTCTGACCCCGCATGTCAGGCTGGAAATTAATTCTCTGGGCACGCCGGACGAACGGCGGGCCCATAAAGCCGCCCTTGTTGACTGGTTTAATGCTCATCGTGAGCAACTGGATGAAGATAGCCTCAAACGGCTGGAAACCAACCCATTGCGCATCCTCGACAGCAAAAATCCGACCATGCAGCCCATGCTGGAACAGGCGCCGCGATTGCTGGATTACCTGTTCGAAGACTCCCGTCACCATTTTTCGCTGCTCTGCGAACTGCTCGATAAGGCCGACATCCCCTACACCATCAATCCGCGTCTGGTGCGCGGGCTGGATTACTACACCCGCACCGTGTTTGAGTGGGTGACTGACGAACTGGGCTCGCAGGGTACCGTCTGCGGTGGCGGCCGCTACGACGGCCTGGCGGAGTTATTCAATCCGAAGGCGTTGCCGGCCTGCGGTTTTGCCATCGGTATCGAGCGCCTGCTGTTACTGATTCAGACCGTCAGCCAGAAAGATAATCCGTTGTGGCATTTTCACCCTGACGTGGTCATTACCAGTGAATGTCAGGATGATGGCCTGCGGGCCCAGATGCTGGCGGAGCTACTGCGCCAGCGTATTGAAAAGTTAAGCGTGATGGTGGATTGCAGCGGCAACAAACTTAAACGCCAGCATCAGACCGCCCTGCAAAGTCAGTGTCGCGCGATAATCACGCTGAATACCGACAATGAGATACGGCTATGGGACCTCGCCAGCTCCCGTCAAATGACGCTCGAAGAGAAAGCGCTCATTGACTGGCTGCAACAGCACTGCCAGTAAACACGTCCAGATTGGGTACCGTGCGGCAGGACGGTACTCGTCCCGGCGTTAATCCCGCCTTCAGCATTTCACCCTGACACACAGCGAGATCCTTAAGCAGAGAACCGTGGACATGCCGAGAAAAAACAGATTATTTATTCCGGGGATGCCGCATCTGGCGCAGCTTCGCGGGCATAATGGCGAGGAGTTATTCCGCCACGAGGAGGATTACTCTGCCTTCGAACGGTGTATGCAAGACGCGGCGCAACGTTACGCCGTGTCTATTCATAGTTGGTCACTTGCCGTCCCACGTATCCTGCTGCTGGTCAGCGCTCCGGATAAACAGGCGCTGAGCCGTTTTATTCAGCATATCGGACGCAGCTATGTGCCTTATTACAATCGTCGTTACCAACGGCATGGCGCATTGTGGGACAGCCGCTACTTATGCAGCCCCCTGGAACCTGAAACCTATTTCCTGGCCGTGAAGCGCTTTATTGAATGTGACGAGGACGGGAGCCCGGGGTGCCATAGTCACGGTAATCTGCCTTCAGGTTTGATAGTCCCCCATCCTGTCTGGCTCAAGCTCGGTGAGAATGAGCAACAGAGACAGGCCCACTTCCAGGAATTCTGCCGACAACCGGTAAATCGGGCGCTGGTGACAAGGATTCGCCATGCACTGGCGCAAAATTGCCTGCTCGCCTCGCCAGCGTTGAGCCAGCAACTTGAAGCCCAGATGGAAAGGCCGCTGCGGGCACGACATTGCGGCCGCCCGCGTAAATATGAATCCTCCCCATCAGAACAGTGGACCTGGCTGGAACTTCAGGCTGAACAGTTTCTGCGCCAGCATGGCTATCAACAAATCAGGTTACCCTTACTTGAACATACATCGCTATTCGCCCCAGGCGGCCCGGTGATGGCCGACAAGGGAAAATTACGTGGCGATGGGACAACCGGATGTCTGCGCCTGATGGCCGATAACCCTCATACCGCAGTAATGAGCCGGATTTGGTATTCGGGCGCCATGTTCCGTCAACGCTCCCTGGATGGAGATATCCGGCAAAATCATCAAATTGGCGTCGAAGCCTTCGGCATGCCGGGCGTTGATATCGAACTTGAGCATCTGGTTATGCAGGCGGTTTTCTTCAGGCGTATTGGCCTCGGTGAAATGGCGGAACTGCATATTAATATGCTGGGTGACGAGGCCTCGCTGGCGGCTTTCCGCCGGGCGTTGCGCGATTACTATCAGCCCATCTCGCGTTTGCTGAACCCGGAGCAGCAGCACTGGCTGGAGAAACATCCGGAGTGGTTGATCCATCATGAGGATATCCTTCTTCAGCGTCTTGCTCCTGCGGCGCCCTGCCTGGCGGATTTTATTACCGTTGACTCCCGTCATCGGTTCCAGCGCCTTCAGCACGCCCTGACCCAAGCCGGTATTGCCTGGCAATACGATCCTGCGCTGTTTCCCGCCAATGACTATTGTCAGTTGGTCTTTGAATGGCGCAGCATTGCCATGGAGCGCGAGTTAATCATCAGCCGTGGCGGCCGATACGATGCCTGCGCCAGCCGTATTGCTGAAAAACCGGTTTCCGCCTGCGGTTTTGCATTCATGATGGAGCCGATTGTCACTCTGCTCGGTTATCGTCCCCAACCCGCCAGAGCGCATCCGCCGACCGACATTGTGATTATTGCAGGCCAGCCTCGCGTGGCTGCTAAGGCTGTGCTGCTCGGGCGTAGCCTGCGTCAGCAATTTCCCTATTTAAGCATCATCAACGACTGCTCCCCCCAACGAATCAGCACCCGCTATAAAAATTCCAGACGCCTGGGGGCGAGATTTATTCTTGAAATCGAAGGCGACGGAGAAACGGTTATCCTCTCTGATTCACGGGACCATCGTATTAAGATTTGCACGCTTGATAACATCACCGATCGGCTCGCGCAGGTCGTTCTGGCTCAGTGATGAACGCAGGCCGATAAGAGGATATGTTTATTTCACTCCATTATTTGATTAAAAGGACGTCGCGCATCCTGCAGCCATAGAGTACGCCTATCATTCGGGTATAACAGACAAAAGCGCGTCGCCAGACGATGCGCCTCGGCCAGGTCTCGCTGCTGTAACACCAGCAAGATCTGCGTGAAGGAGACATTCGGGTCCGGTTGAACACGCACATAGTCAGGCGCCCAGCGGCGAACGGCTGCCAGCCAACGAGCGTCCCGGGTACGTTGATATCGTTGTAGATACCCCATCTGGACATCAAACCGGTAGCGAGTGGCAAGCAGCCAGCCTCCCACAGGGAGAGCTTCGGCCAGACGCCACTGTGTTGATTGTTGCTCCGCCAGCGTCAGTTGCTGTTGCGTATGCAGCGTGAGAAACAACAATGGAGTGATGACAGCAACCGCGATCAATGCCACAGCGCGCAACTGCGACGCCAGGGTGAGCGGCAGCCGGGCCCCTTTTCGCCGGCAGTCTGCGCAACGAAGCAACAAAATCAGCAGTAGCCAATGTGGCGTTGACTGCCTGACGGGGTATTCCGTCAACATATGGATAACCACGGGTAGCGCCGCCACCAGGCAGGCGCGATGCCAGCGATTGCCGTACAGCCAGAGCCATAAACCACTCGCCATAAAACAAAGCGCCCCCAGCAGTCCAATCAGACCGCCCTCCACCAGCCACAGCGCCAGTTCGTTATGCGGATGCGAGATGCTGCTCAGCCCCAACGGCCCCGCGCGTTCAAGAAACACGGCGGCGAAACTGCCCACGCCCCATCCGGTCCACGGACGTTCGGCAAATAATGCCAGCGATGCTTTCAACACCGTCCAGCGCACCTGGGAGGTCGTCAGGTGATTAATCGTCACCACCGACAAGAAATGGCGAGCAAGCGCGCCCGCAATCATGCCTATCGCCAGCGGCAGCAGGAGTAACAGCAGCGTACGGCGCTGCGCAGGAAAAACCGCCAGCAGCAAGACCTCGCCTGCCGCCACAGACAGGTAACCAGTTTGCGACTGAGACTCATGCAGTACAAATCCCATTATCACCAGAGCAATCCCGATGATAATTCGATATCCGCCACGTAGCCGTAAAAAAAGCAATGCTGACAGCAGCACGCCACACGCCGTGAAGCTGGCCATCAGATTAACCTGCTGAAAAATACCGTAGGGGCGTGTACCGCGCCGCCAGGCAAACTCCCAGTAATTCACCCCCGGCCAATGCCAGTATTGATAGGTAAACGCCAGACATTCGAGGACGCACGCGCCCCAGAGCAGAGCCAGCAGTACTGTCAGCGTGTTTGTCGTAAGCGGAATTTGCAACGTCGCCAAATAGACAAGCACGCCTCCCAGCAACGCCCCCGCGACCAGCAGCGCCTCGGACCGCCAAACCTCAGGCGTCAACAGACAAAGCAACGTCAGAATGAGCGCCCCCATCGTAAACCCCGCGGCGGGTATAGTTATCCGCCAGCGTTGACGAGGTACCAGCATCAATGCGCTAGCTGCCAGCACAACGGCATAAATCCAGGCCGTTATATTTAGCGGCAACGACAAACCGCTACCGCCGTTATTCGGCCAGTAGAGATGCATTGCCCCCCCCCAGAAAAACAGACTGACAACGAGCAATAATTTCTGCGCCGGCAGCGGCGCAATACGATGCAATGCGTTCATCATGCTACTGGTAGTTCAGCGTCCAGGTCCCGCTGGCGCTGAAGGGGCCGTATTCGAGAGTCTGATTTTTTAACGCCGACGGTTCCGCCGCGACCCATGCCAAAAAGTTCAGCGTCATCGAGCCTTCAGTAATCTCTTTGATTGACGTGCTTTCATCAAGGCGAATTGCCGTACCATCCTCTTCGCTCATTCCGATGCCGATTCCGGAGGCGCCTTGTTCACTGCTATCCAGCGCCAGATGATCCGCCAGCTCCGCATCTTCACTTCCGCTGAAAGTGACCGAGATCCCGCGAAAAACCTCCGGGTTGCAGTCGCGTAACTCAATGCTGAATTTTTTCGGCTTACTGCGCCCCGAGAGATAAAGATCCTGGGTCGCGATTTGCCCGAAATCGACCTCGATTTTGTCGCCTCCTGGCGCAAGGCTGCAGGCCAGCGCTCGAATGGTGCCGTGAAAATACATATCGCCGCCGACCAGCTTAGTGTCGGCCTGCGCCAAGCCGCCAAGCAGTAGCGCGCTGGTGGCGATTAACAGCGTAAATCTCATGGCATCCCCCTACTGAAACTGCGCGACAACGGTGGCAGAGGCTTCAAACTCACCTTCTTTGACGCTTCCCACGCCCGGTTTGGCCACCGGCGCGGCGGTAAGATTCCAGTCGCCCTGATTCTGGTAAAAACCCTTCACGTTGTAGAACTGATTGGGCACGACGGTGCCGCCGCTCGCGTCTTTAATCACAATGCCGAGATCGTCGCGTTTTTGGCCGCCGCTTAGCGTGCCGAGGAGATGATCGTTAAATCCCGCCGTGCCTGACGCCGTGGTAGTTTGTACGCCAAGATTAATGTTCAACGCGCCCTGATCGAAGCTCCCCCCCTCGCAGACCACATGAATGGGGATCGACTTGCTGTAGTTGGTGCCGTTGAGCCGGGCGGCGGAGCCTGGCAGATCGCCAAATTCAATGCTGATTTTGTCTCCGCGATTAAAGATGCATTTGTCCGGCACGGTAATGAGCCCGGATTTAATGACCACACGGGAAATTGGCGTTGTCGGCGTAGGGCCAGCGCTGCCCAGACGTCCAGCAACCTCCACCAGCGACTGAGAAGTGATATTGATGCCGTTAATAATGGGTTTAGTGACAATAAACGTCACTTTCCCTTTAGAGCCACTTTCAATGTTAGTGGCTCGCTCGTAGCCTTTGCGCTTTTTGCAGTTATGGTCGTTGTAGCGATTCGAAAAGTTGGTGAACGGCGCCTGAACGTAGTCGTTATACCGCCCGGCGACCCATACCTTCACTTCCACATCCAGGTAATCATTCAGACGAAAACGGTTCGCTCCCTGATTAGAGGGCGGCATGGTGGTCGTGGTGGTGTAGTAAATCGGCTGGCGCGAGATGTCGGCCTGCTCACAATGAAAATCCACGACATACCAACTGCCCAAATTCCAGGTGAACGGATCCGTTCTGCCGCCCTCGTGGTTTTTGCTGACATCCAGTGAGTTCAGTTCAATATCGTACTGATGCGGCGATCCGCCCTGTGGTTCTCCCTCACCGAGAGTAAATGCCTGCCCGGCCAGCGGACAGCCAGCCAGGACGACCCACAGCAGCGCTTTGTGCAATACGCTCATAGATACTCCAGCTTAAGTCTGACCAGACCGTTAAATTCGCCAGCGGTCACCTCCTGCCCAAAAGATTCCAGCGCGGCAAGAAAGTGAATCGCGTTATCGCCCGGCTTGAGGATCCACATGCGTTGCGGTTGATTCAGGTGGATCAACTGGTTGCGTTCGGTCAGTAGCCGAATGCCCGCGCCGCGCACATCGCCGCGAATCCGCCCAAGATCGCTGTTTTCCGGCGCACTTTCGGCCATCAGTGTCATCGAAACGCCACGCTCCACCGTACTGTGCGACAGCTCAGGGAGCTCGCTGGTCTGCCCAGGGAAGTCCTTTAACGTGTGCCCGGAGCCTTTTAAGCAGCCATTCAGGTGCAGCGTCACCAATACCGGATCGCTGCGATCGCCGCTCTGGCGAAAGCGGCTGGCGGAAATATCACCGAGATCGATAGTCTGATCGCGTGAAGCCATATCCAGCACGCACGGCGAAACGAATACCCGACCGTGAAAGCGGACGTTGCCATACTCGCCGGAAACGTTGCTCATATCATGGCGGCCGCTTGTGGCCTGAACCGAGCAGGCCATGCCTGCCATCAGCAGAGCGCAAAGCATCTTTTTCATTTACGAGTCCTTTACCGGGGCTGTTGCTCCATCGGCAATGCTTTACACACATTGCCTGTGCAGCTGAATTTCAATTCAGGGTGACCGCCAAAATCGTTCACGTACATCATGCTGAACTGGCTGACGCTGGCGTCCGAGACGTTGAAATCGAGAGAGGATTTTGGCGGGATCATAATCCCCGGGAAATCAGTCAGTCTGCCGCCGCCCTGGGCTTCAGGTTTGCGGCTTAAGCCGATTAAGGTGACGAAGTATGGCGTTGGGTTATCCACGGTCCAGCGCTGACCCTGCTTGTGAAAGATCAGTTGGTTTTGCCACACCGCCCCCGGCGTTTCCGGCACGATAGCTGTCGGCCGATAGAACAATTTGATCCGCGACTGCATCGCCAGCTGCAGCACGTTCGGCTTATCCGGTTTTGGCGGAATTTCACGCACGTTCAGGTAGAACAGACTCTCGCGATCCTGTGGCAACGCGTTAATTCCGCTGGTTTTCGTCACACGGGCGATTCCCTTCTGCCCACCGTTAATCCGTTGCAGCGGCGGTAAGACCATTAATGGCGAGGTAATTTTTGTTCCGTGGGCGTCCTCTACCCACGACTGAGCCAGAAATGGAATGCTCGGGCTGGTGTTGGTTAAGTTCGCACTTACCGAGCGAGCATCACCGGTGATAATCATGCGTGTACGGTCGAGCGCAATACCCGCCCACGAAGCATTGATCTGGGCAATAAAAAACAGGCCACAGGCGACGGGTTTAAGCCAACGGCGCGCGAATTTAAGAGATTGATTATTCATGACAAAATTCATTCAGGTTATTGAAATTATTCACAAGGCAACAGCACGTTACCTTCCGGGTTGATTTGTTGTGGCACCTGTAAGTGACACTGCGCACGGCCAGCCCAGGCAACGGAAAGACGCTCGGACGGATTCACCCCCGCAATCCAGGCCATGCCGTTTTCCATCACCATGGCGACGCTGACGCCGTTGGCGTTAAACACTTCGGCGCCAAACGGCGGCACCGAGCCATCCTTCAGGCGCAGCAGCGCCATCATTTTTTGCCCCTGCGCGACGGCAAAGCGCTGGTAGCCAATGGCGCCTTCCGTCAGGGTGTTAGTCACGATCGCTTTGGTCGCGGAAATATCCTCGTCCATGACGTCCACATCGATACGGGTATCAAAGCTGTGATAACTGACGACGTCCGGTACAACGGCAATACCGAAACGGTTTGAGTGCGCCTGTTCGCCGTTAAGCGGCACATTGGCAACGCCATCGGTATCAACCATCACTCTGGCGGTATTCATTGACGCCTGACTGTTATGTAACGCCGCGCCGTGACGCGTCGCCGTAAAGCCGCCGCGTACCGTGCCGCCTACGGAGAAATAGCGTGATTGCTGCCAGCTGACGTTCGATTCCAGCTCCGCCATCATGCTGCGATGCTGGTAATAACCATCAAATGCCGTACGCCCTTCCCCGGAAACCCCTGCGCGCAAACGCCACGGATTATTACGATCGCGGTTATCGGAATACGAAACCATTTGGCTGGTCTGGTTACCGCTGTTCTGTAATTCATAATCCATGGAGCGGCCATCGCCCCATGGCACTGAAATTGAAAGCGAAAGACTGTCGTCCCGTTTGCCCTGATACTCAGAGCGATAAGCCGCGAGGTTGGTGCTGATCCCCTGGATTCCCGCGAAGGAAAAACTGTGTCCCATCGATAATCCGTAACGATCCTGGGAACCGCGATCCCAATAGTTCTGGTGGGTATAGGTAAGGTATAACGTGGTCGCTAAATGCGGATCGTCAGCAAAAAAGGTTTTGTTGCCGGTAACGGTGTACATCTCTTTTTCGTTGCCGGCGCTGTTGTTACTTTCATACTGCTCGTCGAGAAACTGCGAGAAGGTGCGAAAGGTTCGCTGTGAAAAGCGGTACCCGGCAAAGGTAATCGCGCTGTTGTACTCATCAAAGGTTTTGGCGTAGCTGAGCTTAAAGGACATGCCTTTTTGTTCAGCCTGATGCTTCACCCGACTCACGGATTGCGTCGCATCGGCCGACAGCGCTCCCAGCCAGTTTAAATCCCGTCCAATCCCCATCGACCAGGCGTTGTAGCGCTCGCCGGTGAGCAACGCGCCGCCGTACAGTGACCATGCATTGCTCACCCCCCAGGAAAAATCGCCGCTATAAAAAGCAGGCCCCTGAACATCGTGGTTATAACGCGACGGCTTACCAACCGCGGCGTTGTAGCGAACATAACCCGGACGCGTCAGATAAGGGATATCAGCCGTATTGACCTGGAAAGTTTGTACGCTGCCATCCTGCTCTTCGACGCGCACATCCAACGTACCGCGTACCGAACCGTGCAGATCCTGAATATTAAACGGCCCCGCAGGGACGGTGGTTTGATAGATAACACGCCCCTGCTGACTGACGGTGACCTTCGCATTACTGCGGGCGATGCCGTGCACTTCAGGCGCGTAGCCCTGCAAATTTGGCGGCAGCATACGCTCATCGCTGGCGAGGTTGACCCCGGTGAAGCGCACCGAATCAAAAACCTGAGAATTCAAATAGATTTCGCCGACCGTCAGTTTTGCAGCCTGCATCGGTAACGGGCGATATGCATAGATCTGATCCCAGTCGATACGCCCATGATTATCATCTGAAGTGTAATTGGCCTGATACTGGCCACGAAAACGCCATGCGCCGAGGTTAAAACCTGTCTGCCCATAGCCGGACAGAGAGCGATAGTGATCGCCACCCTGTTCGTAATGCGTGGCCTGCCCTGAAATGCTGTAGTCAAAAATCAGCCCGGCGACGCCGTTATCCCAGCGCTCAGGCGGCGTCCAGTCTGGGTCGGTATATTTCATCCATGCCTGAGGCACGGTAATGTCCAGTACGCCTGCGCTATTATTCAGCGCCACACCCGGCAGGTGGGAAATGTCATAGCAGGTTGCGCTAATGGGATGAATATGGGTCAGCGCCTCTTCTTTGAGCGCCAGTAACTCAAGTTGTTGCGCCGTCAGGCACGCTATAGATTTATGTGAATTGGCCGGATCGGCGATATAGCGGATTGTCTGCTGAGGAATCTCCTGGCTGTTAATTCGAACATCCAGCAGATATTCTCCGGGAGCCACAAAGTTGCCTTCGGAAAAACGCTGTAAATCGACATTATGCCTGTCGCTGGCATCCAGTACGTCGGTATTAAATTCAATAGCCTCATCCGCTTCAGCCCATGAAGCGGCGCAGACCAGAACAATAAATAGCGCCAGACGTTTTTTATCTGTTTTCAGCGTGATCATTTTCGTTCGCAACCTTCAGATACCCGAAATGCAGTGCAGCTCAGAGATAATTCACAACAAAATGCGTGACCGCAGTAAATTCGCCAGATGTCATTCTTCCGTCGCGGGAGATCAAATAAGCCGTAAATTTGAGCGTATTTTTTCCTGGGTTAAGTACATAGTCCGGTGATGGTTCGCCCAGATGAATTTGCTGTCCTTTGCTGTCGTATATTTCTATCGCTAAATTTTCAGTTTCCGATTGCACGCTCAGATAATCTGGATTGTCCCTATCGGGGGCACCGGAAAAAGTAATATTGGCGCGTTGAAACACATTACCGGGGTGTTGAGAATCCCCTAGTGAGCATCCCAGCAAATGAATGCTGAAATTATGCGCAGATACTTTTTCAGGTTTACCAGAAATATCTCTGGCTGAGAGATCATCGAATTCAACCAGTAGTGACCGGTCGCGCGGATCGACATAACAAGCAGCCTCAATAATATTTCCCCGCATACGCATTTTTCCGGGCGTACTGACAAGACGGAAAGTGTCAGCCGAAACCCATGCAGGCGATATGAAGATAAAAAGCAGTAAAATACGCCATCCAGGCATAACCGCATTTCCTTTCAGTTATTCGCAGGAAGGGTTAAGCAGGCGCGATAATGCGCCCGCTGCAGATCGTTACTGATAATCGATCTGGAAATTAACGGTAGATTCGAAATCACCCGGAGTTACCGCTGCAGATGCGTTGTTTGCCTGCAGGTAAGCGACGAAATCAATGTCGGTTTCGCCATCGGTAATGTTGACCTGAGAGGCAGCTTTACCCCACTCAACATCCTGGTTGCCGCTGTCAACCATACCGATGCCTGCGCCCTTGGCAGTACCAGAGGTGAAGGCGGCTAGCGCGTTGTTGTCTGCATCAATCGTTGCCGGGGTATAAGTCACGGTAGCGGTTTTTGCGACAGTCGTATCGCAACCCTGCAGAACAATTTTGGCATGTTTAACGCCAGCACGTTGGTTGTCTTTTAACTGAGAAGTTGGGATCTCGCCAAAATTCACCTGCACCGGGCTGGATTCTGGCGCCAGACCACATGCGGAATTAACGAGAGAGCCGGTGAAGTGGATTTTACCGTTAGTCGGTTCAACATTTTTTGCAGCGAAAGCAGAAGATGCAGTAAAAGTCATTCCCGCCATCAGCGCACAGGCCACAGCCACGTTTTTCATTTTCATATTACTACTTAACCTTATATCTGTTTTTGGGTTATTCCGACGATCTATTTCCGCAGACAATTCCTGTCCGGGAAAACCCGATCTCGCGGTGGCGGCAGCGCATATCCTTGCAAACAATCCATCTCGAACCGCACCGTATTTTGAACTTCATTGGTATTCCATCAGAAATACCGTCCACAGTCGTTTACGCTGTTTCGGGGCTTATATTAAGTCGACGAAAAATTGACACAATGCCAAAATACGGAATCAATCAAACTCAGGAAATCGTGTTGCTTTCCCGCCTGCAGATCGATCATTTACCTAAAAACCAGCCAAAAAACACGCAACCAACAGTGTTAATGTCTATTATTTATAGTTTTTATAGAGTTTTTAACTATCAACTATTTTTTAATTTAGAACAGATAACTGGCAAAATATATTTATAAAATATTTTTAAAAATTGAAATGGATACCAAAAGTGAGTGCTGACAATAAGATAGTGAAAGAAAGGAAGGAGAATGAATGATTACATAAAGAATATTAAAATATTGTTATGTAAATGATAATAAAGCGATCTATGGCACAACCTCTTTTTATAAATGAATTATGTTATGCTGTTGCTTCCCCCACTCGAATGCGAGATATCCTGCTTTAAAGGAGACATCAGTGATTTCTCATATACCAATAAACAAAATTAAATCCGTAATTATTGGTGATGGTTTAGTTTTCAGACCACTTAAAAATACCCTAAAAGACGTGGCATCTGGTGAAATAGCCACATTGAATAACGTGGCTACACAATTACTGCTCTATTTGTTGCAAAATGGTAAAGAGATATCCTCGCGCGATGAAATTCTGCTGAATGTTTTCCAACATAATGGCGCCAGAGCGACGGATGCGAATCTTAACCAGCACATTTCATTTTTGCGCAAAGCCATTACGTCGACAGGTCATCCTGCAGAACTCATCGTTACCATTCCTCGTATTGGATTTCGGATGGGCGACGTCAATATCAATATTCAGCTACAGGAAGAAGCGCAAACGGCCGCCAGAGTTGCCTATGTTGCATCGACGCCGAGGAGAAAGAAACCAAACCGGTGGCCTGTCGCTATCACAGCGTTAATTACCAACATCGCCGTACTAGCAACAGCGTGGTTAACATGGATACCCAATCATATAGCCATGACGGACGCAGCTATCTTGCGAACCATCGACTACGAGCAATGCCGTGTACATATATTAGGAAATGCCCTCACAGACACGATAACCGAAAAGAAAGCGCTGGATATTTTCAAGTCCGTGGGGATTAGCCCCAACTGCTCGCACCCTAAAGACCTGTATCTTAATACCTGGGCGAGTAACCATAACCTGGTTGAGTGGTCGTTTGCCGCTGAATGCGGCCTCAACCTCGGCTATTACCATTGCATCAGCCAGTATCGCCATCATGAGGAATGATATGAAGCAGGAAAGCGATCACTCTTTTTTACTCTGGTCAGTCGTAATCGTCATTATTGGGCTGGCAGCTATCGCCTATTTGATTATCACTGGGAATGTTAAAAAACAAGAAATCAGTTTTTCCTGCTCCTCGGAATTCACGTCGATAATCGACATCCAGAATACCAAAAAGGAACTCCACGGAATCATGTTGATTACCAGCTACAACTCCGGGCACCTTTCATTATCAGTGCAAGGAAAGCTCAAAAGCAATGACGGCGAGTTTGCTGTAAACCGAAAATTGTTCTTTCGGTATGCTCGTCCGCTTGGACATACTGCCGGCGTTTTCATGCTCACCCCCGAGGGACGCGAAAAATCCCCCGACGATAATGCAACGGACGCTGTCGATTACCTCTTCTTCGACGCTTACGAACATGCCGACAAGCTGTATATGTTAAAGCGCCTGAATGAGGAAACGGTTCTTATTGGCGATAACTTTTCACCCCGCTTCGCCTGCGTAATGAATCACTTCGCAGATTAATCACCTTCTGGATATGCGTCGGGTTAAGGATGACCTGATGTATTGTTCGTCCGGTAGCACGGATGTGGCCGATAAGATATGCCCCGTTGTAGCACGGACCATTTTGTAAGTTAAACCTTAATTTATACCTCAAAGAAAATATCCTGCCGCTTCCGCCTGAGCTGACTAATCCAGGTTTCGAAAGGGATAAAACCGACATTCATTGCCCCATTGGCCTGTCGATAAGAGTAACTCTTATACCAATCAGCTATGCACATTCCAGCCTGAACTCAGGGGGAAAGTATGCTTAGTTTTGTTGTTCATGAAATCACCTGCTTTGTGTTGAGGTAAGTATATTACCTTTAATCAGATGCCCAAACTCACTGCGCCATATATTCCTCAGTTTTCGCTACCCCCACCCTGGCTGGTGGGGGCGAAAATGAAACAATCAGTAGTCAGAGTTAACCAATACTTTTTCTTCTAACGCGCCGTTGCGAGGCATAGGCTGATTAGAGGAGTTCAGTGCACGCATCACGCGAATAGGTTCTGCGCCAGCTTCACGAGCATCCTTAATGTCGCCATCTGAATCTCCATAATATAACTTGATATTTCGGTCACGGATATATTGTACTTTTGCCCCTTTATCTTCTCCGGCAAAAATAACTTTATTAAGTTTTTCATGCGGGATGGAAAAGTCTCTCCCCAACAGTTCAGTCACGGTCTCTTTTCCGTTAGTGGGTTTTGGTCGACCGGTGACAAACCAAATACGATCTCCACGTTCCAGATGCAGTTTAATTAATTCAGATGCAGATTTTTTGGGGACGGAAAAACTATCCCAACCGTTACTAAGTCGATCCCAAAACTCACTTTTCCTCAGGAATTCATTGCTTTTAGGTGACAATTCTCTCTGACCATGGATAAATGCAGGAGTAGAATAATAAATAGTATCATCAATATCAAAACCGACATCCATCGGCGGCTTATTCTTTAACTCTTTAACAATTTGTTCTATAGAAATGAAATGAATAGGATATTGCTCGGTAATCTGCTGCAATGTTGCGCCGATACCGGTATCGGATGACACCGGATTGGCACAAAAAGCTGGCACACTGAAAATAAGAGCGCTAACGAAAGCCGCTGAACGAATCATTTTATATTTATACATGGGTATTTATCCTTAAACAGGTTAGCAATTAGAATAGATTAAATGCATAAGCAATCTGGAATTCGATAGAATGATTAACTGCACGCTTTGGTCTACCATCGTCGGTTAGAATTGGTCGATTTTTTTTACTTTGGTAATTCCAGGAAGGGCCACCGGACAACTGGAAACTTAAATTCTTTTCCCACGATGGTTTCCACCTCGAGAACAAAATAGTCTCACCACGCTCAATTGTTCGGGAGTGGTATTTCACCCCCCATCCAATAGCGCTTTGTAACCCGATATTAACTTCTGGCGTTAAGTTATATTCCGTCGTCCATGCCACCGATCTTTCATTATTACCGACGTAGTCATTACCCCATGCATCCGCCATAGAATTGAATCTTCCGCGACTATTCTTTGCCATGTGTCGTTCAAAATACCCAAGGTGATCGTCTGAAGAATTAGCCCTGGTCCAGGATGCACCAAACTTATTTTTCCACTTATGCTGTTTCCATTCCAGGTAAAATGCAGCATGCCATGCATCATTATTGAATGGACGATAATCAGCACTCATCGCTTTGAAATCTTTGAGACCATGGTTCATATATAACATGGTAAGTACTCGGCCCTGATTCTTAGCTAAAGACTGAGGCTGCCAACCGACTTCCACGCCATGCCGCTGCATATAGTTATGACTTTCGCCATAAAAATAAAGCACACTATAATCCTTTTGTTTATAGCTGAGCTCTCCTGTAGCCAGGTAACTTATATTTTTCTTACGATCGGCAGTCTGGAAATGAACCTGCTCAGGAGAATCACGATCGCTGTATCGGTCAACCCATGCACCGCGAAAAGCGAGTCGGCCAAACTCACTATCCATCTTCCATCCTTGATAGGTACTTGGTATCGTACGACTCGAATTCGTCAACGCTCCCCATTTATTGATAATCTGCCAACCAGAATACAGTCTGAAATAGCTATCTTCACCGTCAAGTTTCAATTTAGCATATAACTGGCCAAATTTATGAAATCCCTTTGCTTTCCCATTATCATTGTATAAGACGCTGCGCCCAGCGAAATCATCACTTGCGGCCAACTTAAATACTTGATAATACGATGTATCAAAACCAATAATATCGGCAATATAACCCGAACGGAAATCTAATGTTACCCCTTGCCCCCAGGCTGTTTGCACTGACCTTTCACCATAGTCAGAGGAGTTAAGGTTTTTGAATTGGTTTCTCAAGGAAATATCAGCGCTACTGTCTGTGATAAAGTTAGTTACACCATTTGATGGTCTACTCCTCGATTCTTCAGCTGCATATATCGGTGACATTGATGCAGACATTAATAAAATCGTAGCCAGAGGTTTATTTAAAAAACAGCAATTTAACATATCAATAATCCCTTATATTGCTTCTTTATTATTAAAGCTGAGTAAGGGCCCAACATTTAAAAACGTTGAGGCATAATGATTACATACTATTAGATTATTACTTTGTGAATTTAGAAAAACAGGCCAACAATGGTCGCATTAAGGAAACTTACCAACGTAGCACCATATAATAATTTCAAGCCAAAACGAGCCGCGCTGTTACCCTGTTCATTATTCAGCGCCTTAATAGCACCTACGATGATGCCAATAGATGAGAAGTTAGCAAACGATACCAGGAATACCGAAAGTACAGCCATAGTACGTACTGAGAATTCAGCAGCCATACTTTTCAGGCTCAGCATCGCGACAAATTCATTACTTACAATTTTGGTGGCCATCAGACTCCCTGCATCCACCGTTTCATGCCATGGAACACCAACCAGGTAGGCCATAGGAGCAAACAAATATCCCAGAAGCGCCTGAAATGAGATGCCAAATATTGCGGTAAATATGGCGTTCATCATAGTGATTAACGCAATAAATCCAATCAACATTGCCCCAACAATGAGCGCAACCTTAAAACCATCTAAAATATACTCACTTAACATTTCAAAGAAACTTTGATGGCCTTCAGATACGGTAAGAATATCCTCTTGTGGTTCGACCTGATAAGGGTTAAGTAGCGATGCAATTATAAACCCACCAAACAGGTTCAGCACCAGAGCGGTGACTACATAGCGTGGTTCTAACATCGCCATATAAGCACCAACTATGGCCATTGACACAGTCGACATTGCAGATGTGCACAGCGTATAAAGACGATGTTGAGGTAGAAATCCCAGTTGTTGCTTAACTGAAATAAATACTTCTGATTGACCTAATACTGCAGAAGCAACCGCATTATACGACTCAAGCCGCCCCATACCATTAATCTTACTGAGTCCCAATCCGATGTAACGGATAAGGAAGCCTAGTATCTTCAGATGTTGAAGAATACCAATAAGAGCGGACACAAAAACTATAGGCAAGAGGACGCTAATAAAGAAAGAGAGCTCGCCATGGTTTTGCAAACCACCAAAGACAAAGTTAACCCCTTCACTCGCATAGGCCATTAAATGGGCAAACGCGCCAGCAATAACGGCTATCACCTGGTTACCCACGCTTGTTTTCAACAACAAACCGGCAAACGTAAATTGACAGAATAACATCACGACCAATGACCGATAGCGGATAGCCCCCCGGTTGTTACTGGCAAGGATTGCAAGAATGAAAATTACTAAAAAACTCATGATACCAATAAGATACTTCATCTTTTCCCCTAACAATCTTCATCCTTAGCTGACAAACCAAAGAATGCGTCAATAAGATTTATCTCAATCATTAGCATAATCAATGTTAGAACTATAACAATGATGAACATCTTTAAAGTGACAAATGTCACAAGAACACAAAATTACCGGTCTTAAAAGTCACTATCATCACATTTTATGTTTGAATGATAACATCACAAAAGGTAAGGGGTCTTTCAATGTAAGCGCATCTGTTTTATTTTCATGGCTTTTTGAAGTTTTCAACGTTTCTGCCGACAGCAATGCTATTCCGGCATCTGGTTAGGTAGGATTTTATGAGGCGGTTTCCTGCTGTTTTCCAGCAAGGCCAGGCAGGCCTGGTAGCAGTGATGGGAAAATCTGTATCTATGCAGACAGTCAAAGGACAGAAGAGGCAGAGGTCCCAAAATGGTACCGCTGCCCGAGTATGAAGACGTTTAGTACTGATTAGGGATTTTCTTGGCTATTTGTATCGACGGTTAGCTACCCAAACTATGAGCAAGGAGAGCACTGCGGATGCACCCAACTTGATTAGCAGAATAACAGATTCAAAGTTATCCACCGCTGCCTCACCGTCACCACTAATCTCCACGTTTTTCTCTACATAATGATAGATGAAACCGTCAGGAAGGATACACACGAATAGGATTGTCAGCACGATAAAGGCAAAAACACATAAGCTCTTTCTCATCGTGATACCACGCATTTGCTATAATCTGGAATACCTTGAACGTCGATTCGCCCGTAAGCCATAAGGCCACGTCCACCGGGAACCCGGACTTTCTTACGATTCAACAGTGAGTGCCGGAGAATCTGAAACTCAGCAGATTTATAGAGAGTGATGCAGCCCCATGAAACTCCGCTGCCGTCAGTATTCAGAGGATGGAGACGGAAGCTACCACGCATCATGCCATTAACGAAGATATGATCACTCATGGTGTCGTTACTGAACAAGCCGAACCATTCCGAATGATGATTTTTGTAAAGGTGTGCCATATCGATCACTTCCGCCCGGACTTGGTTAACTATGCTCCCAACAGGTCGATCAACTATCCAATATGTGCCCGGGGGAATTGCCGCTTTCTCTCGGTCTGAACAATTAGGATTATTGATATAGCGGTCAATGCCAGACAACACATCAAACGAGCCGACACCATAGCAATGTAGTTTTACCGTTCTTCCATCCGGGGATAGGTCGTTATAGTTCATTCTGCAAATTTGCATCTATTCGAGGCTCCATCCAGTAACTTTACCTGATAGTAGTTGTTACCTAATCTCAAAACAATAGCAGCCATAAAGCCCGTTGGTGGTAAGACAACGTGCGGAGCCGCCAGGCGACAACATCAGGGTATGTTAGGCAGTGAAGTTTATCAGGATGACCATGTACCCGAAGGAGAGAGGCCGAACCGCTGGCAGAGCCTGCATTTCGTGTGCAGGTACGAACACCACCATAAACTTGTTTATTCCCTGCAACGTCATCTCGACGTATGGCATGTAGGAGCATCGGCAAAAATGCGCTTCACTGAAACCTGGGGAATTATGCCGGGTAGACGGCTTTATGTTCATGTTGGACTGTCGCAGTATGAACGATGGAACGACTGCCAGTGTGAAGATATGCTCCCCTGTACCACAGACCAATCACGCGACAGGTGCGGGCGTAGTACAATGGGTTGTTTAAGTTGTACCCGTCAAGCAGGGCAACGCAACTGACTGAATAATTTAACTTATTGATTATTCAGGAGATATGGAGCGGGCGAAGGGAATCGAAGTATCGAAGACAATCACCAACTAACCATTTGATTCTTAAAGACAGGTGAATCCGTCTGGTTACACTTATGGTTACACACTGAGTGATCTCTGGTCAATACCCGCAGTTAGATTCCCACAGCGGGAATAGAACCTGAGGTAAGACGTGCCGCCCTTCTCCTTTAGAAAGATTCAAAGAGATAGCTGTGACTGCAAGAAGCAGTAACGGGGGGAATTACTCACAAGGGAACTATTACATATCCCCTCAGATTTTTGTGGTTATTTCTTAAAACTCCTCCACTACGTAATACACCAGAAGAAGGACTAGATAGAGCAGCATCAGGTTTGACATAGCGCCTCCTTGCCCTTATTTGATATGTTATATCATAACAGTTAATAAACCCTCAGAGTCTCCTCCAAGGGTTCATAGGGTTAGTCTTCAAACTTCAGGACGTGGACCAACGGATAACTAGCAGCCGCCTCAGTGTCGAACGCCCCGGCCTTAACCTTAACGGTACCCGTTGCCATGACATCTAGTGCGCCTACCAGTTCGACGTCATAGCCTGCACGGTTAGCGTCACGAGTAACCAACACGTTAACGAGGTCGCCACTACGGGTTGAACGGAAAGATAACATAGCGTACTTCTTCGGTAGAATGATAACGCCACGGTCATCACCACTGTAAGGCGCAACGGCAGTGCCTACCAGTTCGCTAATCTCGGTCATACCCGCTTTCTGAGCTGCACGATTGAGGATAGCTTCGTACTTCTCTGGGACCAGTAGAGTGTAATCGGTCAGTGAGGAGCCAAGGTAGAACGGCAGGTTCACCGCTACAGCATCCAGAATGTCATCGGCTTGTGCTGACGCTTTGCCAGACAATGCGCCCACTTTGGTTGACTGAAGGTCTGGAGCATCCAGCAGCACATCGACAACTTTAGAGGTCATGTTACGCAGATACTGGTCAACCATATCGGCAGCCGTAGCCATCAGACCAGCGCCAGTCCAGCCGCCCATCATCGCAAAGTCGGACACATGGGTAATCGCTGAACACAGGATACCTGTTTCTTTGGCGTCCTTGTCGGCAATCACAGGGTTAACCATCAGGGTCTGACCGCCTTTCACCTTAGTGGTCGGGGCGTTCTTCGCTGGGTTATACACGCCGTTGGACAGGAAGCGGACGGTGCGATCGGTCAGGGTCTCACGGTTAATCGGAGTCGGCAGAGTGGCAAATGGGCGCTGCTCACAAGGGAATACTTCGGTATTCAACCCATCGATAAAATCACCATCGTTAAGCGTCTCATCAAGTGCAGACTCAAGGGCCTGTACATAATCAGTCACGTCATTACCGAATGCCTGCGGGCGGCCTGAGCGGTCAGTGAAGCCAACATTCATGGTCTCGCCTGTACCGTCAGCCTGAGAGATAATCTCGGTGCGTGTCGTGTCAGTACCAAAGACGCTATGCGGAATCTTGTTGCCTTCTTTATCCAGCAGGTGAGCGCGGAGTTCGTCGGTGTGTTTAATCTTTGAATTGTTCGAGTCGATACGTTTTACTTCTGGCATGGGATGCCTCCTTGTATTTAATTTGAATGAGATTGATATTGGTATGGCACCATGAGTTCTGACCCACAGTGCCATTAGTTCGTTGAACTTACAGACCGAATGCAGCGCCTTTACGGCTGAAGCGACGCTCAAGGTCTGCCTTACGTTCCTTACGCTCTGCGGCCTCTTTGGCGATTTCTTCAGGCGTTGCATACATAGCAGCGATGCGCTGACGGTCTTTCTCGTTCTCAATGCGCTGACGCTCAGCCTCTCGGCGTGCCTCTGCGTTGCTCTCAGCCCACGCTCGGGAATATGCCCCGTAGTCATTAGCGTTAAGACCAGCAGCATGCAGGGAAGTCAGGATGGCGTGTGCTCCTGCGCTCAGGGCAGGCAGACCGTTCAGCATTGAGGTCACTACAATCTCAGTGAAATACTTGGTGGACATCTCTTGGCCGAAGACCAGCACGGTCTCTTTGTCGGCACTCAGGTTGATGTCGAGCTTACGGTATGAAATAGACATAATTTGATTCTCCTTTGAAATGGTTGAACTTATCGGTCTCGCAGGCACGGCTAGCCCTACGGTCTCCCCGCATCGGTCAGTTCAAAAGAGTGGTGATAATGTGGTATTGCTGCGGCTAGTGGCTTAATTGAAGTCCATCGGGGTCAACCCTTCAGCGGTCGCCATGAGACATAGCGCACCTTTCGAGTAATACATATCGGGCCGGGTGTGCTTCGGCGGGAGACCCAGCGCGGCTACGAGTATGGCTGTAGGCACATCCAGTAGGCGCATAGCTTTACGGCCTTCAGGTGTCCGGGGGTCAATCTTCACGTCTACACTGTAAGTGGGCGGTAGGTCTGGCGGTAGGGTCTTCATGATTACAGACCCTTACGTCCAAGGCGCTTAAGGGCAACGCTGCGGTCCTCGTTTTCGGAGGCACCCGGACGGAACTCCAAGCGCTCACGGTACCGCTCACGGAAACTAGCAGCGGCCCTAAGGACGCCAGCGGAGTTATCTTTTGCGGCTTCGATGGTCATCGCTTGGATGGTGCTCAGGGAGTCCTCAAGAATGGTTAAGACCTCAATGCCTAACATACCGTCATATGACATAGCGAGAGCGCCAGCGGTCTTGTAGTCGAGCATGTAAGTTTCAATCTCCCGCGATGCCCCCTTACCAATTGAGGCTTTATATCTTTTCCTCAGATTGAGTAAATGATCCTCCGGGAAGATTCTCTCCAGTTTACGCTTAACGTTGTCAGGTCGTTTACCAAGACCCCGAGCCAACTCACCGATTTCGATGAGGCCATTACCGTCTGACATAGCGCGGTTAAGGTAGGCGATTTGGTTGGCTGATAGTTGTTGATTACTCATATTTACGTGTACTCCATTTTGTTTGCATCCTGAAGTCACACCCTGCTGACCTACACAAAGTCCCCACGTAAAGGGAGACCAGCAGGCGACAGGATGCAGACAGAATGACTTTGTGATTGCTAAGGTGCCAGAAGGTCTGGCGGTATTGGTGGTCGTGTGAAGACCGAATAGGTGAGGACCAATCGGACGAACTCAGGGGCGGCACGTCATGTGTGACCGGAGACCCTGTATGATGTTCAATGGCTGGCGCAGCTAGCACTGCTGGTGGTGGTGCGAGTGGCGGTAAATCCGCACCAGAAGCGTCTCTGGGTTCATGGCCCAAAGCTGATACACACGATGTTGCCAGTTGTCTGGCGTTGATTACTACCTAAAGATTTCACAATGAGGTACATCAGCGTATCGGCAAGGAGTCATGCCCAGAGTAGGCTTCGGGTGAGGACTGACGGCTGTACAGAAAGTAAACCATCTGTTGACAGCAGCACTAGCTGCGCTAGCGAAGAGGTATTCAGACCGTCTCCTTATAGTGTGCCCTAATTCTCCAAGGGCTGACCGCTGGAGATACAGAGGACTGTGAGTGGCCCAGAGTATGGTGATTATTAATGGTAAATATCATCACCTCTTTAAGTTCACTTTAGGCAATACTTAAAGCTCTAATAGTTATCTTTTAATTCATCTATTATTTAAACTATAAGTATCTTAATGGTCTTTAAGTAAACTTTAAGTTAGCCCCTGTAGGCTCGTGTCTATTATTGGTATAAAGACTATTTGCTATTCACTCATCGACTGACCTAGAAGAACCGGGAAGCAGTGACATAATGTCTCCGCTGTGTTCGTCTGTATGTGGTCATCCCGCCCCTGAAAGAATGCGATGAGTTACGGTTAAGGAATGCTGATTGCCAGCAGTGCTAGCTGCGCCAGCGTGAAGTGTGCATAGGGACAGTGAGTGTCATCATAAAATTTATTTCTCACTGTCTCCCTATAGTGCTACCTAATTCAAAATGCTTGACACATGGTCAATTCTTAAGGCGATTTGGCGTATCTCCCTATAGTGAGTCGTATTAGACTTCCCCCTATAGTGTGCCCTAATTCCGAAGGACTATCCGCTAGCCTTGCCGTCCCGCTTTTCGATGCCTTGCCGTGGACCTTCAGGCATACTCTGGAACATCGCTTCGATTTCTTTAGGTCTGGTGATGCGGTCATCAACAATGATATTCAATAACTTAAAGAGACCATGTGTTAACTGAGGGTCATCATCAAGGCTAATCTCTCCGGGATGCACGGCCTGATTACCAACGATACGACAAATGTCAGCAGCTTGTTGGATACGCACAGGCAATCCTTTCTCAACGAGAGACTTAATGTCTGCGTTAATGTTGTTCCCCGGTTCACCGAGATGGCGCATGAGTTTCTGTAAGCACAAGCGGAGTAGCGCAGCGGCACCTTTAGGAGACAGATTGATTATGCTTCTGGCTTCCATGTAGTCAGCCTTACAGTCTTCCGGCATGTCTGGATTAGGTAATTCAACATTACCAGCCGCAGGGACTATCATTTTTTCTTGGCACCAATAGGCACTATCACCACAATGTGAACATGAAGACATCCGAAACGGCGTATCTTTTACACCAAGATTTTGACCGTTGCCATACAGAGTGCGCCAAAATTGTCGCGCATAAACTCCACAATATGGACAATTAAAAGCCTGATATTCAAAAACTGCCGGATGATAATCAGCCATTTACTACTGTCTCCTTATAAACATCAGCAAGAACGTTAACCAATCGGTCTACCTCAACCTCTTTAGCGTAGCGGTCATAAGTAATGGACCCTGAGCTATGCCCCATAATAGCCTGAGCGTAAGCCAACTCGACGCCATGCTGTTTTAACTGAGTGGCGACCGTATGTCTAAACGAGTGGAACGCCAAGCCGTCACGGTCAGTAATAACCTTAGGTAACAACGTTCTGTTAAACCACTTGCTCACCTGCTCACCGTAGCCGTTCTTCATGAGACGCAGGCCATCGAATACCATAGCATCTTCACCCCCCGCGTTCCTACGGGCTTCTAACAGGTCCATAAAGTCAGCCAATACAAAACCGTAGGCACCATCAACCAGAGGGACACAGCGATCACTGTGGGCGTTCTTAATGCTCTTACCGGGCAGGCTGCTGTCATCCTCATTGATATGAATATAAACGGTCCCGGCCTCAGTGACCCTGACATCTTTTACCTGAAGTTGAGCTACTTCATTGAGTCGCGCACCAGTGATAGCCGCCAGCACCGTAACGTAATAGTGATAAGGCTTGCCTGAGGCCTTCTGAGAGTATGCCTTAGCGGCAACCAGCAGTTGCCCTACCTGCTCCGTAGAGAAAGCGTTACGGGCCTCTGAGGCTTTACGCTGGGGAACCTTGAGTTCCAGCCCCTCAGTCATATTCTTTTTAATCAGGTCATTACGCACAGCCCACTTAAAGACCGCCGCCATCTTAATGAGATATTTATTGTTGATGGTGACTACGTCCAGACAATCTGTTTTCTCTTCACGGCCCAGCAAGTCAACCAACGGGGCATCCTTGAAGCGCTGCTTACGGTTCTTCGGTAACTGCTGGAGGACATCACGGACTCTAAGCACGTCAGCGCGTGTTACCGTATTGGCGTCAGCACCAAGACCCAGATAGTCAAAGATTTCGATTAACGCAGCGTGAGACGATTGGTTTTCCCTTAAGGTAGCAGGCTTCCAGTTCTGAGCGTTCTCCGCTTCATACTGCTCAAAGAGGCTAGCCACAGTGACGCTTGGTGTGACTGCTAGTGCAGCTAGCGCTGCTGGTTTTACCTCAGGAGCACTAACAGATAGGGACACAGAGGCTTGGTCATCCTGCCGATCAATACCATCAAAACGATCGACGTAATCTATCAGTGACTGACTGTCTCCCGCTTCGATACGCTTCATGCAAGCCTTGAGTACCTTCAGGGCCTCATTGATGTAGCGATGCTGGTCAATACTCAGCGGTTCACTAGCCAGAGCATCGGTAAGGTTCTCACCAAGTTCACCGTACTGGTCCCGATAGATGTCCCTCATGTCCGGCTCGAAGAGGTCAGAGCGTCCCGCTGAAAGTTCCCACTCCGCGATATCCCGTAAGTGTTTCCTCATATCCTCGTAGGAGGCTGTAGGGTTATCCGCATGGATTGCCTTGAGTGCTGCCTTAATGTGCCGGGAGTGAGCCATAGCGGTGCGTCTATCCTTGGTCCTTAATGAAACTGAGGTCATTCTATCATTGTTTGATTGTCTAACTCGAAGGCGAAAATAGTAGACGCCGTTACGCTGGTAAAGGTAGGTGTAGGAATTGAGCATGTACTGAGACCCTAGGTCCGCTCACTTTGTCAACATAAGGACGTAGCTTGGTCGCTACAGGGTTACAATGTTGGTTACAGTGAGTAAAACTATCGGAAGGCTTAAAGCCGTATCCCTTAGGATTCAGTAAGTTGGAATACTTTAAGAAAGGTCATGGAGCGGGCGAAGGGAATCGAACAGAGAAGCCCAAGAGCCGCGAAAGATCTCAACATTGGTAGTTGATAGCGGAGATTTTAGAGGATCATTCTCATGTCTATCAAGGGCCAATCTTATCTTTATCCAACTTCGGAAGGGGTCTGGATGTTTCAGATCTTCATTCCGGTGTACATGCGGCACATTTTCGGCGGGAAACGCCTGTACCGGAAATCGACGGGAACCAAAGACCTTAACGCCGCTAAACACTTCCGTAATCACATGCTCATCGAGTGGAAGACACTTAAGGAACAGTATTCCCCAAACACGGAGGAACGGCGCATACAAAACGCCATAGCCGGATTGCATAAGCAAACCACGCTACGCGCCCCACTCCAGACAGTGCCAACGTTAACCGCTATCCGCGATCAATACGCTGACAAGTACCGTGAAAAGCGCTCATTCTCCACTCTCGCTAAATCAGCTCGTGCCGTAGAGGTGTTTCTTACTTCGCTTGACCGTGCAGACATTCAGATCACAGAGATCAGACGCTCACAAGTGGCAATGTTCATCAACCAGCAGGACAAGAAAGCCCCTCAAACCGTTCAGAACTGGCTAACATGCCTGGGAAGTCTGTACGAGTATGCGCGGAGGAGTTACGACGACATAACACCAGATAACCCATTTCACGGTCACAACCTCGAAGCACGAGCCAGCATTGTTAGCTATGAACCATTTGAGCCTGACCAGATGCAAAAGCTACTTGATGCAGCAGAGCCGGAGATCAGGAACATCATCATTATGGGCCTGTATTCAGGATGCCGCCTTGATGAACTGGCAAGCCTAAAGAAATCAGAGATCCAGACTGTGGAAGGTGTACGGTGTTTCTACATCTCGAAGTCAAAGACGAAAGCGGGGATCAGGCATGTGCCGATTCACTCCCGACTTTCTGCGATTGTCGATGAATACCTGAGACACGGTTACGGCGAATACCTATTCCCACACGCTAACAAGATAAACAGGAAGGATGGTAAGAAAGGGCCGTACTACTCCCAAAACTTCACAAGGCTGCGTGACAAGGTTTTGCCTACCGCTACAGACCGTCAATGTTTCCACAGCTTGCGCGGGATGTTCATCACCTGCTTAGACCGTGCTGGAGTGCAGGAAACCAGAATCGGCAGTATCACCGGACACACTGAACAGAAAGCGAAAACCGAAGCATTCCGCACCTATTCCCAGGGAGCGAGCATGGAAGAGTTATCGGGGTACGTTGAGATGGTGGGTTATGAACAAATACCGACCAACACAACCAGTTTTATCAACTGTAAAGAGCGTAAATAAAGCCACTTCACCAGCATAAAATACCGCACACTTTACCAACTGTGAATTTAACCAGTAAACTGGGTTTTCATCATTGCAAAGCGAAGCGGTGAGGATTATCTTTAACACTATATGTGGTGGTTTAAATCCAACATAAACACCACATGTAACCACCACAACCATCAAAGGGCTGATAGCATGGCAAAGAATCCTAAGCAAACATCAAGTAAAATCGCTTCTGTTGCTGGTCAAACCTTGAACGATCCAAACGCCTCGAAACTACAAAAGCGCCTGGCAGCATCTGCGCTTGCTCAACGTGTCGCCTCCAGCCATACCAGCGAAACTATGGAAACGGTTGCAGCTAAGGCACTCGATAATCCGCGCTCAAGCGAAAAAACCAAACAGCTTGCAGCAACGGTGTTAGCTCAATCAACAAAATAAGAAACAAAAAAGGGGCGTAAGCCCCTTATTTTTTAAACTCCGTAGTAACAGTGTCAGATTCAGTTTTCTTAGGTGCATTGTTCACCACCCTCTGTTTCACCGTACCGCCTACAGACTTATTTCCCTGGGTTTTAGTTGCAATCACATTAACTGTAGCAGTGCTAACAAGTCTGATCTGTTCAAATTCAAGATCGAATTGCATCGCGTATTCAGATTTATAATCGTAACTGATACCAGAGAGAACAACATTCTCGTAAACTTTGTGCTCTGTCACTAATGTAATAGGCTGACGACTATCAAAGATTTTATCAAGATACTGGATAGCCTGAGAAATACGAGTACCATTAACGCCAGCACTGTATAATAAATCCTTCTCAAGCCTTACCGGAGTTTCTGTAATAATTCCCGATAGCTTGAATGTATTATTCTTGATCTGAACGTGATCGCTCACTTCGGCCCCGCTCTCAACGGGATAGCTTGTTATGTCTGCCTGTCTGCGTATTCCCGTATCTGTAACGGCATCAAACACTATCGCCTGATAGTTCTGAATGTAGCTATCAGAAGCTGGATTGTAAACAGAAGCAAGAATCGTGAATCCGTTTTCACCTTTATTACGTGTAGCACTGCTGTTATTACTATTTGAGGTTGAATTGATTCGGGAAGAATCGCCCCCAATAGTTAAACTACCTGGTGTTGCCATTTTATTTTATTCCTTACGAAGAGGGGCAATTAGCCCCCCGTCCCTTGTCCAGATGAAACAGCCAGCACCATACGCTGATTGTTATCATTGATGCGCTGATCAACGGTAGCATTTAGCATGTTTCCGAATGTCGGATCAGGGGAAATAGTGAGAGAGATCATTCCTTCCGGTAGATTATTTTGTAATAGCACTGGCTGCACCACTGTATTATTAACTGGCGGTGTCGCAGTAGCCGCTGCGGATTGTTTTAACATCGAGACAGGAGAATAATCACCGTTAGCGCCCTGTGCGTAGCTGCTCACGTCTTTAGCGTCGCCCGTCCCGTTCCACCAATCATGGAAAGTGTCGAATACATTATGCTCATGACCATCCGCTTTAGGCTGGCTGGCTCCGTAGGCGTTAGCTACAGCATTATCACCAGGCTGTGCAGGTGCTGACGTAGTGCCGTAATGCTGGCTTACAGCTTCTTTACTGGTGTTATCCCCGTTAAGAAGGTTCAGCTTACCTGTGATCCAGTTGGTTAGCTTCATTAGGCCGTCTACAACATCACCCGCCGCTTTCCCTAAGCCTTTGAAGAAGGGTAACGCCTCCTGCATAGCTTCCTTAAACTCTTTAACTGTCGCAGGGTCGAGAGACTCCATGAAACCTTCAAAGAAGGCCAACTTCTGGCTATCGTTGAGAATGTCCATTTCCTGATTAAACTTGCGATAGGCTACAAGCTGATCTTGCTGTTCCTGATTCAACCATTGCCCGTTACGCTTGAGCACGTCCACCTGATCAGTGATGGCTTTGCCCTGATTAGAAAATGCCTTGTGATACAAACCTAAATCGTCTGCAAGGTCTTCCAGGTTGTGGAGGATTTGCTATTGTGAATAGCCTTTCCCCTGCATGGTGTTGGTATAGGCAGAAACGAAGCCAAACGGATTGGATTGGTAGGATTTCAAATCCTCTTTAGTGAATCCCATGTTCAAGGCTGTATCTACAGCAGCGTTTCCACCTTTCCATTGTCCAGACTTCTTATCAAAAGTGCTGTTGGTGTAACTGTCTGCCAGCTTTTCTGAAATGTCCTTTCCGTTATCCAATAGCTTACGCTGCCCTTGCAGCCCCATTCCGCTATCGATCCCGTTAGCCGTGGCATACTGGGAAAGTGCCTGTAACACGTTGTAATCAACCCCGCCCAATCTGGCACGCTGTACAATCTCGCTACGCTCTTCCTGGGCTGTTACAGCATCTTTACCCCATGAATAAGCTCCGTAAGCAGCCGCACCAATACCAGCGCCAGCAAGCGCACCAGTGCCTAATCCCATCAATCCGCCTGTAATCGCTCCAGAGCCGCCAGCGGGAGCCGTAGCGCCTCGTTTAGCTGCTTCCCGACGTTCAGCGTTAATGCGTCTGTAGCTCTGCTGTAAGCGCTTAATCTCGCTGTTCTGACGCTGTAGGGAGATCGTGCCGCTGGCATAGGCTTTGGTGATCCGTGACGCTGCAAGCGCGGCCTGGGTTAGTTCAATATTGGTAAGGTGCTGCATTGATTTAAAGCTACTGGCTGTATCCAAAAGTTTTAGCTCTGCACGTTCACGGCGCTGCGCGTTTCTCGCGGCCTCTTTCGCTGCCTGTGCCTCTGCTCTCGCTTTCGCCTTTGCTGCTCGCTCTGCTTCACGCTGGCTATTATCACGAGGCTTTGACGCTTTTTTATTAATGCGATCTAATTCCCTTTCAGCAGACTTTAACCCCTGATTGAATTTTTTCATGTTCAAAGTAGGGTCTTTCATGCCTTTCGCTTTTTTCTGAATTTGGTCGAAAGCGTCCATAGCTTGCTTCATTGAATTACGATCAACGGTGAATGTCACCGTGTTATTAATTTTAGATGTGTTAATCTCAAGCATGATTATTCACCGCCTTTCTGATCTAAAAAATGATGAATCGCTTGCTCTACAGTTTCACCACGAAAAATACGTTGTCTCACGCCGTTATAGTCAACACCTAATAATCTGCACATTGCAGCAACATTCAATAGCCCTTCGGCATCAGAGGCCGATAATTGAACATGTAGCCCTCTGTTAGATTTCAAAATTAAGTACATACTCTTTCCTCACGCTGAAAATAAAAAAGGGGCAAGGGCTGGCGCATTTGCTTTGCGTGTTCCAGTGCCCTACGCCCCCTGATTAAAAGCTCTTCTGTTATTTTCCAGACGTGAAGAGCTAACGTCTATCGCTCATTATTCTGCGACGCTACCGAAAATGATCGCTTGTGGAACATTAACAATTGGCAGATAGCTACACTCTGTAGCCACTTCTGGGAAGCCCCAACGCTGATCAACAATCACATACTGGTGATACAGATCCGCGCCTTTGCCTTGTGTCGCATGGCGAACACCAACACCAGAGTGAAGAACGTAAGCGTTTGATTCTGGAGTCATTACAGGAATACTCACGAAGCCATCAACCCCGATTTTGTCAGTGATGAGGCTATAGCCTGTCACGTCGATCACGGTTACGCCGTTTAGAGTCCAGGTTTCAAAAGCAGGATTTGCGCCTTTCGTGCGGGTGTAGAAGTTATCGCCCTGCTCCAGAGGAAGCGTATACACCATGAAATCTTTCACTGACGGATGATAGCGAAGCGCTACGGCAGCTTTACCAGAAGCCAGGATCACTACACCCTGTTTAGCCTGTGCAAGTGCTGATCCCAGTTTAACATTCTGGATTCGTCCGATCTCGCTTAGTTGCTGGAATACGTTAGCGTCTGCGCTAATGTCCATCGTGTAGGTGGTTTTACTGCCACCTGCGAGGAAATCTAAATTGCCCTGTCCGGCGTATTGTGACTGTACACGAAGCCCTAATAGTGCCTCTACAAGGTCAACCTCTACGGTGTTGCTCACCTGTGCATACTGCGCATCGCTGAAATCACTAATTGCGAGGGTAATTTGATCAGCAGTGTCTACGGTTCCACGCGCTTTATACTGCTCAAGGTCACGAGAGGTGACGGAGTTAAGGGAGTTAGTGTATTTAAGCTGATAGAGGGCATTGGTAAATTCTGGGCGTTCTGCACTGTTCCAATCTGACTGTGCATAGGGCATCTTTTCAGGTGCAACGAGATTTTTCACATCTGTGATTTTCTCAAGAGCGATTGAGTTAACATCGTGGTTCTCAATTTTGAATAATCCAAGATTAGTTACAATCTGGTTTAGTTGAGTAGAGAATGTAAACGGGCTGGCAAAGTCGTACATGTTACCAGAAAATAAATCTGAATAAGCCATTCTTATTATTATCCTTAATTAGGTGGTGCGTAGAGCTACGGTGTCGTAGTCTGTGAAAGTAAAGCCAAGAGTCGCTAATTGCGCTTGAGCCAGAGATTTATTCAGGCTTCCAAATTCAACGCCAACCAGGGCTAAAATAGTATGCTCTGGAGAAGCTACAATAAACGCCTTATCACCAGCGCTTGCAGGTTCTACGACAACATACGCAATGTTACCAGGGGTGGCAGCTTTCGCACCTGTAGCGTCTACAAGGTCGCCAACAATAAGATCGGCAGGAATACCGGATTCCACACGGATCAGCTTATCCTGCATAATTGCATCACTTGCGTGAGCGATTATTTTGTAACGGGCGTGGCTGTTATTCCCGTTAAGAGTTTCAAATGTTCCAAATTGCATTGGTTATTTTCCTTTTGCTAATAGTTTTAATCGTTCCTCAAGCCCTGATGATGGGTGAGGGGTATTTGATTTTGTGATCGTGGCTGTAGGCCAGAATTTCTCTGTAGCCTGTCGAATCTCTTCGACACTTACGCCTAATACATGCGCCGCCTGTTTCATCATCTTTTCAGTGAGGACAAGTGAAGAGGATTTGTGAGTGATCACACGGTGATAATTCATGAGAAGCATTACCGTTTCCTTTGTTGTATTAACTATTTCGTTACGCATAAAGCGCAGAAGATTAAAAAGGGGCGATTAAGCCCCTGGAGAGAATGCCCCTTGCTAGAGAAAGCATTGTTAACATCATTTAAGGAGGAATGAAGTTAAGAATGGTTTCTTGCAGAGCAAATTAAAAATAATGAGGGCGCAACTGTTACGAATAACAGAAGTAGGATCGCCCGTCATTGTGCCTCATTTAAAAGCGTGTTGCAGCGCCCTGGAATAAATGAGGCTTTCATTATCTATCGCTGACACTTTCGGGAGTGTTATTAATAGAAGATTGCCAATCTAACGTAATTCCTGAATCACTGAGATTATACAGTTCTCCAGAACTATTTAGTTTGACAACTACTCAACCCTAACGGGGGTTTGAGATTTGAAAAGCACAATGCTTTTCCGTAAAGAAAGGAGATGCACGGTGATTGTTCACACCATTACCACAACATAATAATGTGACCGTGCATTACCTTCGGAACGACAAAGAAGAAATAACCGTAGCTAAAGAACATAACCCTATTCTTTACGGAAATACATTGAGGAGAGAGCGCCGCTATGGGAAACGGCATTCTCTGGAGTGTGTATTGACATGACACACAAGAAACAAGCACAAGATTGAAGTGATTCGAATACTCAACCCTTATTTACATAGTAACATAATAGTTATGCACTTGTCAAGCAATTTATGCACTTAAAATGAATTATTATGCAACATCAAACACACCGTATACCTCTGCGATAGAGAGCGCCAGCTCAGCAAGTTCAGCGGTGATGTATTGCAGGGAGCAAGCAAGCTCCTCAAGGTCATTAGCTACACACCACGCCTGATCAGCGGTTATTGTGCTACCGTCACGTTCCACCAAACGAGCTACTGAGGCTTGAAGATGCTCAAGGGCTGTAATGGCTTGCTCTGTATGTCTGACGGCGTTCAGGAGGCTCTCAGGCGTTGCTGTGATGTATGTTTTATTCACTTCCTGTAGTAGCGGGAGATGATAGTTATCTTCGAAACTAAAGATTAGAGATTGAATTGTGTCGTTAGTCATTATAATTTTCCTTATCGTCATTAAATAAAAAATCTAAATCGGCGGTGTGACCACTCAGGCCGTTAGTTTGTGAATACCCGACATAATCGGCGTAATGTTCAAATCCGAGAATTTGCCAGGGTTTAAGCTGGCTGCTGTCAATAATGTATTCTTTTCTTTTTCGAGGTTTCCAGAATACGCCAGGCGTAGTGCTAAGTATTTCTTGCAAGGCGTTGTATTCATCACCGCAAGGTACAGAGGGAGGGTGTTCTAAAATAGTTATTTTTAGTGTGCCTGGTATAGATTCTCTGGAATAATCTTTTAGCTTATGGCTGTATTTACGTTTTTTTGCTCTTACTGCCTTTTCAATTCTGACAATGTTACTGCGTTCTTTTCGTCCCATTCATTTACTCAGATAAAAGTGTAATGTCACAACCTTTACCACGACCAGGTTTGATTAGCGTAGTTGTTAAATAACCATTGCGGCGTAGCTTGCGTATTGCACTGGATACAGTGGCTACACTTATTCCCAATAGTTTTGCTATTGATTCCTGCTTCACATTTGTTAATGATGGCAGTGATTCGAGGTGCATTAAAACCAGACGTTCAGAGGGTGATAAATTCTTATCGTGGAGATGTTGGGAGGATAATTTACACTCTATCTCTTTAGGTGGCTTCATCGCTGCATTGAATAGCGTAACAAGAGCATTGGCATAATTTGATTCACCTCGATCAGCGTATACATCCACAAGTTCTTGCGCTTGCTCAAATGCAACGCCTCTTTCAACTTCTGGATTTAATAAACTGGCAAGATGGATAATGTTTAAATCGCGTTCAGTGTATTGTTTAGGTGCAACTGTTTTTAGCATAGATGTTTTATTTCCTCATAGATTGTTTTAAGTTTTGGATTCTTCTCTGTGTCCAGGTATCCGTTAATAAGTAGCCATCTGATTTTTGGATGTTGTGAAACAGGTAAATTCTTGTCTGAGTTTTCCCATTCATCCCGATACAACCCGATAGAAACAGGGTTGACGGCTTCTATCTTAATTTCTTTAGCTGGAATGGAGGCGGGTTTCTTCGTTGGCTTTGGCTTATCCGGCTTCGGCTCTGCTTTGGCCTCTTCTGGCACTGACTGATGTTTTTCTTCCCCTGCCTCTGGCGCTACGTCTTCTTTAGCTTTGCCAAACACTGGATGTTTTAGGCAATCTACCCATTCCGGCGGGGTATCTCGCTCCATCGCATTACGATCACGTTCAAAGATGAAGTTTTCCGGCGTGAGTGGCGTTATAGTCCATTGGTTTGATCGCTTTGGCTTATTACTGACGATCAGTCCAATTTTCTTCAACTTTGCAACAATACGTGTTGCTGTTGCAGAACTAACACCAATACTTGCACCAAGCTGATCAATGTCATCGTAATAAGTACCGCCCAGCTCTATAGCAAAAAGATAATAGCGATGGCGCATTCTTACGTAAAACTGTTTATCAGCAGGAGATAGGGATTCTGTAACACCTGTTTTAAGATTGGTGATTCTGGTACATTCGTTAAATGCGTCTTCAATCGGTACGTATTTGAATACATCGGTGTTGATGTACTTAATTTTGGTCATAGAAAATTGTTCCTTGTATGTCGTCACCGCTTAAGCGGTTAATAGGTGAGTTTGGGATCACTTGCCCTCTGTTAATTTCTCCGCGTGTTGGTCAAGAATAGAAAGAATGTATTCTCTTACGGTAATTCTCTGCGCTCTCGCTGCCTTAAAAAGGGCTTGAAACGTTGAATCATCAATTTTCAGAGTAGTGAATGCCTTCCCCTTTGGGGTTGCGTTTATAATGTCGCTCATGTGGTTTTCTCCTTCTGGTTTAATTGTTGGTGGTAGTTTCAGCCTGTTCAGCTTTCCACTGATCGTAAAGTTCGATCCCTTTACGTAATCGTTCAGCATGTTCGAAATAACCTTGACGCTGTGCCGCTGCTCGCTGGCTGTTAATTGCCTTGCGTGTTTGACTTCCGGCTTTTAAAGCCTCGAAGACAAGTTCTGGATTAAAGTACTTAATGTGGGTTCTCCTTGCGTGAGATACACGGAAACACCATCCAGGGAGAACATTATTAACGTTGCCTGATAGTGCGGTGTAATTTGGATTTTCTGGGTAGGCAGAATGCCTAAGAAGATGACAGGATGAATGCTTTCATCACCCTACTTAATTACTCTAACATGAAATGATTTCAAAGTCAAGCGATTTTTGATATAATTTCCCATTACAGATAATAACACACCTCCCCATTGCGAGCAATCTCTATTAATCATCACGTAACGCTTTGTATCGAGCTATGCAAGGTTTGCATACACATGCGCTACATTCGTATTCCCTTCCCTTTTTAAAGTGCTCTATGACCCTCCTGTGAAGCCTAACGGTATACGGGCGCACCTCTGGCACTTACCGAAACCAATTGCACAACTACAGAGGGATAACGGTAGTTATCAGGATTGTAGGTGTTGGAATTGGATTGAGGCTGGATGAACCGTAGCACGGTGAAGCCTTAGCCGTGGGCTAACTTTGCATGGATGAAATGCGGAGCATGGAAGACAGGCAGAAGTTATGCCGAAAGATCTTGCGCACACGGCGCACAGCTTTTGTGCCTCGTTTCACGAGGGCGAAGCCCTGGCACAATTACAGAGAGATACGCTACGCTGCGTCGTGAGCGGCTGACCGAGTAGCCACACAAAGGCGAATCAGGTCACTTGCCAGGCGATACACGCCAGCAAAGCGAATCTTTCACAAGATCTTCTAAAAGCTCTCTTTTAGAGATCGCTTTTAGAATCTCTTTGTATAGAACATCAATTTGATGTGTAGTTTGCCGATCTGTACATCATTTTGATGTATGCAATTACGCTTATGTACATCATTTTGATGTATACCCGCTAACTACTCATACAGACATACATCATTTTGATGTGCATCATCACCTTTGAATCAGTGCCAAATTGACACCATTTAGGGTTAGCCTGTTGCTTTGCCCTCTCCACACTACCCCATGCAACAACCCGCAGTAATTCCAATCAAAAAGGACAGTAAAGCCCTACTTAACCCAGGATTAAGCCATTCTAAATAATCCACCTCTCACGCTCTGTAAATCACTTCCTATCTATCAATGTACATTACCCCACTTGTACGGAAGTCTTGCGCCGTGCGGCTTACAGCGATCATTGTGGACAATGTACACTTTCATGATAGGTGCAATGTGTTGAACGAGTTTTCTAAATTGAAACGATGTTTCTTTTTTATGCTCAAAACCCCTTCATTTGAGAATAATTCTCAACAAATCAGATCACCTTGTCTCAAATGAGAAAATTTCTCATCCTATGTGCAATGCCTCTACCTCAAGGTTTTATAGTAATGTGAGGTAGAGCGCCTAACCTATTGATTTATTTAACACAGATCGCTTTACATTCGCCCTACCTCTCTCTGGTATGCAATGAATCTGCATAAACCGTGCATAGCCTCGCTAGGATTTGGCAACGTTCAAACATCTGTTTAGACTTGCCAACATTATGATTTTGTTCAAGATATTTAGAAATTGTTCGAATTTCAAACAGGAGTCCGTGCTTGTTCCTGTTCGATAGGGCTGGAAATGGCGCAACGCTCCACCACCCATCAAAGAAATGTGAGATAAAGTTGTTGTAACTATCTGAAAATGATCATAATCTTATTTCACAGTATCAATACAAACGGATATAAGCAGATGGCGACCACGAAAATAATCACCCAGGCAGAGGCGTTTAAGCTGATAAGCTGGCTTGAGAGTCATAACAAACAGCTATTCGCAGATGTAGCGATCACTATGGCCTCTTTATGCTTACGTGTCGGGGATACGGTGAATTTGAAGTTCAGCCAGTTCAAGGAGGGAAACACGCTGGAAGTGTTGGAGAGTAAGACGGGCAAGAAGAAGGAAATCATCGTCCCTGCAAAGGTGTGGGAGATCGTAGAACGTCGCCGCCAGGCATTCCCGAAAGACGAATACGTTTTCACGTCACACAGCAACCGTGCATCAGGAAAAACGCCTGTAAGCCGTGAGCAGGTGAACCGTGAGATCAAACAGGCTGCGGAGAATGTCGGGATTAAAGGAACGGTAGGGTGCCATTCTTTTCGCAAGTTTTCTGCCACACAGGTGTGGGAGAAGTCTAACGGGAATTTGGCTTTAGCAATGAAAGCGCTGAACCATTCAGATCCTAAAGTCACCATGAATTATTTGAAGATTGACGTTAAGAGCGTCGGCGCTGCCCTTGCAAACATTTGGGAGTGATCAACATGAAACGCTCACTGGTGCTGACGCTGGCGCTATTGCCAGCCCTGGCGAATGCAGGACAAATTACGATGACTCACCCAGAGGAGGAACAGACGGAGAACGGAAAAACGCTATGCACGTATCAGAACAGCAATTACCTGTTCACTTTCGTAACTAAGGGGAAATGTCCGTATGCGAAAACCTTCAATACAGAGGATTCGGAAGAGTGAAAAAAGAGGAAGAGCCGATCATTAGCTTTATGTGGTGTGGGGCTACGGTGTGCGTTTATACGCGGGTAGTAAAGTTTGCAGGGACGACAATACAGCGTCACCTGTTACCAACCAATCCTAGAAAAGCAGTGAATGAAGAAGTGGCGAAGGCTGGCAACTTGCCGGAAGACAGCCCCCGCCGTATTCAACAATCCCAACGGAGAGAAGGAAATGCAGAACAGCAGCATTATGGCGTTAGCGCTCGCGCTGTGCAACGCAGAACGAGGTCAAGCGGTTAAAGTACCAGCAATGACAGGAAGTCAGCTTCATTTGCTTATGATGTGGCTACAGGCTTTGAGAGGATGATACAAGGGGGCGCAAAGCCCCCTTTTTTGTTAGAGAAACTATCAATCAACAGGATAGGCATCATCAAAACAATCATCACACACCGGATGATCTTGTACATAAGAGGTTGCAGGGTTATCGCAAAATTCACATTGTTCACCTGGTGGTGGCGTAGACTCATCACAAGCTACGCAGTAACCGTCTTCTTCGTTGTACTCAGCCCCGCATTCTTCACACGTAATCATACCCATTTCTAATCTCCCATTGCAGTAGGTTTCAACACCTGAGATCACCCAAGGTTAAAAGGGATTATGGGGTTAATGACGTTGTTTCACAATACGGAATAGGTAAACTCACCGGATACCTTACCAATTAAATAAAGGGAATTAGCGCTGTGTCACCATGTACATAGAGGGGGTGTTTAGGCTCACCTGTTGCATTGATTTTAAAGCATTTAGTGTGAGCGGGTAATAAAGCACGTATTGCAGCAGAGCGTTGAAAATGCCGTCCCTCATTGCCCCATGCAGCAACCACTATGCCAGCATTAGCTACCGTTTCAACTATGTAGCGATCATTATCAGCACCAACCGGATCAGCAACTTTCATCATCTCGAAGCGGTTTGTATGTACGAATGCAAAGAGGTTAACAATACGTACTCCCCCCATTCCCCACCTCTGAGCAAACGAGATACAACGCCCAAGCGTAGGATCATCTTGTTCAGCATCAGCATAAGAAGGGTTCAGACCTATAAAGACCACATAGGGCTTTGTCTCATCCCAGGTCCTGGTTATTGAATAGCGATACTGCTTACAATCTGAGAACACCGCACTTTTTAACATTTCCATTTGAAAACCTTCGTTTGAGTGGCTCTATTACCCATAACAGGTTTATCAAGTTGCTAAGCGCTAGACTTCCGTTAAAACAAGAAACTTCCGACGGCTTCATGCGTTAGCGACTGCGTACAGCACATCAACCAGCTTTACGGCGTCCACATCATTCCATGTCCAATAAGATGATAATTGATGGTGGTTATCGCTATCAGGTTTCCCTAAAACGCCTTGCACTATTGCTTGATGATCCTGGGATGCAGTAACGCGCACACTGTTTGCCATTTGTATGAAGTAGGTAATCCCTTTGAGGCCGTCACGCTCTATCTTTTTCTTATGCGTGTCCACGTTCTGGGATGTGACAGTGATCTGCATAGTCTCTTTTCTATGATGATTAGGATTAATCTCAGGTTATCCAGCACACTGAAAATGTGCAACTCAAAGATTCTGGACAATAGAAGCCAGTAAGCCCGTTGGTGGTAAGACAACGTGCGGAGCCGTTAGGCGACAACATCAGGGTATGTCAGACAGTGAAGTTTATCAGGATGACCATGTACCCGAAGGAGCGAGGCCGAACCGCTGGCAGAGCCTGCATTTCGTTTGCAGGTACGAACACCACCATAAACCTGTTTATTCCCTGCAACGTCATCTCGACGTGTGGCATGTGGGAGCATCGGCAAAAAATGCGCTTCACTGTAAGATTATGAGAATCAATGCCCGGATCAGGCTTTGCCTTCACGTTGTGCTATCGCGGTGTGAGGTTGGAACTGCCGCCGCCGAATAGTTATACTCTCACTTCCATAGTAACTATCCGTGACAACTAACAGTGTACCTTGTGTTGGTAAATCGTCGTTCAAAGGTAGAACGAACACGACAACTTATGTTAAGTAAGTTGTTGAAAGCAAAACGAGTTTTATCGAAGTTTTGCCACAAGGGGAGAGATCTGGAGCGGGCGAAGGGAATCGAACCCTCGTATAGAGCTTGGGAAGCTCTCGTTCTACCATTGAACTACGCCCGCGAAGAGGTGCGAAAAGCATTATAGACCTTACGCACCCTGTGGCAAGCCCGGATTGGGCTAACTGCTGATAAAATAACCTGTTAGCACTTAGGCTTACTGCCTTGCGGCGGCAGATAACGCAGCGGGTCGATGGCCGTGGCGCGATAGCGAATCTGGAAATGCAGCCGTACGGAATCAGCGTCCGTACTACCCATGGTTGCAATCTGCTGGCCAATCTTCACGCTCTGGCCGTTATTAACCATCATCTTATCGTTATGCGCATACGCGGTGATGTAATCCTCGTTATGCTTAATCATGATCAGGTTGCCGTAACCGCGCAGCTGGTTGCCGACGTAGACCACCTTACCGGCGCCGGCGGCGTAAACCGGCTGGCCGCGGGTACCGGCAATATCGATACCTTTATTGCCGCCATCGCGGGTGGAGTACGGCATCACCACTTTACCGCTGGTCGGCCAGCGCCAGCAGCGCTGCCCCACAGGCGGCCATGAGGACTGCGGCACCGCCGATGATGGCGTCACGGCGGCTGTGCGGCTGCTGGAGGATTTTTTCCCGGCGGTGCTGCTTTTTGCTTTCGAACCGCCGTTAAGTTTCAGCTTCTGCCCGACTTCAATAGTATATGGCGGAGAGATGTTATTCAGGCGCGCCAGATCGCGTACGCTGGTGCCGGTACTACGGGAGATCGCATACAGCGTATCGCCGCGTTTCACGGTATAGGTGGACCCAGAATCGGAAGTACTGGAACAGCCGGCTAAAGTCAGGCTAGCAAGCAGCATTATCGCGATATAAAAGCGTGTTTTCATCAGGCGTCCTGCACTCAACGGTTTCTCATCTCGGCATCATGGGCGAATATCATACCAGCCCGATGGACGATCCCCAATGTTCTACGCTTATTCTACGACCTCTACTCCCTTCGGCGCGTTAAATGGATAGCCTCCGGCGATAATATCCATCAGCGCCGGGAGATATGACATCGACGGTAATTTCACCAGCGCCGGATAAAATATCTGTGGCGAGGGGAAAACATCAACCACATAGCAATGAGGCAGTTTTTCAGCATTCACTTCCGAGGATGGCAACAACGTCGCCGCTTCCAGTCCGCCCTCCAGCCAGTCGAGAATTACTCCTGGTTGGGTAATATGCATAATCACTTTCGCGCTGACGCCGGATTTACGAAACAGATCCATCAGCATCTCATAGGTGCCGGAATCTTTCGCCCGGTGAAGCAGCACCAGCGGCATCGTCGCCAGCGCGTTATAATCGAAGGGGTTAGACGGCGGCTGCGGCAAACATTTTTTATTAATGACGGCTACCAATTTTATCGGGTCAAAAGAGACATAATCGAAACCCTCACTACGGTAGGGTCGCTGTATTAAGGCCAGGTCGATAGCGCCTTCATTTAATAACGTTTCCAGATGACTTGAATCGGTCACCGAGATATTTATTGCCGTTTCTGGATTTCGCCGATAGAGCTCCATTAATAAAGGCTGAAAATAGTTTTGATAAAGATGAGTTAAGCCAACGCGCACTTCCGCACGGGTCTTTTGCGCAATATCGGCCGTCTCCCTGGCGGTATCTTCCACCTGGCGTAATATTTCACAACCCTTACGATAAAGAAAATAGCCTGCTTCCGTTGGTTCAATACGGTTGCCGCGGCGTTCAAAAAGCGACACCTGCAGCTCTTCTTCAAGCTCCTGTATCCGCTTACTGAGCGGCGGCTGCGCCATGTTGAGCGATTTCGCCGCCTGGCTAACCGAGCCATGTTCGACCACCCGGCAAAAATAGCGTAAGCGCTTCAGATCCATTATCTAACCCCTCTTTATCTGGAGGTCAGTATTGCACTAATGGAATCAAATAAAAAGCCGCGCCAATTTATCCATTTTAATTAATCATTTCTTAACAGCTTTTTAAATTAAACCTTTTTGATCTACTGACCATCCGGTAAACGGTATTTGTTTAATTGTTCGAACAAAAATATTGTGCGGTTAGCAAAATTGCTTTCCCAAAGGAACACTCATGGCACACTCAGATAAAAAAGCGCCGTCATCGGTGCATGATTTACGCTCTGCCCTGGCGCTACTAAAAACGCTACCGGGCGAATATGTTGAAACCGATACCGAAGTCGATCCCCACGCCGAGCTCTCCGGCGTTTATCGCTACGTGGGCGCCGGCGGTACCTGCCAGCGTCCGACGCGTAAGAACGGCCCGGTGATGGTATTTAACAATATTAAGGGCTTCAATGACATTAGCGTAGCCATCGGTCTGAACGGTTCACGCCAGCGCGTCAGCCAGTTCCTGCAGTGCGAACCGGCGAAACTGGGTCACCTGTTGAAAGACTCCGTTGAAAATGCCATTGCCCCGACCATGGTGCAGGGCGCGGCGGTATGCCAGGAAGTGGTGCACCTCGCCAGCGATGATAATTTCGATCTGCGCAAACTGCTGCCTGCGCCAACCAACACCGAAGAAGACGCTGGCCCGTATATCACCATGGGCCTGTGCTATGCCTCCGATCCGCAAACCGGTGAATCCGATATCACCATTCATCGTCTGTGCGTACAGAGCCGCGATGAACTCTCAATGTGGCTGACGCCGGGCCGCCATATCGATGCCTTCCGCATGAAGGCGGAAGCGGCGGGACAGCCGCTGCCGATCTCGATTAGTATCGGCGTGGACCCGGCTATCGAAATCGCCGCCTGCTTTGAACCGCCGACCACCCCGCTGGGCTTTGATGAGCTAAGTATCGCCGGCGCGCTGCGCGGCCATCCGGTGGAGATGGTGCAGTGTAAAACCATTAATGAAAAAGCCATCGCCCACGCTGAAATCGTTATCGAAGGCGAACTGCTGCCGAACGTACGCGTGCGTGAAGATCAAAACACCAATACCGGCCGCGCCATGCCGGAGTTCCCTGGCTATACCGGCGAAGCCAAAGAGGCGATTCCGGTCATTAAAGTTAAAGCGGTTACCCATCGTATCAACCCCATCTGGCGCACCACCGTCGGGCCAGGCGAAGAACATGTCAACATGGCCGGGATTCCGACCGAAGCCAGTATTCTCGACATGGTAGAACGCGCCATGCCGGGCAAATTACTCAACGTCTTCGCCCACTCGGCGGGCGGCGGCAAGCTGCTCGCGGTGCTGCAATTCAAAAAGTCGTCCCCAGCCGATGAAGGCCGCCAGCGCCAGGCTGCGCTACTGGCGTTCTCCGCCTTCCCGGAACTCAAACACGTTATTCTGGTAGATGAAGATGTTGATATTTTCGATAGCGACGACGTGCTATGGGCGATGCAAACCCGTTACCAAGGCGATGTCGATACCGTGGTGATCCCTGGCGTACGTTGCCATCCGCTCGACCCGTCGCAGGTGCCGGAATACAGCCCCAGCATTCTGCAGCAGGGAATGTCGTGTAAAACCATTTTCGACTGCACCGTACCGTTCCATCTGAAGCACAACTTTGAGCGCTCGAAGTTCAAAGCGGTTGATGTAAAACGTTTCCTGCCGGATTTCAAATAAGGGCAAATACCATGACACCACGCATCATCATTGGCATTAGCGGCGCTTCCGGATTCCAGTACGGCGTCAAAGCGCTGGAGCTTCTGCGGCCGCAGGCGGTAGAAGTGCACCTTGTGGTCTCCAAAGGCGCGGAAAAGACCTGCGAGCTGGAAACGGACTACCGCTTAGACGAAGTGATGGCGCTGGCTGACGTGGTACACCCTATCAACCATCTGGGCGCATCTATCTCCAGCGGATCGTTTAAAACGCTGGGGATGTTAGTCGCCCCCTGCTCAATGCGGTCATTGGGCGCTATCGCCCACTGTCTCACCGATAATCTGCTCACCCGCGCGGCGGACGTGGTGCTGAAGGAACGCCGTCGGCTGGTGTTGTTAGCGCGCGAGACCCCGCTCAACCTCGGCCATATACGCAATATGGCGGCGGTTACCGAGATGGGCGGCATCATCTTTCCACCGGTTCCGGCGCTCTATCAACGCCCGCAAAGCGCAGATGACATTATTACCCATAGCGTGAACCGCGCGCTCGACCTCTTTGACCTTGAGGTCAATAACATCCCGCGCTGGGGTGAAGGCGCGCTGCATTACGCGTAACAGGAACTCGCAATGTTAATTGGTCCATATGTAAATGGTTCCGCCGTGATCATCGGCGGATTGATCGGCGCCATGGCCGGAGGCAAACTTCCGGAACGCGTCAAAACCGCGCTACCGATGACTTTTGGTCTCTGTTCCGTCGGCCTGGGCATCACCCTGGTACTGAAGGTGAAATATATGCCGGCGGTAGTGCTGGCAATGGTACTCGGCGCTTTCCTCGGCGAACTGCTGCATCTGGAAAAACGCATCGGTAGCGCGGCGGGTTCAACGCGCGGCTTGATTAATAAAGTTCTGCCGCCTGTTCAGGGGTTAGGACATGAGGAGTTCACCGAAAAATTCGTCGCTATCCTGGTGCTGTTTTGCGCCAGCGGTACCGGTATTTTCGGCGCTATGACCGAAGGTATGAGCGGCGATCCGTCGATCCTGTACATTAAAACGATCCTCGACCTGTTCACCGCCGGGATATTCGCAACTCTGCTGGGTTACGCGGTGATGACCATCGCTATCCCGCAGATCGTCATTCAGGTGGCGCTGGCGATGCTGGCGGTGTTTATTCTGCCGATGATCACCCCGTCAATGATGGCGGATTTCTCCTGCGCCGGTGGATTGCTGATGGTAGCGACCGGGTTGCGTATCTGTAACATCAAGCTTTTCCCGGTCGCCAACATGCTACCAGGGCTTGTTTTGGTAATGCCTTTCTCCCATTTATGGGCTACCCTAGTGGCCT
>ERZ1106981.83-NODE-83-length-77735-cov-8.086689_pt1 | contig 77735 bp, 80 predicted proteins | sample MGYA00403692_ERZ1106981 | MGnify/ENA primary metagenome ERZ1106981 (study PRJEB35170, sample SAMEA104062431) | human gut metagenome | biome: human gut; feature: human-associated habitat; material: faeces | place: Denmark | collected 2012-06-22 ... | reverse complement strand
AGATTGAACACTGGCATGTGATCTCTTTATACCTGATCGTTTATGATGCTTTCACCGTGAACTTAGCGTATCTGCTTGCCTTATGGTTTCGCTTTGATTGCCAGTTTACAAGAATTCCTCGGAGTTACTTGAATGCATGGATGCAATTCGTACCCATTTATACGATTGTATGCTTGATTATCTTTTTCAGTTTAAAGCTCTATCGCAGCTTATGGCGTTTTGCGGGATACAGTGAACTGTTAAGAGTCACAGCTGCGACGATAGTGACGGGAATTCTTCATGCTTTAGGAATTATGACGTTTTTTCAGCCGATGCCAACGTCTTACTACTTATTTGGGATGATTATCCAATTCTGTTTAACCATTGGAATTCGTTTCTCTTATCGGTTTGTTTTATTAGAAAGAAGCCGAAGAGAGAAAATGGCTAAAAAGAAACAGGAAAAGAACATCATGTTAATTGGAGCGGGGGATGCGGGTCGACTGATCTTACGAGATGTTCAGAGGACGGAGTTTGACGTAGGCAAGGTTCAATGCATCATTGATGATAATCCAAATAAATGGGGACGCTTCATTGATGGGATTCCGATTGTCGGAGGCCGGGATGATATCTTAGTCAATGTTGAGAAGTATGAAATCCAACAGATTCTAGTGGCAATTCCGAGTGCCAAAGCAAAAGCAAAACGCGATATTCTAAATATCTGTAAAGAAACCGGCTGTGAGCTGAAGATGCTTCCGGGAATCTATCAGATGGTCAATGGCGATGTCGCTTTTTCTAAGATGAAAGAAGTAGCCGTGGAAGATCTCTTGGGAAGAGAACCCATTCAAGTTAATATGGATGAAATCTTTGAACACTTGAAAGGGAAAGTTATTTTAGTTACAGGTGGAGGCGGATCGATCGGCAGTGAATTATGCCGTCAGATCGCAGGCCATCATCCTAAACAACTCATTCTCTTTGAAATCTATGAAAATAATGCTTATGACATTGAACAGGTATTGAAACGGAAATATCCAGAGTTAAACTTGGTTGTTTTAATTGGCTCTGTTCGGGACAGCCGAAGAATTGATAGTGTCTTTGAAACATATAAACCGGATATCGTCTATCATGCGGCAGCGCATAAACATGTCCCATTGATGGAAGGAAGCCCCAATGAAGCCATAAAAAACAATGTCATCGGTACGTATAAAACAGCGTATGCCGCATTAAAGAATGGCTGTCAACGATTTGTCCTTATCAGTACCGACAAAGCAGTGAATCCTACGAATATCATGGGAGCGAGTAAGCGGCTGTGTGAGATGGTGATTCAGAGTATGAATCAAATCAGTCAGACCGGAAGCTATCAGCTTCTTCCTCAGCTTTGGTCGCATACGTGGAATCCAATCCAAGAGATCTGTCAAAACCAAGTCAAAACGGAATTTGTGGCAGTGCGCTTTGGGAATGTATTAGGAAGCAACGGATCAGTAATTCCTTTGTTTAAGAAACAAATCGCAGAAGGCGGACCGGTGACGGTAACACATCCAGATATCATTCGATACTTCATGACGATTCCGGAAGCTGTGAGCTTGGTCTTGCAAGCCGGAACCTATGCCAAGGGAGGAGAAATCTTCGTCTTAGATATGGGAGATCCGGTGAAGATTGATACATTGGCAAGAAATCTGATTAAGCTGTCGGGTTATAAGCCGAATGTGGATATCCAGATTGAGTATACGGGCTTAAGACCCGGTGAGAAATTATACGAAGAGAAACTAATGGCAGAAGAAGGGTTACAAACAACCCCGAATCAATTGATTCATATCGCAAAGCCCATTGCTTTTGATGTGAAACAGTTTATGGATCAAATCGAGATCTTATCAGAAGCCAGTTACACAAACAGTGCAACAATTAAACAGCTAGTTTCTGAGATTATCCCAACCTATCATCCTGAAAAGAAACAGGATGAGATTGAAGAAAGAAAAATTCAGAGACTTAGTGAGTGTAAACAAGTGAAAGCTTAATATATTCTAATGTGTAAAAATATCATGTGATTTGATTTGAAGGGGGATATAATGAATTATTTATTTGTTGTTGCGCATCCGGATGATGAATCTGATGCAGCTGGAGGTACAATTCATAAATTAATTAAGGAAGGAAACAATGTTGCGATAGCTATCATGTCTAGTCAAGTTAAAGCAAGGTCTAATTTATCTGAGACTTTACTAGAAGATGAAAAGGAAGCGATGAATATTCTTGGAGTGAAAACGGTTTATCATGCCAATTTCCCTAATATAAAAATGAATACCGTTCCTCATCTTGATTTAGTTCAATTCATAGAATCTTGCATAAATGATTTTAGTGCAGAAGCAATTATAACGCATCATCCTGCTGATACTAATAATGATCATGTAATTACTAGCTATGCAGTGCAAGCCGCGTGTAGATATTTTCAAAGAAAGAAAGTTGCTTATCGTTTAAAACTTTTTATGTATATGGAGACACCTTCAGCAACAGAATGGTCGTTAGATTCTTCATCACATAGATTTATTCCTAATCGATTTGTTGAAATTGGTGACGAAGGATTAAATGTTAAAATAAAAGCATTACAAGCTTATAAAGGGGTTATGCGTCCATTTCCACATCCAAGATCTATTAAAGCGTATGAAGGACTTGCGGCTTATCGTGGTTGTCAATCTGGACTAAACTATGCAGAAGCATTTGAAATTGTATTTGAAGCAAATTGAAAAGAGTGATTTTAATGTATAAACATTATATTAAGTATACAATCGATTTCGTTATTGCTTTAATTGCTTTAATAGTTCTCTTCATACCGATAATTGTCATTTCTATTGCAATAAAACTAGATAGTGAAGGCCCAATTGTTTTTAAGCAAATAAGATTAGGGAAAGACAGAAAAGAATTTACTATTTATAAGTTTAGAACAATGACCAAGGATATGTCTGAAAAAGACGGAATCGTTACACTTTCTACAGATAGTAGAATTACTAAGATAGGCGCTTTTTTAAGAAAGACGAGTTTAGATGAAATTTTACAGTTTGTAAACATCCTAAAAGGACAAATGTCAATAATTGGACCGCGACCAATATTACCGATACAATTTGAACCTTATATAGATAATTCTCATTTTTGTAAACGTTATGAGGTAAGGCCTGGATTAAGCTGTACGATAGATATTAATAACAGAGCTTCTTTTGATAGAGAACTTCAATTCAATATGGATGCAGATTATGTAGATAATATTTCATTTTTACAAGATATACGAATCTGTTTCTTATTAGCCAAAACGGTTTTATTTGATAAAAAAATCTATGAAGATGAGACTTAAAGGAGGGGCATAAATTATGGAAAATGGGATTAAAGATCATGTGTTTATTGTATTCGCTTTAGATCATTATAATCCACTGGGGGTAGTTAGATCTTTAGGAGAGGCAGGTATCAATCCTGTTTTGATAGCAGTTAAACATAAAGTTGACCTTACCGTGAAGAGTAAATATGTAAAAGAATGTTATAAAGTTAAAAATGTAGAAGAAGGATTTAATATCTTAGTTAAAAACTTTAGTTCAAAATATAAATATAAACCTTTTGTTATTACTTGTGATGATAAAACAGAGGGATATTTGGATGAACATTATGATGAACTAAAAGATAATTTCTATTTCTTTAATGCAGGCGATAAGGGACAGATTGCAAAGTATATGGATAAAAAGAATATACTTGAATTAGCTAAGAAACATGGATTAAAAATATTGAATTCAATTGTTGTGTCAAGAGGAGAAATTCCTGACAGTATTGGATATCCAATTATAACAAAGTCCATTTCACCTAACAGTGGAAAATGGAAATCTGATGTCCATATATGCTTTTCTGAAGCAGAGTTAATAAAGGCATATAATGGAATATCATCATCCATAGTTTTACTTCAAGAGTATATTGAAAAAAAGAACGAATTATGTTTAGATGGTTATTCAATTAATGCTGGAGAAGATATGTTTATTTCCATAGCTTCGAAATATAATTATCAAATTCCAGGTTATTATAGCCCATATATGACAGTCAGTAATTTTGATAATCCTGAGATGGAAATTGCATTAAAAGCAATGTTAAAAGAAATAGGTTTTGAAGGTATTTTTTCTATTGAATTTTTAATTGATAATAATGACAATTATTATTTTAGTGAAATCAATTTTAGAAATTCAACATGGAGTTATGCCTCGACTTATGCTGGCATGTCACTTCCAGTTTTGTGGGCTGAATCCACAATTAATAAAAAAATTCCTGAAGATGTTTATAAACCAATTCCTAATAATTTCATGGCAATGGTTGAGCCTGTTGATTATATGAAAAGAGTGAATTCGAAGAAAATTGATCTCTCACAGTGGATATCAGATTTTAAAAAGACAGAGTGTTGTTTCTACTATAATGAAAATGATTTGGATCCTTTTCGCGAGATGTTAGGAAATTTTGAAAAATTGGGCTGATGGAATTAGAAAAAAGGGAGATATAGGGGAATGATTAGATTTATAAAGAGAAATATTGTTTTTTTTATATCGATTATTATAGCTGTTATTTTAATTGCATATGGCAGTTTGTTCAATGATAGTTTAAATGCTGTTTCAAGTGTTGTTATGACTTTTGTTAGTGACAAATTCGGTTGGTTATATCTTCTTTTTATTTTCTTTTTGTGTGTATTTATAACGTGGTTGGCTTTTTCAAAATATGGAAATATAAAACTAGGGGCTGATGATAGTAAGCCTGAATATAGTAATTTTAGTTGGTATGCAATGCTTTTCTGTGGTGGAACAGGGATAGGGTTAGTGTTTTGGAGTATAGCTGAACCGTTGTCACATTATATTGCACCTCCTAATCCTATAGAACCTGGGACAATTGAGGCAGCAAACTTTTCAATTAGAACCTGTTTTTTACATTGGGGTATTACTCAATGGGTATGTTTTGCAATTGTAGGCTTAGGACTAGCGTATTTTCAATTTAGAAAGAATAAAAGAGGACAAATAAGTGATCTATTAACTCCGCTTGTAGGTGAAAAAGCAACAAAAGGAATTTTTGGTAAGGTAATTGATGTTTTTTCTGTTGTTGTCTCATTTGCTGGGGTTGCAACTTCATTGGGCTTAGGTGTTTCACAAATTTCTGGAGGATTAAATTTTCTTTGGAATGTCCCAAATCAAAAAGAAACTTGGTTTGTTATTATTTTTGTTATAACTTGTATTTTTTTAGCAAGCGCGGTCTCTGGTGTAAATAAAGGAATTAAATTTCTTTCAAGAATAAACACGTATTTAGCTTTCATTTTATTATTCCTTGGTTTTATGATTGGTCCAACAACAATGATTTTCGATACATTTGTTAACGGAGTTGGTCAGCATATACAAAACTTCATAGGAGATGTCTTAATGATAAATCCTTATGGAGATAATACTTGGATAATGAATTGGCGAGTTTTTTATTTCGCGTGGTTCATAGCTTGGACACCATTTGTCGGAATGTTTATTGCAAGGATTTCTAAGGGGAGAACAATAAGAGAATTTATAATTGGAGTTGTTATCGTTCCAACGATTTTTACAATTATATGGTTATCTGTGTTTGGGACTATTGCTTTAAACGCTTCTGCAAATTGGAATCTAATGGAGTTAAAAGATATAATTGCTTTACCTGAAACGGCTGTATTTATTATTTTTTCACAGTATCCTTTGGTAAAAGTAATGTCTGTTCTTGTTATAGTGTTGTTAGCAATATTTTTTATTACTTCAGCAGATTCAGCTACTTATTCACTTAGCTTAATGACTTCAGAAGGAAATCCTAATCCTCCAATTTTTAAAAAGATAATTTGGGCAATAATTGAGGCACTATTGGCATTTGTACTATTATCTGTAGGGAGCATAAAACCATTGCAAACAATTTCGATTGCTGCATCATTACCTTTTTTATTTATCATGATTGCTATGTGTCCTGCACTTTTGATAGAGCTTAAAAAAGAAAGTATAAATAAGAAGAACTAATTTAATTTGTTATAAAGCTATTTACTAGTTTAAAGAAAGTGAATTTATATGGAAAAAATAATGTTAATATCACCAAAAGATAATAATTTTTTCAATTTCAGAAGTGAATTGATAATGAAATTAGTTAAAGATAAATTTGAAGTTATTTTAGTTTGTCCTTATGGATGTAAGATGGATTATTTTATTAATCAAGGTTGTCGCTTTATAGATATACAAGTAGATCGTAGAGGGACCAATCCAATAAATGATATGAAACTGATTTATAATTATTTTAAAGTGATTAAAATGGAGCAACCTAAAATTGTATTAACGTATACAGCAAAATCATCTATATATGGTGGTTTTGTATGTAGACTATTAAATATACCGTATATAACAAATAATGCAGGGATAATGAATAACGAAGGTTGGCTGGGAAAGTTAATGCCAATTCTTTATAAAATAGGATTTCAAAAGGCATCATGTATTATGTATCAGAATAATGAAGAAAGAGAATATTTTAATAGACTTTTTGATTACAAACTTTATTACAGAAGTATACCGGGCTCAGGTGTGAATTTAGATGTTTTTAAACTTAAACCCTATCCAAATGATGATGTAATAATATTTAACTTTGTAGCGCGTATTGTTTCTATAAAAGGTATCAATGAGTTTTTAGAATGTGCTACCAGAATAAAGAATAAATATCCTAATACACGGTTTATTATTTATGGTGAATATGATGATAAAAGGTACGAAAAAAAATTAATGACCTTGCAGGAAAAGGAATAGTTGAATATGGTGGGATTAAAATTGATATGAAACCATATATTGAATTAGCGCACGCAGTTATTCACCCTAGCTATTATGAAGGAATGACCAATGTTGTATTAGAACATAGTGCTATGGGGCGAGTTTGCTTAGGGGCAGATATAGCTGGGGTCCGAGAGGGAATTGAAGATGGTTTAACAGGATATTTGTTTGAACAAAAAAATGTAGATTCAATGATAAAAGCTGTGGAAAAATTTATTAATCTACCATATGAAAGTAAGAGAGAAATGGGACTTAAAGCTAGAAAAAAAATGGAAACTGAGTTCAACAGAGAGCTAGTTGTAAATACTTATATAGAAGAAATAAAGCGAATTGTAGGAAGCGTTTAAATGATTTTAAGAAGTAAATATATAACTTCAATATAAATATAATTTACTTTTATATATGAATGAATGCATAGTAATAAGAGAGTTCTTTGTTTTTTTTAGTTTAGGAAAATAGAATTAAACTTAAATAGTGAATAGTTGTCACATGTACTATAAGAATTAGTGCAGATTAGGATCATAATATTAGATTTGTTTTGGTTATATTAAATATAACTGATAATATAATTACTTTTGCACAGCTGAGATGTTAAAAATACTATTAAAGTGATAGATTTTTATTGGAACATAAGTAACAGTAAGAATTCATCTGTTTCTAATTTCAAAAGAAAATATGAATAAGGTTATCTAATTAATAAAAAAATGGAGAATGAAATGAGAGTGTTTATTGCGTCTGAGTTTAGATGTCATATTTGTAATGGAGAGTATTATCTCACGTCGAAAGCATATTCTATTTATAAGCATTATTCGGATGCTTTCGGAGAAGTAGTTCTTTGCTCAAGATTTATTGAAATTACTAATTTGGAATCGAGTATGGTAAAGGTTAATTTTATTAGGGATATAATTCAAATCAAGAGCCTTAATAGTGCATTAATAGGACTATATGATAAAGATATTGAGAATAAAATTAGAAATTGTGATTTAGTAATAGGTCGTTTACCTTCTATAATTGCAATTCGTTCGTGTAAAATTGCAGAAAAAGTTAATAAATCTTACTTAGTAGAATTAATGTGTGACAGTTGGGCATCTTATTGGAATCATGGTGTTTCAGGTAAGGTCATTGCACCATATATGTATTTAAGTACTAAAAGCATTACATATAATGCTAACTATGCTATATATGTAACAGAAAAATACTTACAGAAGCATTATCCATGTAAAAATCAAAGTATTAATGCTTCAAATGTTACAATAAATGAAATTTCTAATGATATTTTGATTAACAGATTAAAAAAAATAAAAAATAAAGATAATTGTAAGGAATTGGCTATAATGACTAGCGCAGATATCGACTTATCATCTAAAGGTCAAAGGTTTGTAGTAAGGTCAATGGGAAAATTAAAAGCAATAGGAATTACAGTTACTTATTATCTTGCTGGGAATGGCAATCAACAACATTTATTACATGAGGCTGTAAAAGCAAAAGTTGAAAATCAAATTGTGTTTTTAGGATGGGTAACACAAGAGGAAATATTTAGCCAAATAGATAAAGTTGATATATATATTCAACCGAGTTTACAAGAAGGATTGCCAAGAGCAGTAATAGAAGCAATGAGTAGAGGGTGTCCTTGCATAGGGACGAATATTGCTGGAACTCCAGAATTATTAGATAAAGACTGTATTGTTAAAACTGCTTCTAGTAATGATATTGTAAGAGTGATTGTTAATATGCTTTCCAAGGGTTTAGAAAAATATGCGATACATAATTTTGAACGCAGTAAGGATTATTTAGAATCAACATTGAATGGAAGGAGAAATCAATATTTTAAAATAATTATTGATGAATTGAAGGAAATAAAATATGGAACAAACGATGATTCGTCGATTCACAATTGATAAAATGATTTCAATGACTGAAAAAATAGATAATATTTTTCTTAGTACTAAGCGTAGAAATAAATTGAACAATACAGACTTTTCTATAATATCAAATAATTGTTGGGGTGGGAGTGTCTATAGAAGATATGGTTTGCAATATAAATCTCCAACCATTGGCTTATATTTTTTTGCTGAAGAATATATAAAGTTTTTGATGAATTTAGAAATATCGATAAATTCAGAAATAAAAATTATAGACGCATATAAATCTAAATATGCACAAATATTGGAAGAAAAGCAGCAAATGAATGTTCCTATAGGTGTTATAAATGATGATATAGAAATTGTTTTCTTACATTATAAAACCAAACAAGAGGCTTATAATAAATGGATGAGAAGAGCAGAAAGACTGAATTTTGATAATCTAATTGTCAAATTCAGTGAAATGAATTTATGTAATGAGATCCATTTACATGAATTCGAACAACTTTCGTTTCACAAAAAAATACTTCTTACATCTAAATCTTATCATAATATACAGTCAGGAATTATTGTTGAAAAATATACTCATAACGGAGAAATAAGTAACGACACTTTGTACTATGATAGTTTTTTAGATTTGGAAACCTTTATAAATTCTGATGTTATATAGATTTACTCACAATAAATTGGAGAGCGATTGAAATGAAGATTAAAAAAGACATCCTCATAAAATACATAGTTATAATACTCAGTTTTATGGCTATTGAAGTGTTGATAATGAGTACTGATGGAATACTTATTCATATATTAGGATTAGTTGCTTTTTCAGCTGTTGCTATAATAATGAGTGATCTGGATTTAATGCACCCTTATACTTGGTTTTCGGCTTTTTTTGTTTATATAGTATTGGATTTCCTATACTAACTTACTTAGGAAAAGAAAATCTTCGAGCAGCGTATAGCAAAGAATTAATGGTTATACAACTTTTAGCTTTTTTTGTAATTTTGTTTTGTATCGGCCCCCAAAAAAATACAAATGAACTAATTCGTGAAAAACACAATATTAACCTAGGCATATTTAATAAAATTTTATATGCAGGAATGATTTTTATTCTTTTAGGAGCTATTTTGTTCCTTGGAAGAAGTGATTTTGCTGGAAAAGCAAGTATATATGCTAGTGGTAATTTAATATTACTTGCCGTTTTTAGAATTCCTTTGATTTTAACAATGCTTTATACTTTATTGATAGTGAGTGCATGGATAAATACTAATAAAATATCATTTATAACTTTGATAATTACAGGCTTATCATTGCTAGGAATTACAATGTATTCTGGTGAAAGAGACTTTATCTTTAGATTTTTAATAATTAGCGTCATTTTTTTATGCTTTACAGGGAAGTTAAAGAAAAAACATTTAATAATGCTTGTTCCTTTAGCAATAGGCATACTTATTCTTTCAGACAAGTATAAGTATTTTCTTTCTACTGGTGTTATAAATAATTCCACAGAAAATATAATTTTACGACTGTTCTCAGGCGAATTTGAGTCAGCAGGAACAAATTTACAAGTTGTTATTAATAGTGGAATGAAATACAGTCTGGGTTTTGAAAGATATGTGTCAGACGTTTTATCTATATTTATACCTAATATAAGTAGTGTAACATCGTGGTTTACAAATACCTTTTACTTAGGAAATACAGTCCAATATGGATTCACACTCATAGGCGAAGGTTATGTAACTGGAGGAATTGTTGGCGTTATATTAATTAGTTGTATAGTTGGTTTTATCATTAAAATATTTTATAGAAATTTTAATAGAAGTATATATTGGTTTTCTGCTTATTTATATCTTATAACTGTTATAATTTATTCAATTCGAATGGATTTGGGGACAATTTTAGCTGCGATAGTAAAGCAAATTGGTTTAGTTCTTTTCATAGTAGTAATGATAGAACAAATTTCAAAAATTAAACCGGTGAGGTTGAAAATATGAAATTAAAAAAAGATTACTGGGTTGCCATTGCTTGTAAAATAATTGTTATATTAACTGAATTGATAATTACAATTTTTATTAATAGAGGTCTAGGAGTTATAAGTAAAGGTGAGTACTCTTATGTAATGAAGATAGTAGAAGTACTATACATTTTATGTAGTCTTGGACTAGGACAAACTTATGCAACTTTAAAAAAACAAGGTAAAGAGTACCTAAGAAATACTTTTATTTTCTTGGCTTTTTCTCAAAGCTTTCTTGTAATTATATTGGGGATGATAACTGTCAAATTATTTCATGTTGATTATGGAGAAGTAATTGTTATTTTTACAGCAATTTCAGTTTTAAAGTCAATTTTTTCAATGATTGCTGTGATAGAGAGAAATGTCTTAAGAAATATAATTCAAGTCTTTATTAATGTATGTTATGCAATATTCTTGGGTATTCTTTTTCTGGGGAAGATATGTTCGCTAAGAAATGTTTTCTTATGTTATGGGATAGCTGAAATTTTTAGAATAGTTATAATTTGTTATATTTATAAATTCAAACCATCTTTAAAAGGGTTAAATCAAAGAGTTATAAGGGAGATATATAAAGTTGGTTTTGTCACAATGATATTAATGGTGCTTATAACTTTAAATTATTCTATTGATACAGTAATGATTAGAAATATGTCTTCTTCATATTCGACTGGAATTTATAGTGTTGGTGTAAATTTTGCTTCTATGTTTTTAATGGTGCCAGATGCTTTTAAAGATGTTCTTTTTGGAGACGCCTCAAATAAAAAGTTTGATTATCATACTACTTATTCTATAATAAAAGTTTCTGTAAGCATTTTAATTTTAGGGATAGTAGTTTGGCTATTGTTTGGAAAATTTGCAATAAGCATTTTATACGGAAAGGTGTATTTAGATGCATATTTTGTAACAATAATTTTATTCTTTGGTTGCTTATCTTTGACTTTTTTCAAAATACTACAGCCTATATTTATTGCAAATGGTGATCAATCAACAGCATGTGCATACCTGTTTATTTCTGTTTTAGCAAATATAATTGCGAACTATTTCTTGATACCGACATTTGATTATTTGGGAGCATCAATAGCTTCTGTTATATCATATACTGTCTGTGGATTATTATTCTTGATAAATTATAAACGCAAAAGTCGATAAGGAATACACAAACTTAATTAGATATTAAATAAAAAAGGAGTATGATAAATATGGAAACATTTATAATAACAGGAGCTACAGGTTTTATAGGCTCAAATCTAGTTCTTAAGTTACTGCGAATGCATTCACTTGTTGACATTATTGGTATAGATAATATGAATGACTATTATGATGTATCATTAAAAGAATATCGTTTAAAACGAATTGAAGCTTGTGCTGCTGAATATCCAGATAGTCGTTGGACTTTCATAAAGGGGTCAATTGCGGATAAGAACTTAGTTAATAAAGTCTTTCAAGAGTTTAAGCCTTCAATTGTAATTAACCTGGCTGCCCAAGCTGGGGTGCGGTATTCGATCACTAATCCAGATGCCTACATAGAATCCAATCTCATTGGTTTCTACAATATTTTAGAGGCCTGTCGTCACAGCTACGATAATGGAGAATCTGGTGTGCAACATCTCGTTTATGCATCTTCATCCTCGGTATATGGTTCTAATAAAAATGTACCTTATTCTACCGAAGATCAAGTTGATAATCCAGTTTCATTGTACGCAGCTACCAAGAAATCGAATGAATTGATGGCTCATGCTTATAGTAAGCTTTATAACATTCCATCCACCGGGCTGCGTTTCTTTACTGTTTATGGGCCTGCAGGAAGACCGGATATGGCTTATTTTGGATTTACCAATAAACTGATCAAAGGGGAAACCATTGAGATCTTCAATTATGGAAACTGTAAACGGGATTTTACTTATATTGATGATATTGTGGAAGGAATCATTAAGGTGATGCAAAAACCACCTAAGAAACAGATGGGAGAAGATGGGTTACCTTTACCTCCTTATGCAATTTATAACATAGGAAACAATCATCCAGAAAATCTGCTTGATTTTGTAACCATACTTCAGGAAGAATTGATACGAGCAGGAGTATTGCCGAAAGACTATGATTTTGAAGCACATAAGAAATTAGTGCCGATGCAGCCTGGGGATGTCCCAATCACTTATGCTGATACAACGGCATTAGAACGCGATTTTGGATTTAAGCCGAGCACAAGTTTAAGAGAAGGACTAAGAAAATTTGCACAGTGGTATAAAGAGTATTATTTAGGGAAGTAGGAACTTCTTTTTTTATTGGAGGAACATATGAAAATAGCGGTAGCTGGAACTGGATATGTGGGGTTATCCATCGCCACATTATTAGCACAACATCATGAAGTATGGGCAGTAGATATTATTCCTGAAAAAGTAGAGTTAATCAATCAGAGAAAGTCGCCAATTCAAGATGTATACATTGAGAAGTATCTGAAAGAAAAAGAATTGAACTTGACCGCAACGTTGGATGCTCAAAAAGCTTATAAAGAAGCAGAGTATGTTGTCGTTGCAGCACCGACGAATTATGACAGTCAGAGGAATTTCTTTGATACTTCGGCAGTGGAAGCGGTTATTCATCAAGTCATGGAAATTAATCCGGATGCGTTTATCATTATTAAATCTACGGTGCCTGTAGGTTATACTAAGCAATTAAGGGAAAGCTTAAGAAACAAGAAGATCTTGTTCAGTCCTGAATTCTTAAGGGAATCTAAGGCATTATATGATAATCTGTACCCATCCCGAATTATTGTGGGGACAGATTTGGAAGATGAAAGTTTGACGGAAGCTGCGCATACCTTTGCGAAGTTATTACAGGAAGGCGCACTGAAGGAGAAGATTGAAACGTTATTCATGGGCTTTACCGAAGCGGAAGCTGTGAAACTGTTTGCGAATACTTATTTGGCACTGCGGGTGTCTTTTTTTAATGAACTGGATACGTATGCAGAAGTAAAGGGATTAGATACGAAACAGATCATTGATGGAGTGTGTATGGATCCAAGAATCGGAAGTCATTACAATAATCCATCCTTTGGTTATGGAGGGTATTGTCTGCCGAAAGATACCAAACAGCTGTTGGCTAATTATGCTAATGTGCCAGAGAATCTGATTGAAGCTATCGTTGAAAGCAATCGCACCCGAAAAGATTTCATCGCAGACCAAGTGCTGAAGATGGCAGGGTATTATGATGAGAACAGCAGTTGGGATGAAAGCAAAGAAAAGCAAGTGACAATTGGAATTTATCGCTTAACGATGAAATCGAATAGTGATAACTTCCGACAGAGTTCAATCCAGGGAGTCATGAAGCGGATCAAAGCCAAAGGGGCGAAGGTGATCGTATATGAGCCGACATTGGAAGCGGGAAGTACGTTCTTTGGCAGTGAGATCGTAAATGATTTCGAAGCGTTCAAGCAGAGGAGCCAGGCTATCATTGCCAATCGAGTGGATGATGTACTTCAGACGGTTATGGAGAAAGTGTATACACGAGATCTATTTCAACGTGATTAATAAAGTTAAGGTGGCCATATAGGTCACCTTGTTTTGTCTAGGGGATCAGTGAATACTTTTTTGTATTATATTAAGGATAGAAGTCTGGGGATGTTTTTGTCAAATTCAGTTGTAAGAAATGGGGAAGAAGTGATAAAGTTGTATGTATCAAGACTAAAAGCAGAGTCAGTAATTTAAAAAATTACTGCGGAAAGGAGAAGCTGAAATGATCAATAAACCTATTCTTCAGGGAACCCATAATACACGTGAGCTGGGTGGGTATCCGTTGGAAGAAGGCATGCAGACAAGGAAGAATCGATTCCTGCGCAGTGATTCTCTGTGCGGAATCACGTTGGAGGATCGGCAATTATTAAAACACAAAGGGCTTTCTCTGGTGATTGATCTGCGTTCGCAATATGAACAGGAACAATCGCCGGATCCCAAGCTTAGTGTACCGCATTTGAGCTTTCCGTTGTTGGATCAAGTCAATTCAGGGATGAGCGCGGCGGGTTTTCCATCCAATATGGGGGATGTGTATATCGGCTTGCTGGATCACAGTCAGGATACTCTCTGTGGGGTTTTTGAAGCGATGGCAGAAACAGAAGGCTGTATTTTGTTTCACTGTTCTGCAGGAAAGGATCGAACCGGGGTGACAGCGATGCTTTTGCTGGATCTGGCTGGGGCTGAAGAAGCGCTGATCATTGAGGATTATGCCGCTTCGGCGTTTAACTTGTATCCGCATTTACAGGATCAGATGGAGATGCTGCAAAAGATGGGTGTTAAGGATCCGGATGCTTTATTGGGATCACCGAAATCCAATATGATTCGGACTTTGGAACATCTAAGAAAAATGTATGGGACAGCTGAAAAATATTTAAGAAAGATTGGCGTAAGTGATGCTAAAATAGAAGTATTAAAAGCATCATTGCAGGAAAGGGTGGAATAAATGGATAAACACACACAAACACTGCGTTGGACGCAGATGCTGCAGGCAAAGAAAAAGCTGGAGGACCATCAGTTTCAAGTCGATTTGTTTCAATCTCAGGATGCATGTCTGCAATATTTAAAAGACTTGCTGAAAGACCAGGTGTCGGTCAGTGTCGGTGGATCGATGACGCTGTTTGAAATGGGAATCATTGACTTTCTGGAGAACAATTCGGAGATTCAGTATTTAGATCGGTATCACAGTGAACATCCGCATGAAATCTATCATGCAGCGCTGTCCTGCGATTATTTTTTGACCAGCACGAATGCGGTCACGCTCAGTGGTGAATTATACAATGTCGACGGCAACGGCAATCGTGTTGCGGCAATGATTTATGGTCCTGAACATGTCTTAGTGATCGCCGGTGCCAATAAGATTGTAAGGGATTTAAAAGCGGCGGAAGATCGGGTGAAAACGATCGCAGCGCCGGCTAACTGTGTTCGCTTAAATAAGGATAACCCGTGTACTAAGATTGGAGCCTGTGTGGATTGTCAATTGCCAACTCGGATTTGTTCAGCTGTGGTGACATTGCAGCGTTCCCATGTGCCGGGACGTATTCATGTTTTACTCATTAACGAAGATCTTGGTTATTAATTCGTACTTGGCGGCAGAGTAGGCCGCCTTTTCTTTTGGATGAGAGTGAAACAGAGTGCATAGCTTGTGAAAAAGGAAACAATACAGTTTGTTCCTTGACTTTTTAAAGTGAACTTTGTATCCTTTAAAAGATTCTTGTCGAAAGGGGAGAGCGCATGAACTGGTATGTACTGTTTATCCGCAGCGGAATGGAAGAGAAAATCCGAGATTTTTTTCTCAGTCAGGGTCTTCAGGCTTTTATTCCTAAGATGAAAGTCGTGTTCAGAAAACAGGGAATCTCCGAACTCGTAGAGAAAACGATGTTTCCAGGCTATTTGTTTATCGAAAGCGAGCTGGGACAAGTCGCGATGGATGAGCGGATTAAAGAACTGCGGCAGCAGAAAACCGGAATTGTCAAGCTACTTAAATTTGATAAAGAAGGGACCCCAGCGCTGCGCAGCGAGGAAAAAGAATATCTTGAACGTCTGCTGGGCAAAAATAAAGTATTGGAGCATTCCACCGGTCTGATTCAGGGCAATCAGGTCATCATTACCGAGGGTCCGCTGCAAGGCTTCGAATCGCAGATCGTTAAGATTGATCGGCATAAGCGTCGGGCGGTGTTGGAACTGGAATTGTGTGGTCAGCCGACACGCGTCAGCGTTTCCTTGGAAATTGTTCAGAAGATTGATTAAGGCAGGAAAATTTCCTGTCTTTTACTTTTGTTCCAGTCAGGATACTGGTATAATAAAAGACAGTTTTGAAATGGGGGATACCATGTCGATAGAACACTGCATACTGCCTGAGCATTATCGCTCACTGCTGAATCAAAAAGAAACCCAGCTTGCCATCAAGCTGGTCAAAGATACCTTTGAGCGGAAACTGGCTGACAACCTGCGCTTAATTCGTGTCAGCGCCCCGCTGTTTGTAGAAGCTTCCAGCGGTCTCAATGACAACCTGAATGGGGTTGAACGTCCGGTTCATTTTGATGTGAAGGAAACACAGACTGAAGCGGAAATCGTGCATTCGCTGGCGAAGTGGAAGCGGCTGGCCCTGCGACAATACGCGTTTGAGCCGGGTGAGGGACTATATACGGATATGAATGCGATCCGCCGGGATGAAGATCTGGATAATCTGCACTCGATCTATGTGGATCAGTGGGATTGGGAAAAGATCATCCTGCGTCCGCAGCGGACCTTAGCTCAGTTGGAAGAAACCGTGCGTCTGATCGTCCGGAGTTTGAAGGAAACGGAAGAAACACTCTGTTCACAGGTGCCGCAGATCACGCCGATCATCGCGGAAAAAGTGACGTTTATTACTTCTCAGGAGCTGTTGGATCGTTATCCGTCGCTGAGCGCAAAACAGCGTGAAGATGCGATCACGAAAGAATATGGTACAGTGTTTATCGAACAGATCGGTGATCGGCTGAGTGATGGAAAGCCGCATGATGGCCGGGCTCCGGACTATGATGACTGGAAGCTCAACGGTGACTTGCTGATCTGGGATGCGGTGTTGGACAGAGCCATGGAAATTTCGTCAATGGGCATCCGCGTGGATGAGGCCAGCATGATCGATCAGCTGAACAAAGCCGGCTGTCCTGAACGCTCCGTGCTGCCGTTTCATCGGGCATTATTAGCTGGGGATCTGCCGTTAACCATGGGCGGGGGCATCGGACAGAGCCGCATCTGTATGTTGCTGCTGCATAAAGCTCATATTGGTGAGGTTCAGGCTTCACTGTGGCCGCAGATCATGCGCAAGCTGTGTCATGACAATGGGATTGAGCTGCTTTAAGATCGGATTCAATCTTTAAAAGCATTAAAGTAAGGAAGGAAAACCTATGGAAATATTTAATTTAATTTTGCTTGTCTTTTTTGCCGCTGCCTGCGTCTGGCTGATTCGGATTCTGCTGCGTCAGAAGAAAGCGATTGAGATTTACTGCTGCTTCTGGACGGCGTCGCGGATCATGATTCTGATCGCGGCTTCGCTTTGCTTTCTGCCGTTTTTAGCTCTCGATTTCAGTCCGATGACGATTCTGCGTTCCGTGCTGATGGCCGTGGTGATCATCATGTTCGCACTGATTAGTGACGGATTGGGCAGTGAAGGATTCATGTATATGGGCAGCTCAGTTCCGTTTGAAGCAATCACAGAATATGATGTGAAGGAAGTTAAGAATAAGTGTAAAGTCGTCATGACCGTCAAGGAAACGGATAAAAAAGGCAAAACTTCCTTAACGCAGCTGACCTTTGATTTTAAGAAAGAACAGAATGAAGAAATAACCCGCCGTTTAAAAGCGGCAATCGGCAAGAAATACCGCAGAATGAAGCTGGAGCGTTAAACTCCGGCTTTTTTGTTACGCTTTTTCAAATGAATTTGAAAGGGTCCTGCTGCTATGAGGGAGCGATGCGAATAAAGAAGACGAGGAAAAGATAAGGGGAGAATGCTGACTTTCTTGATTTTCTGCCAGTCGTCTGCCTGATCCTTTGAAATTTAAGTAAAATCTCAACAAAACCAAAGAAAAAGCCTTTTTTTGCCTGCCTGTTTATGGTATTATATCCGCGTGAAAGGTGACTGGTGAGCAATGAGAAAAACAGGCATTTCCATGAAGGATACTTTTCATAAAAATCAAGAATAAGCATGGGTGTTTTGCACCTGTGTTTTCTTTTTGACGGCTTCATGATTTTGTATAATCGTGGGAATAAGGCTCACAAGTTTCTACCTTGCTGCCGTAAACGGCAAGACTACAAAACGAAGGCTTTTTTGTTTTTGTTTTGTAGACATTGGAGGTTCTCTGATGTCTTTTTCTATTTCTAAATTCAAGGAGGAGTATGAAAATGGAAGAAAAAGCAGTTGTTGGGATTGTTATGGGTTCGATGAGCGATTATGAGGGAAACGTTTCATCAACCTGCGAAACCTTGGAATCCTTAGGTATTCCGTATGAAAAGATTGTACTGAGCGCTCACCGCACTCCGGATGAAACGATCGAATATGCCAAAACCGCCTATGATCGCGGTCTCAAGGTGATCATTGCGGCAGCGGGAGGCGCGGCGCATCTGGCCGGAGTCATTGCCGGCTGCTCAACACTGCCGGTCATCGGCATCCCGATGAAAACCAGTACGCTCGATGGATTAGACAGTTTGCTTTCAATTGTCCAGATGCCGGCCGGTGTTCCGGTTGCGACCGTTGCGATTGGCAAAGCCGGATGCAAAAATGCTGCTTATTTGGCCGCAACGATGCTGGGCGCTTTTGATCCACAAATGCATAAAAAGATCGAAGATCATAAAGCTCAGATGAAGAAGAACGTCTTAGAAAACATGAAATTTTAGAAATGGAGAAAGCCATGAGTTTAATAAACAAGCGCATCTTTGTTGAAAAGAAAGACCGCTTCCGTACGGAGGCGCAGGATCTGTTGAATGAATTAAGCGAAAATCTGCAGCTTCAGGCGCAGGGACTGCGTCTGTTCAATATTTATGATATCTTTGATATTGACAGCGAAGATTATGCTAAGGCCAAGAAAACCGTTTTTACTGAAGTCATGACCGATACGCTCTATGAAACGCTGGATCTGGAAGCCAAGCCGGTTATCGTTTGGGAAACGCTGCCGGGGCAGTATGATCAGCGGGCCGACAGTGCCATGCAGTGTGTCAAGCTGCTGAATCCCGCGTCAAACTGCCGGATCACGACCGGCAAGCTGATGATCCTGGAAGGGGAAGTCAGCGATGAAATGTTGAAGAAAATCGAAGCCTATGTCATCAATCCGATTGAATCCCGGGTGAAGGATCTGTCGAAGCTGGCGATTGATCAGAACGTTGATGTTAAGCCGCTGCAGCAGTTCCCGCATTTTATTGAGATGGATGCCGCCCAGATCGCCGCGTTTGTCGTAGAGCAGGGATTAGCGATGAGCGAAGCCGATCTGACCTTGGTGCAGCACTATTTCCGCGACGAAGAGAAGCGCAATCCGACAGAAACGGAAATTCGCGTTTTGGATACCTATTGGTCGGATCATTGCCGGCATACAACCTTTGAAACCTGTCTGAAAAGCGTTAAGATTACGACAGAGCGGTTTGGCGAGCAGATTCAGCAGGCCTACCAGCGTTATCTGCAGCTGCGCACAGCCTGCGGTCGGGATGAAAAGCCGCAGACGTTGATGGACATGGCAACGATCAATGCCCGCGATCTGCGCCGTCAAGGCAAATCGCCGGAAGTTGAGGTCAGCGAAGAAATCAATGCCTGCAGCGTCTTTATTGACGTCGATCATGACGGACAGCCTGAAAAGTGGCTTTTGATGTTCAAAAATGAAACACACAATCATCCGACCGAAATCGAACCCTTCGGCGGTGCTTCTACCTGCATCGGCGGTGCGATCCGTGATCCGTTAAGCGGACGCAGCTACGTCTATCAGGCCATGCGTGTCAGCGGCTGCGGCAACATCTTGGAAAAACTGGATGAAACGATTGCCGGCAAGCTGCCGCAGAAAGTCATTTCCAAAAAAGCCACGCACGGCAACTCCTCCTATGGGAATCAGATCGGTCTGCCGACAACGCATGTCCGCGAGATCATTCATCCCAGCTATGTTGCCAAGCACATGGAGGTCGGGGCGGTGGTCGGTGCGGCCAAAGCAGAAAATGTTGTGCGCCAATCTCCGCAGGCGGGCGATGTTGTCATTCTGTTAGGCGGCAAAACCGGCCGGGACGGCATTGGCGGCGCTACCGGTTCTTCCAAGGAACACAATTTAAAATCCTTGGAAGTCTGCGCCAGTGAGGTGCAAAAGGGCAACGCGCCGGAAGAGCGGAAGATTCAGCGGCTGTTCCGCAATCCGGACTGCACCCGTTTAATAAAAAAATGCAATGATTTCGGAGCCGGCGGCGTCTGCGTAGCGATCGGCGAGCTGGCTGACGGGCTTGAGATTCATCTTGATCAGGTCCGGACCAAATATGCCGGTCTGAACGCGACGGAAATCGCGATCAGCGAAAGTCAGGAACGCATGGCGGTGGTCGTTTCAGCGGCGGATGAAGCGAAATTCATCGCCTTGGCCGCAGAAGAAAATCTGGAAGCATACCGCGTGGCGGAAGTGACGGATACCGGCCGCTTAATCATGAAGATGAATGATCAGACGGTCGTCGATCTGGCGCGGAAGTTTATTGATACCAGCGGTGTCCGCCAGCAGGCTGATGTTGAAATTGCGACCTTGGAGGGAGCGAATCCGTTTGGCTTGGATACGCCGTTAGGCAAGGAAGCGATTCTGACCATGATGGCTCAGCCGAACGTCTGCTGCCAGAAAGGGTTGGGCGAAATGTTTGACGCCTCGATTGGATCCACGACGGTGCTGATGCCGTATGGCGGCAAGACGCAGCTGACGCCGGCTCAGGCTTCGGTGCAGAAACTGCCGGTCCTCGACGGCAAAACAACAACCTGCAGCATTCTGACCTATGGCTTTAATCCGCGGATTATGGAATATTCGACCTATGTCGGAGCGATGGACAGCGTGCTGGAATCGATGGCTAAGACCGTTGCCTGCGGCGGAGACTTTGAAAAGATTCATTTCTCATTCCAGGAATATTTTGAACGGCTGAATCAGGATCCGCAGCGTTGGGGTAAAGTCACTGAAGCGCTCTTGGGGGCGATGCAGGTGCAGGATTATTTCCAGAAAGCGGCGATCGGCGGCAAGGACAGCATGTCCGGAACCTTCAATGACAAGCATGTCGTACCGACGCTGATTTCGTTTGCCTGCTCGGATGGTTCGGTCCGCAACATCATCACGCCGCAGTTAAAAACACCGGGCAATCGTCTGGTTGCCTTCAAGCCGCAGATCAGTGCTGAGGGTCTGCCGGATTTAGCCAGCTACAAAACAATGTTTGAGGCGGTTCGTGAAGGAATTCGTCAGGGAACAATTCAATCGGCCTATGTCGCAGAAGAGGGCGGTATTCTGGCAGCGCTGTTCAAGATGAGCTTCGGCAATCGTCTCGGCTTTGAAATCAGCGGCGGCAGCGAACTGCTGCAGTTACAGCCGGGGCTGATCGTGGCGGAAGTCACGCCTGAATTTAACGATGCGCGCGCCGTGGTGATCGGTCAGGTCATCGCCCAGCCGCTGTATCGAATCAATGAATTGGAACTGACTCAGGAAGAAGTGCTGGCGGCCTGGATGGGAACGCTCAGCGCACTCTATCCGGTTTACAGCAAGGGCGAAGCCACGACACTGCCAGTGCGGGATAAAGCAAGTACGCATCCGTATCGCTGTGAACAGCCGAGTGCGGAAGTCCGCGTTTTGATTCCGGTTTTCCCAGGCAGCAACTGCGAATATGATACCCGCCGGGCCTTTGAAGAAGAAGGGGCAAACGTCACCATCTTCGTTTTCCGCAATCAAAATGAACAGGCGATTTTCGATTCGATTGATCAGATGGCTGCCTTGTTGGACAACAGTCACATTCTGGCGATCCCAGGCGGCTTCTCAGCCGGGGATGAACCGGATGGATCGGCGAAGTTTATTGTGAACATCTTACAGAATGAAAAGATTAAAGCCGCGGTACACCGGCTGCTGAAACGCGATGGGTTAATCCTGGGGATCTGCAACGGTTTCCAGGCGCTGATCAAGTCCGGCCTGCTGCCGTATGGCGAGATCCGCACACTCGATGAAACCAGTCCGACGCTGACCCGCAATCATATCAACCGGCATATTTCCAGTGTCGTGAGAACCCGGGTTGCCAGCACCTGCTCTCCATGGCTGCAGGGAATGGAGTGCGGTGAAGTGTATTCGATTCCGGTCAGCCATGGCGAAGGCCGGCTGGTCGCAGACGAAGCGATGATCAATCAGCTGTTTGCCAATGGCCAGGTGGCATTCCAATACTGCGATGAAAACGGCTCGCCGACGATGGATCCGAAAGCAAACCTCAACGGCTCAGACTGGGCGATTGAAGGTCTGGTTTCTCCAGACGGCAAGGTGTTAGGAAAAATGGGTCATTCCGAACGCTTCTTTACGGATGTCTTTAAAAATATTGACGGAGAAAAGAAACAGAATATTTTCGCCAACGGGGTAAATTACATCCGGGGCAAGGGAGGAAAAGCATGAGCACACAGTACGAAAAGGCCGGGGTATCCCTGGAAGCAGGGTATGAATCAGTACGGCTGATTAAGAAACACATTGAGAAAACCCGCCGCTTCGGCATGATGGGCGGCATCGGCAGCTTCGGCGGCCTGTTTGATCTGAGTGCGCTGAACATGAAAGAGCCGGTGCTGGTCAGCGGCACAGACGGAGTCGGGACGAAGCTGAAACTGGCCTTTATGATGGATAAGCATGATACCGTTGGACAGGACGTCGTCGCGATGTGCGTCAACGATATCATCGCCCAAGGCGCCCAGCCGCTGTTTTTCCTGGACTACATTGCGGTTGGCAAAAATCATCCGGAGAAAATTGAACAGATTGTCAAGGGGGTAGCTGATGGCTGCGTGCTTGCTAACTGTGCTTTGGTTGGCGGGGAAACGGCGGAAATGCCGGATATGTATGACGAAGAAGATTATGATATCGCCGGTTTTACGGTCGGGGCTGTAGAGAAATCCCAGATGATTACCGGAGAGAAAACTAAGGCCGGCGACATCGTGATTGGACTGGCTTCCAGCGGTGTCCATTCCAACGGCTTCTCCTTGGTCCGCAAGATTGTCTTAAAAGACAATCAGCTTGATCTGAACACGAAGTTTGACGAATTGCAGGACTCCCTGGGAAATACATTGCTGACGCCGACGCGGATTTATGTCCGTCCGGTGCTGGAAGTCTTGAAAAGCGTGGATATTCATGGCATCGCCCACATTACCGGCGGCGGCTTCTATGAGAACATGCCGCGCTGTCTGAATCCGGGATTAGGCATTGAAATCCATCGCGGAACCTGGGAAGTGCTGCCGATTTTCCATGTTCTGCAGAAGCTCTCAGGCATGGAAGAAAAGGAAATGTACAATGTCTTCAATATGGGAATTGGCATGATTCTCGTTGTGGATCCGAAGGATGCGGAGGCCACATTGGAAATTTTGGCTGCTCAGGGTGAAAAGGCAACGGTGATCGGGAAGGTGACCAGTCAGGAAGGAATTGACATTCAATGAAGAACCTCGCGGTCTTTGCTTCCGGAACGGGAACGAATTTTGAAGCGATTGCCGATGCGATTGAGGCCGGTCAGCTGAAAGCGAAACTGACGCTGGTCGTCGTGGATAAACAAAACGCCCCGGTCATCGAAAAAGCACGGCAGCGCGGCATTGACGTGTTTGCGTTCAATCCGAAGGACTATTCGTCCAAGCCGGATTATGAACGGGAAATCATTGCGCAATGTCAGGCGCATCATGTCGATTTTATCGCCTTGGCCGGATATATGCGCTTGCTTTCTCCATTAATGTTAGAGGCTTACGATCAGCGGATCGTGAACATTCATCCGTCGCTATTGCCGGCGTTTAAAGGCAAGGATGCCATCGGGCAGGCGATTGATTATGGCGTTAAAGTTATGGGCGTGACGATTCATTACGTCGATGCGTCGATGGACGGCGGCCGGATTATCGCGCAGCGGGCCTTTGCCGTGCAGCCGCAGTGGAGCAAGGAAGAAATTGAGGCGCAGGTGCATGCGATCGAGCATGTCCTGTATCCGGAAACATTAAAAATGCTGGTGGAGGAATAAACAGGTATGGCAAAAGTATTGGTGATCGGCAGCGGCGGACGGGAACACGCGTTAGCTTGGAAATTTGCGCAGAGTCCGCAGGTTGAAAAAGTCTATGCCGCTCCGGGTAATCCGGGGATGGCGGAAGTTGCCGAATGCGTGGCGATCGGCGTACTGGAGTTTGACAAGCTGATTGCGTTTGTGAAGGCTCAGGCAATTGATCTGACGTTTGTCGGACCGGAAGTGCCGTTATGTGAGGGCATTGCCGATGCCTTTGCGGCCGCGGGATTGACGGTCTTTGGTCCTAGCCGTGCGGCAGCGCGGTTAGAGGGAAGCAAGGCCTTTGCCAAAGCCATGATGAAAAAATATGCGATTCCAACCGCAGCTTATCAAAGCTTCTCCGATTATGATCAGGCGAAGGCATATCTTGAGCAGCAGCCGATGCCGATCGTACTGAAGGCCGATGGTCTGGCTGCGGGCAAAGGTGTAATCATTGCCCAAACCCAGGCCGAGGCGCAGGATGCTTTAAAAGAGATGATGTGCGGCGGATTGTTCGATCAGGCTGGGGCAACCGTTGTCATCGAGGAATATCTTGAGGGAGAAGAATTCTCCCAGCTGGCCTTTGTCAATGGGACAACCGTCATTCCGATGGAGATCGCGCAGGATCATAAGCGGGCCTTTGATCATGATGAGGGGCTGAATACCGGTGGAATGGGCGCTTATACACCAGTATCGCATTTGTCCAAAGCCGTTGTTGAAGAAGCGATTGAAAAGATCGTTAAGCCGATGGCGGCGGCCATGGTACAGGAAGGCTGTCCCTTTACCGGAATTTTATATGCCGGCTGCATGGCGACGGAGCGCGGCGTGAAAACGATTGAATACAATGTCCGCTTCGGCGATCCGGAAACGGAAGTGCTGATGATCGCCCTGCAGGATGATCTCTATGAAATCTGCATGCAGGTGCTGCAGCATCAGACCCTGCCGCTGCATTGGTCGAAAGAACCGGTGCTGGGCGTCGTGCTGGCCAGTCAGGGGTATCCGGAAAGTTCAACGAAAGGTGCGAAGGTCAGCAATCTTGAGCAAGTGGATGCGACCGTCTTTCATATGGGAACGGCGATCGAAAACGGACAGCTGGTGACCTCCGGCGGACGAGTGCTGTTTGTCGCTGCGCAGAGGCCGACGCTGAAGCAGGCGCAGGCTGCGGCGTATGCCGAAATTGAAAAAATTGCCTGCGATGCGCTGTTTTACCGTCATGATATCGGGGCGCGGGGACTGCAGGATTGTTGACAGCGAACCGGCTTTGCGGTACACTAGCAATACTGTAAGGAGGCCATCATGACGAAATCGAAGAAAACATTTCAGAAAATCATGGTGATCGGCTTGATCAGTTTCATCTGTTTAATGATGATTCTGAATACGATCCTGATGTTTTAAAAAGATACGCATTCACAAACAGGAAGCGGAAGGGATAAGACAAAACTTCCGCTTTTTCTCTATTTGCGGCTTGGATCCGTTTTTCGGCCGAGCAAAGCCGATTCATTTTACGAAAAAGGGGGGATAAAGGATGGATCAAACTAAAAAAGAGGCTTTGGGAGCCTCGCTGGCAGTCTTTCCCGGCTATCTAGTCGTGGGTATCGCTTTCGGTCTGCTTGCCCAGCAGCACCAGATCAGCTGGGGCTGGGCTGTGTTAATGAGCGTTGTTGTCTATGCCGGCTCGATGCAGTTTGTCGGAATTTCGCTGATCGCCCAAGCGGCCAGTCCGCTGCAGGTGATCTTCATGACGCTGGCCGTCAATCTGCGGCATCTGTTTTACGGCTTTTCGTTTCTGCAGGAATTTGGTGAGCGCGGCTTTCGCCGGCTGTATCTGATTTTTGGACTGACCGATGAAACCTACGGCTTGTTATGTCAGAAAAAGCTGGAGAAAAGGGCGGCGCCGCAGCGGCTGTATTTTTGGATTACCTTGCTGGATCAGTTGTGGTGGATTTGGGGAACGCTGATCGGAGCGGCGGTCGGTTCGGTTATTCCTTTTGATACAACAGGAATTGACTTTGCAATGACCGCGCTGTTCTTTGTCACCTGTCTGGATCAGCTGAAATCGGCCAATACGCCGATCCCCACGGGGATTGGACTGATCAGTGCCGTGGCCGCGCTTGTTTTCTTCGGCCCTGACGGCATGATTCTGCCGGCTCTGGTGATGATTGCAGCGGGCTTATTGGGCGTGCGGCGAACGTTGCAGCGAAGGGGGCTGATCCAATGAATCCTATTCTGATTTCAATTTTGTTGATGGCTGCGGTCACCTTCCTGACACGCTGGCTGCCCTTTGCGGTGTTTCGCCCCGGTCAGCCGATCCCCAAAACGATTGCTTATCTGGGGCAGGTCTTGCCGATGGCGATGATGGCGATGCTGGTGGTGTATGGCCTGCGTACTGCTTCGTGGCTGGGACCGTACCATGGGACGCCGGAACTGCTGGCACTGGCGCTGACCGGCTTCATCCATCATTGGAAACAGAACAGTCTGATGAGTATCGGCTGCGGTACATTGTTTTATATGTTTCTCGTCCAGCAGATCTTCCGTTGAAAACAGACTGCAAAATGCAGTCTGAAACGCATGAAAATTTTCAATGCAAGCTTTGAGGGAAATCTGGTATAATGGGAATACTCTAAAAGGGAAAGGAATGGATTATGGAATACTTGAAATTAATCGGCATTCTGATCATCGTGGTCGGATTTGCCTTAAAGTGGGACGTCATTGCGGTCGTTCTGATCTCCGGCTTAGTCACCGGACTTGTTTCAGGACTGGATTTTATTCAGATCTTGGAGATTATGGGGAAATCGTTCGTGGATAACCGCTTGATGTCGATCTTTTTGATCAGCTTTCCGGCGATTGCCTTGATCGAACGCTACGGCATGAAGGAGCGGGCTGCGGAATTGATCGGCAAGATCAAAAACGCAACGGCCGGCAAGGTCTTGTCTATTTATATGGTTGTTCGAATTTTGGCTTCGGCGATGTCAATTCGATTAGGCGGTCATGTGCAGTTTGTCCGGCCGCTGATTCTGCCGATGAGTGAAGCGGCAGGGCAGACCGCCATCAAAAAACCGTTGAATGAAAAGCAGCGTGAACGGATTAAAGGTCTGGCCGCCGCGGTTGAAAACTACGGCAACTTTTTCGGTCAGAACATTTTCTTAGGTAACAGCGGCGTTCTGTTAATTCAGGGGACTTTGGCTGCGGCCGGATATGAAGTAACGCTGGGTTCAATTGCGCAGGCTTCCATTCCAGTTGGAATCGTTGTCACCCTCTTTACAATCATCCAGGTCTTATTGGCTGATCGCAAGCTGAAAAAGGAGGTGCAGGCATAATGGATTTAAAAACAGTGCTGAATTGGGGCAGTGAAATCATTTTCTGCCTGTGCGGACTGGTCAGCTTTAACGCCGCGTGGCGCGGGCTGCAGAACGAGAAGTGCCGGATCGGTACGTTTGCTTTTTGGACAATCCTAGGTTTAATCTTTATTCTAGGGCCTTATCTGCCCTATGCTCTGACAGGCGCTTTGCTTCTGGTGTTGGGCTGTCTGACGGCGGCCAAACAAGTGCAGATGGGGAAATTTGTTCCTTCAGAAGCGGCATTCCGCAAGGCGCAGGCGGATAAGCTGGGCAACAAGATCTTCCTGCCGGCGATCACGATCGGCGTTGTCGCCCTGGTGCTGTCGATGCTGAAATTTTCCGGCAGTTCGCCGGTGATTTCGTTTCCTTTAGTTTGGGGCTTAATCCCGGCCGCGGTTTTGACCGTTTGGGCAGGTTTAAAGTTTGTAAGCGCAAAGAAGTTGGAAGCCCAGGCAGCCCGCAGCGCGCAGCGTCAGGCTGGGCAGTTAGCGATTGCCGGCTTGATTTTAGCCGCGGTCAGCGCCGTTTTATCGCAGCTTCAATTCACGGTTGCGGAAGGGGGCGTGTCGTTTCCATCCGCTTTGGCAATCGGTCTGGCTTCGATTTTAGCGTATCTGATCGGGGTGGTGATCACCCGGCCGAAGTTTGCGGATACGCGGGATGATACTGCGCGGCTGTTGATGACGGTGGGGGCTGCCAGCCTGCTGCCGCAGCTGTTAGGTGCTTTGGGCTCAGTCTTTACAGAAGCCGGCGTCGGGGCAGTCATTTCCGGCATCATGGCGAATGTGGTACCGCAGGGCAGTATTGTTCTCGGCGTCATTGTGTATGTAGCCGGAATGGTGCTGTTTACGATGGTGATGGGCAATGCCTTTGCGGCGTTTTCCGTCATCACCGTCGGAATCGGCGTACCGTTTGTCATTCTGCAGGGCGGAGATCCGGCGATTGTCGGGGCCTTGGGCATGACGGCGGGTTTCTGCGGAACACTGATGACGCCCATGGCCGCTAATTTCAACATTGTTCCGGCAGCCGTGCTGGAAACGAAGGACAAGTATACGGTGATCAAGGCTCAGCTGCCGATGGCGCTGGTGATGATCGTTGTGCATGTTATCCTCATGCTGGTGCTGGCTTTCTAAATTCAAGTATTTCTCAGCATCTTTGCGTAGGGTAAAATCGCAGATTTTGAAGTAAAAAATACACAAGGAGGACAGATCAATGAAAATATTAGTGACAGGCTTTGACCCTTTTGGCGGAGAGTCCATCAATCCGGCGATTGAATCTGTTAAGCGGCTGCCGGAGGTGATCGGCGGAGCGCAGATTGTGAAACTGGAAATTCCAACCGTTGTCCATAAGTCGTTAGCGGTCATCCGCGAGGCCATTCTCAAAGAAGATCCGGATATGATCTTATCCATCGGTCAGGCCGGCGGACGGGCAGAGATTACAGTGGAGCGGGTCGGCATCAATGTTGATGATTGCCGGATCAGCGACAATGAAGGCAATCAGCCGGTGGATGAGCTCATCTATGCCGATGGGCCGGATGCTTACTTTGTAACGCTGCCGATCAAGGCGATGGTGAAGGCAATGCAAGAAGCGGGCATTCCCGCTTCGGTTTCCAACAGTGCCGGAACGTTTGTATGCAATCATGTGACTTACGGCGTCCGTTATCTGATTGAAAAAGAATTTCCGGGCAAGCGCTCCGGGTTCATTCATATTCCGTATCTGCCATCGCAGGCGGCATCAAAAAAAGCGATGCCGTCGATGGAACTGGACACGATTGTCCGAGGATTGACTGCAGCAATTGAAGCGATGATCGAACATCAGGAAGATGTGAAGATTACCGGCGGAACAATCTGTTAAAGAAGCAGTACGGGGGCTGAATTATGAAAATTGCGTTAGGACAAATCAAGGTTAAGCAAGGACAGCCGACGGAGAATCTGGTAGCTATGCGCCGTATGATTGAACAGGCCAAAGCTGAACATGCGGATCTGATCGTTTTTCCGGAAATGGCACTGAGCGGATACTGTCTGCAGGATCAATGGCTGGATCTGGACTGGTGTCGGAATCTGGACAGCTTCAATGATGAACTTCTGGCCCTGTCCGAGGGGATTGGGATTCTTTATGGTAATCTATGGAATAAACCGCTGGGGCAGGCAGTCTGTGGCCGTGACGGTCGTCCGATTCGCTGCAATGCCGCGTATTTCTGTTACAACCAAAAATGGGTGAAGAAAGAAAAGGATGCGTTGGATGGGATTTATATCAAACATCTCAATCCGGATTACCGCGTTTTTGATGATTCCCGTTATTTTCTTTCCGGAATTGAGATTGCGATGCGCAATCAAAAAGCCGTCGATTCCATGATCAGTCCGTTTCTGTTTGAGAAGAATGGAAAAACATGGCGGATCGGCGTTGAGATTTGCGAGGATCTGTGGAGCGATGATTATGCACTGGATGTGACGGAAACTTATCTGCGTCAGGATGTGGATCTGATCGTCAATCTGTCCTGTTCGCCATGGACAGTCAATAAGGAACACTCCCGTGATAAACGGGTGAAATCCCATGCAAAAAAAGCGTCGGGACACTTTGTGCCGCTGGTGTATGTCAATGCCTGCGGTATGCAGAATAATGGCAAGAATGTCATGGTGTTTGACGGCGACAGCACGATTTATGGAGAAAATGGCGATCGTCAGATTTCATTGAATGATACGTTTGAAGCAGAATGCCGAACCTGTTCGCTGCATGAGCATCAGACGATTTCACGGCAGCCTGAATCCAAGCTGATGACGGCTTTGGTTTGTGCGATCCGTGAATTTGATCAGCAGATGTTTTCGCCGAAGATGAAATGGATCGTTGGTTTGTCCGGCGGTCTGGACAGCAGTATTACGTCAGCACTATTAGTTTATGCTTTAGGAGCGGAGCGGGTCGTCGGCTACAACATGGCCAGCCGCTATAACAGTCTGACGACCAAAAACAACGCAAAGGCTCTGGCAAATCGGCTAGGCATAACCATCCGCGAGGGCAGTATTGAGAAGATTGTGGATGCAACGGTGGAAACGCTGCAGGACTATGGCTATCCGCAGGCTGAGGGACTGGCGCTTGAAAATATTCAGGCTCGCCTGCGCGGCCACCTGTTGTCCAGCTTTGCGTCGATGGAAAACGGTGTGATCGTCAACAACGGCAACAAGGTCGAAGCGGCATTGGGTTACTGCACGTTGTATGGCGATGCCATCGGTGCGCTCTCGCCGATTGCGGATTGCACGAAGGTGCAGTTGTTTGATTTAGCGAAACAAATCAATGCTGCATTTGGCAAAACGATCATTCCGGACAATCTGCTTCCGGAAATCCAAGGTGATTCACTGATCTGGGAATTCCCGCCGTCTGCGGAATTAAAAACAGATCAGCGGGATCCGATGAAGTGGTTTTATCATGACTGGCTGATTGGCAAGCTGACAGAATACCCGAGCGCACAGGTCGAGGAAATCATGGAAGATTATCTCAACGGAACGCTGCAGGACAGTGAAATGGGCCATTGGATTCGTTATTATGGTCTGGATGATCCGGAAGCCTTTATTCAGGATTTAGAATGGGTATTGCGGACGATGAAGGGCGCCGTATTCAAACGGATTCAGTTCCCGCCGATTGTGATGATCAGCCGCGGTGCTTTCGGTAATGATGTGCGTGAAGCCCAGATGCGTCCGGAAACAACCCGTCGCTATCGTGAGCTTCGGAATAAGATATTAGCGCTGAAAAAAACAAGTTCACTGGGGAAATAAAGCGGCTTTAATATGATAAGAGGCGAAGAAAAAGCTGAGGAGGACAGGAATGATGCTGTTTCCCTCAGCTTTTTGCGTGTGTAAAGGGCTGTTAGTGCTTTTGTTCAGCACTTAAATCAATCATGTCTGCGAAGACCGGGGTTGGCAGGCCGAAACCACCATGAACAGCCATAACCTGCCCCGTTGTATAGGCAGATTCATCGCTGGCGAAGTAAACAACCGCTGCGGCAATCTCTTCCGGTTTGCCCATCCGTTTGATCGGTGTGTGGCGCAGGAAGAACTCCTGAAATTCCAAGGACATGTTGTTCATCACGGCGTCGGTTGCGGTCTGTCCTGGACAAACGACATTGACGCGGATGTTGCTGCGGGCTGTCTGCACAGCGATGTTTTTAGAAAGATAGATGATTGCATCTTTGCTGACCGCATATCCAATTCGGGCAATATCCGGGGTTAGGCCGCCGATCGAGCTGATGTTGATAATGCTGCCGCCGCCTTGCTTTTTCATGTGCGGGATGACAGCTTGGCTGCTGACATAGACACTGGCCAGATTGATGTTGACCGTCGACTGGAAATCTTCCCATTTCGTATGTTCAATATCAAGATCAGTTTGAGGATTGGAGGTACCAAAATTGTTGACCAGTACATCAATTCGACCTTCAAGTTTGATCACTTCTTCGATCATTGTCCGATAAGAATCCAGCTTGGTCGCATCGTTGTAGACCGTGTGGACACGATAACCTTTCTGATTTAATTCCTCAGCTCGCTGCTGAGCCAGATCTAAATTGCGGGCTGCCATATAAACGATTGCGCCTTCCTTGGCGCAGGCTTGGATGGTAGCCAAACCAATGCCTCGGGTCGAGGCCGTAACCAATACTACTTTATCTTGTAATCGCATTTTTTTCTCCTTAGGGTAATGTAGGTATTATAAGTCAGAATCGGAAAAAAGAATATCGAAACGCCCCGATAAAAGGTGGGAAATCGAACACAAGTTAAGCTTAGAGGCTTATATGTGATGTTTAAAGGAACAAAAGGAAAACAGCGCTGAGGAAAAACGGTTTTCTCTTGACGCTGTTTTCTAAAATTGTACTGGAACGAAATTATTGAACAGAAGCATCGTAAATCGATTGAATCGAAGATTTCAACAGAGTATTGAATTCTTCATCGGTTTGCTGAGCCTTAAGACCTTCGGTTAAAGCGCGGGAGAAGCTGGCGATCAGGCCTGGATTGCGCGCCAGTTTTTCGTTAGCTTCCTTGCGGGAATAGCCGCCGGATAAGGCAACGACGCGGACGACATGCGGATCTTCCATCAGGTCACTGTAAAAGCCATCAACGGTCGGGATCGAAAGCTTAAACATCAAGCGGACATCCTCTGTTAATTTAGCCAGATGCTGCTGGATTTCAGCTTTCAGCAGCAGCTCACATTTTTCCTTGTCGGCAATGGTAATGTCAACTTCCGGCTCCAGAATTGGAACGAAACCAGCTTTGGCAATTTCCAAGCCGATTTCAAATTGCTGGGCTACAATAGCATGGATTCCAGCAGGATTGGCTTCCTTGATGACTGAGCGCATTTTAGTGCCAAAAATATGCCGATCTTGGGCTCGTTCAAGCAACTCCTTCAGATTTGGAATCGGCTTCATCAGCTGAACACCGTTTTCCAGTGGAGCTAATCCTTTATCTACTTTTAAGATTGGAAGAATCCCTTTCTTTTCCCACAGATAATCAGCGGCATACTGTCCTTCAATCTGACGATCCATGGTCATTTCAAAGAGGATAGCGGCCAGAATGTGTTCGCTGGTAAAGGCTGGACTGGTGATAATGCGAGTTCTCATCTGGTGGATCAGATCAAACATCGCTTCTTCACCCTCATACTGATCTTCCTCAATTCCATACAGCCGAAGTGCTTTCGGTGTACTTCCTCCACTTTGGTCCAGAGCGGCGATAAAGCCTGAGGCGAAATGCATACGATTCAGTTGTTCTTGATTCATGCGAAACCCTCCTTTTCTCTTGCCCGGGATGATTCAGTTCATCTCTAAACTCATGATAGCACTTTCCTTTTAAAATATCTACGATATCTCACTGGACATCAAGATAATTAAACACTGCCGAGCAGGATTGTTTTATGATATGATGTACAAGGTGATAACAATGAAGGAAAAAAAGAAAGAAACGAATAAAGCACTAAAAAAAGCACCTAAGAAAGATCTGAAGAAAGAACAAAAGAAGGAACCTACTTATACATTAAAAACAATCTGTTCGGGACTGGATGCTTCCGGCAAGGGAATTGTTAAGATCAAAAATGACAAGGTTTTGATTGAAAATCTGCTTCCCCAAGAGGAGGTAGAGTTGGAATATACGATCAAAAAAGAGCCTAAGGTGATCTCTGCGATGCGCTTAAGCGAAAGTGCTGATCGGGTAAAGCCGCGCTGCCGGATCTTTGATCGCTGTGGCGGATGCCAACTTCAGCATGTGAACTACAAAGCTCAGCTGGAATGGAAAAAGGAAAAGGTACAATCGCTTTTAGGTCGCTATGGACAGGTTCAGGAGATTCTGGGAATGGAGGAACCATGGGCATACCGCAACAAGGTGATTGCTACGTTTTCGTTGAATAAGAAGGGCAAGGTGATCGCCGGCATCTATGAAGAGGACAGCCATCAGGTTGTACCTTATTCAGAATGCTGGATTCAAGATGCGATGGCAGCAAAGATTTTAAATACTTTGTGTGAACTGATGACAAAATTCAGGATCGAACCGTATGATGAAGATAAACGAACAGGATTAGTCCGTCATTGTTTGATTCGAATTGGTCATGTCAGCCGTGAAGTGCTGGTTTGTCTTGTGTGTGCTTCTCCGATTTTCCCAGCGCGAAAGCAACTGGTTCAGCAGCTGCGCAGCCAGCATCCGGAGATTACAACGATTGTCATGAATGTCAATAACCGCAGTACAAGTATTGTCCTGGGACAGCAGGAACGAGTGTTGAGCGGAACGGGGAAAATTCAGGATCAGCTGTGCGGGCTCAGATTTTCCATTACCGCGAAGTCTTTTTATCAGATCAATACGCAGCAGACAGAAATCCTGTATTATAAAGCAATGGAACTGGCAAATTTAACCGGTCAGGAACGTGTTCTGGACGCTTATTGTGGGATTGGAACGATCAGTCTGGTCGCTGCTCAGAAGGCAAAAGAGGTAGTTGGTGTCGAGGTAAACCCCGTTTCGATCAAAAATGCGATAGAGAATGCCCGCGTAAATCATATTCGCAATGCTTGGTTTGTGGAGGCTGACGCTGGCTTGTTTATGGAACAAGCAGCTCGGGAAGGACAACGGTACGACGTTGTGTTGATGGATCCTCCACGCTCAGGCGCCGATGAGCGATTCTTAAAATCTTTGTGTCAGCTGAGTCCGGATCGGATTGTTTACATTTCTTGTAATCCTTCCACACAGGCAAGAGATTTGCGCCATTTAACCCATGAAGGGTATCAGGTGGAAGCGATTGTTCCCGTAGATTTATTTCCGATGACAGTTCATGTGGAGACTATTGTGTTGCTTTCCAAACTTAAATCGAGCAAACATATGAAGTTGGATTGAAGATGGATGAGTAGGATTTAACTGCGGCGGAGAGTAAATCTATTTATGATCAGATTAAGGAGTATGTTTTGAAAAAGACTGGACTTAAAGTGTCTAATCTGTATATTGCTCAGGTGAAGGATAAGCGTGGGTTAGAGAATAGGGAGAACTATAATCTTCCTAAATTAAATGATGCAAGACAACCGAAATGTCCAGAGGAGAAGGAAAAGGCGATTGAGGAGGCGTTGATATATTTACAGATGATTTAATATAGTTGGAAAAGATATTTGGGTGTTAGCAGTCACATAAGATTCGAAAGCCCATAAATAAGCTGTGTTTAGGTCGAAAAAGTGCCAATTATGGTATGCGATATCTAGAGGAGGAATAGCTATTGATGACAAAATCAGAGATACAATGTACAAATTATATAATTGATTTTTTCTTTAAAGAATTTGTGTATCGTAATTTATATTTTTATGAGAGTAAACAAAAATTAGAGTTATGTGATGGATTGATTGAGTTTCAAGATTCATATGTCATATTTCAAATTAAAGAGAAAGATACGAGTACTTCAGTCAAGTGGCTAAACAAAAAGGTATATGATAAGGCTGTGCGCCAAATAAAAGATTCAATAGGGATGATTCGAAGAGCACAGAATCTACAGGTTGAAAGTTATGCTGGGGAGCAGATTACGATTGATTGTACTAAAGAAATTATTCCTGTGATTATTTTTGATTCCGATGATAAGGAGTATAAACAGATTCACACATCACAAAAATAAGCTGATTTAAAAATAAATATTTTTAGAATGGAGGACTTTAATTTAGTTTTAAATAGCTTGGCAATACCATATGATATTGTGCTTTATTTAAAAATGAGGATGTCCTTCTTTGAAAATAAATTACCACATTTTTTTATTAATGAGGTAAGTGAATCAGTTACAACATTTGCGAGAATCCATGATGAACGAGGTCTGATAGATTATTATATTACGATGATGAATGGAAATAAATATATTTCAGAAGATGCAATGAAGGGATTTCGATTCGTCATTAAGAATTTTAGTGATAGACTCATTCGAGAAGCCGATTATCAACCAGAAATGTATAAGGAAGTTTTGGAGTGCTTGATTAAGTCAAATCGTAATACAGTTCATGATTTCATGTTGAGATGGCAGATATGTGTAGAACACTGCATGAGGAATGAAGAAACCATTCATCATTTTTTGATTGATTCAGTGAACGATGTCGGATATTTATTTTTTACGCAGAAGTCGTTGATAAAAGATAAGGATTACATAGATTTTGTAATAAGTTTGTTTAAATATAAGTTTAAAAAGCAAAACGTAATAGGTGTTGTGTTTCATATGTTGGAAGATAAAAACTATTCGGTAGAATGGATATACGAGTCATATGAATACACACAGGATGGTGCCATGGATGAAATTCTTCAAGAAGAGCCGTTATGGAATAATGCTAAAATGTTAGATAACTAGAATGGAGAGATAGTTATGTTGACATTGCAAGAATAATTTAAATGAGAAATTTTTATTCAATATTGTTAGTGGTTATAAAGGGATGGGTATAGACAAGACTATGTGGAACAGCAAGAATTAAAAGGTAAATTGTCTGTTAATACAGTGAGATGGAGGAAAGTATAAGTGGATAATTATGGAGAAATTTTGATATATCAATCAGAAGATGGTTTGACTAACATAGAAGTCAAAATGCAGGATGAAACAGTGTGGCTGACACAACAGCAAATGGCGGATTTATTCCAGACGTCAAGAACAAATATAGTAGAACATATAAAACACATTTATGAAGAGGGAGAACTTGATGGAAATTCAACCTGTCGGAAATTCCGACAGGTTCGAAAAGAAGGAAATCGTGAGGTGTCAAGAGAGTTACCATATTATAATCTTGATATGATTATTTCTCTTGGATATAGAGTGAAATCTAAAATTGCTACCAATTTTCGACGATGGGCTACTGAACGCTTAAAAGAATATATGATAAAAGGCTTTATGATGGATGACGAAAGGTTAAAAAAGCTAGGTGGTGGAAACTACTGGAAAGAGTTGTTAGACCGTATACGGGACATCCGTTCGTCTGAAAAGGTTATGTATCGCCAGGTACTTGATTTGTATGCTACAAGTGTTGATTATAATCCTAAGAGTAGTGAATCTGTTGCATTTTTTAAAATGGTGCAAAACAAATTACACTATGCAGCACATGGACATACAGCGGCAGAAGTCATATACAAGCGTGCAGATGCAGATGAGCCTTTTATGGGGTTGAAAAGTTTTTCCGGTGATTTTCCTGTATTAAAAGATATTAGTATTGCAAAGAATTATCTTAATGATGAGGAATTAAAAATACTAAATAATATCGTTTCAGGTTACTTTGATTTTGCGGAAATTCAAGCTATGCGTCATAATCCTATGTATATGGCAGATTACGTGGAGCATCTAGATAATCTGTTAAAAACCACAGGTGAAAAAGTGCTACATGGAGCCGGAACAATTAGTCATACGCAGGCAATTGAGAAAGCGACAAAAGAGTATAGAAAGTATCAGGAAAAGAACTTGTCGCCAGTTGAAGAGGTGTATCTGGAAACCATTAAGAATATTCAGAGCAAAATAAAGAAAAATGGTGATAGTTGATAAGGAAATATGCTGCTATGTGAATTATAAAGTCAACAAAATTTTGAGAATGAATTTATTTCATAAATAAAATTCTAACTTTTGCAATAGGCGGAAACCCACTATCCAAGGGTAGTGGGAGGAGCCTATTAAATTATTCATCACTATCCTTGGCTTTCAATATACTTTTGGATAGTTGCTGATGAAACTTCCCCAATACTACAGGCAAAATAGCCATCAGACCAAAAGATACATTTCTTCCAAAATTGTTTGGATAGAACATTATCGTATCTGTTCCAAAGATAAGGAGTTGCTTAATGATTTTTACAATGGCACATACTCTGTTGGTTGTATCGTAATTCATTAAAAAGTGTATAGGGTCTATAGATACTGGGGTTAAAGGTTGGAGGCGTAAGCCATTACTACGACTGGGTAGTTACAAGCCCATTGCCTTTAGGTGATGTGTAGTTGACATTTGCCATCTATTAATTTTAATCAAGATTAAAATTAAGCGTTATATTCTAGAAATTTAAAGAGAAGGGAGAATCACTCATGCAGTATGATTATACAGAAAAAGATTGGAAGTTGTTCAGAAAGAAATTATAAAATGGCAGGAAGCTTATATCGATAAGCTGAATAAAGAATATATAGAATTACTCAACAGCGAAGATGATCCTGCAACGAAGTTTTGGCATCTAGAAAAAAGAATATATAAAGATAAAAGGAAACCAGGCGTTATCATTGAAATGAGTCGATCAAAATTAATTTACAACATTGTTAATCTATTAGATGATGAGGTAATTCATTTTAAAGATTTAGAAGATTTTAGTGATGACTTGAAGGAAACAGTTCAATGTTACTTTAAAGATGTATGAAAGAGCGTGCAGGAAGCAACGGGCTAAACATCAATCAGAAATGGTTGGTGTTTTTTTTGACTGCAAAGACTGACGTCCATAGCGGCAGGAAGGTAGCGCTTGAGATCGTTCGATGATTTAAAAAAACAGTATATTGTTTATAGTGCATTATAGCTTACAAACAGAATTAAAGAATTAACGAAACCAACGATGGAAAATATTACTTGAAAATGTAAGAATTCTTTTGATCAATTAAAAGAGAACGGTTACAAAAAGTGAAAAAATGATCGAATTTTGTATGAAGTATAGTCCAGTGAAACGAAAGATAAAAACGATTTAGCATCAATTTATGAGTTTAACTATGGTAAAATTATTTTAAGAATAGTGGGGCGAGTTAGATAATGGAGAAGGATAAAATGACGAATAAAGAAAAAGTAATTCGGAATATTAAGACGAACTATGAACAAATGGAAAGATCGTTTGTTGAACAATTAGCAATGCGACATGATATTCATGGAACAACGATTGGAACTCATCGTGAAGAATTGTGGGAACAGATCTTTGAAATGATCATACCTAAGAAATTTGTCATTGAACATTCCATTTTTATTATTGATTCTGATCGCGGTATATCCCATGAAGTAGATTTAGCAGTGATTGATGAAATGTATACTCCTTATATTTTTAGATATGGTAAATTAAAGTTTGTGCCAATTGAAGCTGTTGCCATTGTTATAGAATGCAAAAGCACTGGGGCAAAGAAAAAGAAAAAGACGATTGACAATTGGTTTGAAAGTATAGAGTTGTTAAAAACGAATAAGGAGTCGATATGCAGACTAGCCACCATGATTAGCATGGAGGCTCCAAAAACCCAGACTGCAACGGTGCCGATAAAAATACTCTGTGCCTTAGATTCTGTGCATTCAGAGTATAAGGAAAAATTTGATTTTGTTCTCAGTGCAAATTTAAAAGCTAAGAAAGTAAATATCGAAGTTGATCGAGATCGTTCTTTAAAGGCATGGTGGATTCACTTGTGTCTAGCGGATGTTACAGAACCTGAATTAAGCAAGATCGGTGAAATGAAGAAATTGGAAATGTTAAAACTCAAAGACTTCGAAATTTATAATGAAAATAAAGAAATGATCTCTTTACTGACACTAAACTATCAATTAAATCAGCTGTTGATGTTGCTGAACAATCCCATGCCTTTTCCGCATCTTGCCTATGCGAAGTTGTTTCAAGAATAAAGGAGAGCAAACTTATGCTAAAAACTGTAGTTGGTATTTCAATTGAAAAAATTCAACAAGTGATCTATGATTCAATTCGTTCAGAAATTCAAGAAAGTCAAAATAACGATAATACATTAAAGCGTGTTGTTGTGACTTCAAAACAAATTTCAGAAGGATTCTATCATTCTATGAAAGAGTTCATTGATGAAATTTTGTTACAAAGCTCAGGTTGTATAATTTTTACTTCATCGTCAGACGATGAAGCCATTAAGCGACAGTTGAAAAAAATGTATAAACAATATTATGAGACAACCAAGGGTGCAATGGAACTGCGTTATTATATTTCAAAGATGAAAATAGATGATAATGCTGATAAGCTGAAGGCTATTCAGACGATGAAAAGATCGCTCAAAGAACATGAGGCACTTTCTTTTGTGATTGAAGAGAATCAAGATTGGTTGTTTTCTTTGCAGAAAGTCAAGAACAACAGCCATCTCCAAGATAAATCAATCCCTGATTATGGAGCTTTTGTTGAAAATATTAATCAATTGTATCATGAGTCAGAAAATGAGAAATATTTTAGAATTGCAGTGATCAAAGCAGATTTTGATGGCTTAGGTAAATTGTTTTCAGCGATAGAAGATTATGAAACATATAAAAAAATTAGTGAAGTTTTGTCGCAATTCATTTGTTTAGACAATTTGGATAAGGTTGCAAAAAAATTAATGGATAAATCCGAAGAATTAAAGAAGTGGATTTTTCCATTTTACGCTGCCGGCGATGATCTTTTCTTTGCGGTTGAAATCTTTAATCTGAATCGTGCCATAGAACTGTGTGTGGAAATATTAAATAAAATCAATACCAAGTTGCTTCCGGTTAAACAATATTTAAACTTAAGTGTCGGAGTTGAGATAACGCGAAATCATGAACCGATTCGTTATTTTTATGAACGTGTTGAAGAACAGCTGCAAAGGGCAAAACAGGCTGAAGCTAAACAAGCAATCAAGGGTATAAAAATCAGTATTGCGAATACAACATTTACCTGCAGCTATAACGAAAGAAAAAAACGCTATGAAGGCAACTGGGTTAATTTTCAGAATGATCTTGAGAAATTAAGAAATGCCCAGGCACAAGACATAAAAGTGCGTGCATTTTTATTTACTTTATTGGAGAAACTAGCATCGTTTAAAAAGCGTAAAGCTCAAAACAATCAGTTAGCCAATATCATCTTGTACCATTGTATTCCTCAGTTTATTAATGACACGAATAAAGAGAAAGCTAAAGCAGAATTAGACATGATAAATATCGTTTTATCGCAGTTAGTGGATTATAGCAAAAATACAGGAACCCCAAAAAAGCCTCAACATGAATTGCAATTTGATAACATCGATAATTTGATTAACTATATTCGAATTCTTCTCATGTTTACCGATGAACGGTTCGAAAAAAATCAGAAATCAAGAATACAATCGAATCCATTTCAGGTTATCAAAATTCGTGGATCGGTTTTTAACCGCACTCTACGATACTTGTATAACAATAATTTGTCTGTTCCATTACCGCAGAGTTCAGGAATAGAAAACTTCAGAACATTCTTTGTCCATAATGATGTCTATCAAGTGGAAGAGAAGGATGAGAAAGGAAAAGTTAAGTTACGCAATATTGATTATTATCAAACTTTACCGTTGTCCAATTCTATTTTCTATCGAATGAAAAGAGATGGAATTGATTTTGAGAAAAATATGGAAATGATGGATAATTTCGTACAATCTTCAATTACGATACCATCAAAGACAAAGCAAAAACCTCAGGCATTGACTTTTAATTATAACAAAGTAATACAGCTAAAAGCGAGCGTGGAACCGTGGTGGACTTCAGACTATGTGGACAGTTTATATGTTTTCTATCGGTTCAAGGAAGCACGGATTCACTATTGTGTTCAATTCCCATCCCCAAAAAAAGGAAAGAAAAAGGAGAAATAAGTATATGGAAAAATTTATCTTGCGAGTGACTACTGTTTCCAATCTGTTCATCGGTGGGAATCCAACTTTATTTGAAATTGGGGGAATTGATCAGCAGACGATTACGGATTCAGATCAGCTGCCAATCATTCCAGCTTCGACAATTAAAGGTGTATTTCGAGCCTACCTTCATGAAATTGCGAATGATGAAATACCTGCGATCAAAGCCATCGTTTCCCAATATGGAGAAGTGATGGAAGCGATTAACAAAAATAACAACAAAATATTAGCGGCAAAAGATGGGAAAGTCTCCCTGAAAATTGAAAAGGAAAGAATCGATAAACTTCAGAAAAGTATGTTAAGTTCGTTATGTCAGGATATTACATGGCTGTTTGGAATCCAAGGATATAATCGTACACCGAAATTGATATTCAACGATTTGCTTTGTTTGGAAAAAGAGGCACAGCATTGTTTCTCTGTCGACACCAAAAATGCTATCCTTCAGAAAGGTACGGAGATTTACGCTAATCCACGAACATATAAGACAGTTCGCCCAAAAATCACTTTTGAGGGAGAGATTCTTTGTTATCGCTTAATTGAAAATGGTTTTAAAGTGGAAGATATTGAAGCCTGTTTACAGCTGGTTGTGGATGCTTGCAATGAAGGGCTTTGTCGGATAGGTGGATCAGGCAGCCGCGGATATGGCCGAGTTCTTATGGAACTGAAAAGAGGATGAATCCGATGCAATATTATAAATTATCATTGCGCGTACAGGGAAAAATCACACAAATCCCTGATTCTCAAAAATTATTCGGCGCTTTAATCTATGCCTATAAGGATGATTGGGGCGATGAAGAAGCGACGATACTGACAGACAAGATATTCCAGAAAGAGTTATTCTTTGCTTTATCCAGTCTTTTGCCTCAAGGAACTTTACCACTGCCGGGGAATTGGCTGATCGAGAAAAATCAATCGCAAAAAGGGATGCTGGATAAAGCTTTTTATAAAGAAATCAAAAAAAGAACTTATATACCTTCTGACCAAATTCAACTGATTCTGCAACAGCCCAATATGGCTAAAATGATCTATCCTTATGTCACCGTTGAGTCCAAGCAACAAGTACATGCCAGCTTAGAAAGTCTGCTTTATGATTTGCCGGGCTTAGAGCCTACTCTATACTCTGTTAACGAAACGCTTGTCAATTATGTGTTGAATGAAAAGCAAGAATGCACAAGGGTTGTGGATTATGATGTCTATATCGAAGTAGAGGAGAGCGAAGCAGGAAAGGCTTGGATAAAGTGGATACAAAGCCAATGCCAGAATCGAACAATTCTTCCTTTAGGGCCGAGAATGTCCCAAGGTTTAAATCTCTATCAGCTTTGTGATCTCCAGGCGATTACGCTGCCTGAAAGTAAAGGATACTATTTGAATTTGGGAATGTTTGTTCCGCATCAGATTGATTATTCTCACTCTTATTGCAAATTGTTTACATCCCAACGCAGACCTTATCATGTTTCTGGAGGGTGGCAAGACCAAAGTAAAATTATGACCTATATCGATCTCGGAAGTCTGATTTGCACACAAAATAAAAGGGAAGCCGGCCGTTCATTAAAGATTGAGGAGAATCGTATTTTATTTGGAAATGCATTTCTCTACCCAGTGGAGGTGAACTAAGATGGCATCATTACAGAAATATAGAATTAAATTGACAACGTGTTCTCCTCTTATTCTTTCACCGAGGGAACAGAATGTCATAACAACCACGAAAGAGGGGAAAATACAATATCTTTATCCTTTTTATCAATATGGTGAATATGATTCAACAGAAAATCCGCAGTATTATATTCCAGGTTCTTCGATCAAAGGGGCAATCGGAAAATCGAATATTGGAAGTCAGCGTTTGCTTGTTGATGATATTCGTTTAAATTCGGATTTTATTGAAAAGCGTTCTTTAACAAAGATCCAGAAAATCGATATTAAAAACAAGGGAAACAAAACGATTAAAGACGAAGTCTTCTTTCCGATGCTGAAGGTTGAAATGCTGAGATCAAACGTTGAAGTTGAGGGTGAGATGTTCTGTAACGGATCATTAAATGAGATCCTGGAAAGAATGGATCAGGAAAGTCGCAATAGAATTGAAACGTGGGATCAATACCAGTTAAAAATTATCAGTGAATTATTTGACCAAAAAGACAAACGGACACAATTTGAAGCGCTAATTGAAAGCCCAGTGAAAAAGCTGAAAGCGTTGGAAGAGAAGATCGGAAAACCTGCGCATTTACTCTTTTTAGGCGGATTTAAAGGAAAAATTTTAGCGGGAGTTAAGCAGCTTGAAGCAAAAAATGAACTGATTCCGGTTAGTTTTTATATCGATAAAGAAACTTCATTGCCCTATGGAATTGTAAATATCGAAATCATAGAAGGGGAATATAAATGAATAATCAGTCCATCTTTTCCTTTTCTTATTTACCGCTTACGATCCACTTGGAATGTCTGGAAAGCACGACTTTACCGGGGTATTTGGGCTCGGCACTGCGGGGTGCTTTGGGATGGGAATTAACGAAGAATCTACAGGTGTATTCGTATCTTTATGAAAATCGGAACTTACAAAGAGGGAAGGCGGATGTTGTTAATCCGTATTTTCTCAATGTTCCGCGAAAGAAATTAATCTATCAGCCTCATGAAACACTCAGCTTTGATTTTGTTTTACTGGGTGATGCAGCGCAGATTGGCAATCGCCTTATCGCGTCTTTATCTAAGATTGCAATTTTGCGATTAGGCGCACAGCGTTCGGTATTTCGATTAAAATCCATAGTGCAAGCATCAAATCAAACAATTTTGTGGTCTAGTGATCGCGGTATTTTACAAAATCCTGAGTCGGTTTTGTATCAAGCTTCGCGCGAAATTTCTTGCCAGTATTGTTCAATTCAGCTAAAAACGCCTTTGCGTATACGACGAGATGGAGAACTGCTGCAGGAGTATGATTTTGCGACCCTTATCCGTAACATTACTCAACGGATTAAAGCTATCGCAAATAATTATGGTGGCAGTATTGATAGCCGTGCTGCTGAAAGGATTTGCCAGCAGGCATTGCATGTAAAACGATTTTCAATTCAGCTGTACTATAAAGAGTTGAAGCGCTATTCCAATAAGCAAATCACGAGTTTGGATATCAGCGGAATGTTGGGAACAATGAGTGCAGAAGGCGATTTAACTGCCTTTGTTCCTTGGTTACTGGCCGCGGAATTGATTCACATTGGCCGCAATACTACGTTTGGACTAGGAGAAATTAGTCTAGTTATCGACTAAATCGTGACAGAATGCAGTCAGACTGATTCGTTAAGACTTAAATGGAGTCATCAAAGAGAGGGTAGCGATATGAATGATCTTGAAAGGTTTGTTGTTGCTCAACAAAAAAGTTATGCTAGGGCATTGTCAGAAATTAAAGATGGAAAGAAACGGTCGCATTGGATGTGGTACATCTTTCCGCAGTTAAGAGGATTGGGGCGTTCAGAAATATCCAATTTCTATGGGATTGCGGATATTGCCGAAGCTAAAGCCTTTCTTGCGCATGCCTATCTTGGAAAAAATCTGACAGAAATGACTTCTGTGCTGCTGACGTTAACAGAGAATGATCCAGTCAAGCTATTAGGAATTCCGGATAACATGAAATTAAAATCATGTATGACGCTGTTTGCTGAAGCAGCACCGGAGAATAAATTGTTTTGCAATGTGTTAGATCAATACTTCTTCGGACAAAAAGATCAGAAGACACTGGATCTTCTGAAATTTTCCGAAAAGGAAAATTAAGTTTAGAAAAGGGGGATTAAGGATGAAACTGATCATTGCACCGGCAAAACGGATTAAAGATGATGAAGTATTTCTGCAGCCCCGTCGTTTTCCTTTTTTTCTGGAAGACAGCCGAAAACTTTTGAGTGTCATGAAAACATTGTCGGCAAAACAGCTGGAAAAACTGCTGAAATGCAGTCCCAAAATTGCGGAGGAAGCCGCGAAGCAATATCAGCGGATGGATTTGGATCAGGAGGGAACTCCGGCGCTTTTAAGTTATGACGGAATTCAGTATTGGACGATGGCACCGCATGTTTTTACGGATGATCAGCTGACTTATATGGAAGAACATGTTCGCATTCTTTCAGGTTTCTATGGCCTGCTTCGGCCTTTGGATTCAATTCATCCCCATCGCTTAGAAATGGATTCATCATTAAAAACATCGGATTTTCAGAACTTGTATGAATTTTGGGGAGATCGGCTATATCGACATTTAACACAAACAGACTCAGTCATCATTGATTTGGCCAGCGCTCAGCATGCCCGCAGCGTCAGCCGCTATGCAGCATTGCCAGTGCGGGTTATCAAATGCTGGTTCTACGAAGAAACGGCACAAGGACTTCGTGAAAAGGGTGTTTATGTCAAGATGGCCCGCGGAGAGATGGTTCGTTATTTAGCTGAAATCCAGGCGGAAAATCCCGATCTGATCAAGACGTTCAGTCGGCGGAATTATCATTTTTGTCCCGATCTTTCCAATGATCAAAACTTTGTCTTTACGAGGAAGAACGCAGGATAACATTTGTTTCAGATGTGAAATAATGAGTTGAAGGGGTGTGACCTATGGCTAAAGGACTTGTTGATCTAATCCTAGATGATCTTCTCGATCTGCTTTTTGATCCCAATTGGATCGGCCGCAAAGGAGAGAAGTTAACTGAACGAGAATTAAAATTTGCCCGATTATTTGGCCGAAAAGGAAAAACGCTGCGCAATCTTTATGTACCGAAGGAGAATGGCGAAACTTCGGAAATTGATGTCATTTATATCACTCAAAAAGGAATTTTTGTTATCGAAAGTAAGAATTATTCAGGCTGGATTTTTGGGGATGAGGAAGGACAGAATTGGACGGCGATGCTGCCCAATAAGATGAAAAACCGGTTTTACAATCCAGTGAGACAGAATCGCACACATTGTAAATGGCTGGCGAACTATCTGAATGATGAAATTCCTTTGATCTCTGTGATAGTTTTTTCGGAACGTTGTGAATTGAAAAAGGTGACAATGCACAGTCAGGATATCCATGTTATCAAAAGAAATGATTTATTCGCCTTAATTTTCAGGCTTTGGGAAGTTTTGCCGGACAAATTGAATGAACATGAGATCGACAGTCTGTATTTCAAATTAGAAAAATTAACACATCTAGACTCAACCCAAAAAGCCGAGCACATTGAGAATATAAACAAAAAGTACAAGGACGAAAAATGTGCAGAGCTGAGTCTTAAACGGGAAGATTCCCTTGTTTGTCCGCGCTGCGGTGGGAAACTGCTTTTGAGAACAGCGAAAAAAGGAAAAAATACCGGAAAATCCTTTTATGGATGCGCCAATTTTCCTCAATGCCGCTATGTCAAACCTTTGGATTGAACGAAGAGAAAGCAAGCCGAGAGTAAAAGAACCTTGCTAAAAAACCAGTCAGACAGTTAAAATAAAGTGAACAAGAACTCTGCAGAAAAGGGAGGGAAAAGGTTTGGAGAGATTAGGAATCATTGCAGCGGCAGACGATGAAATTCAGCCGCTGATCGATCAGATGCAAATTGAAAGCGTCATTGAAACGGCGAAACTGAAATTGTTTGTCGGTCAATGGCAAAAACAGGCGGTGATTGCCGTTCGCTGCGGCGTAGGCAAAGTCAATGCAGCACTCGCTGCTCAGCTATTGATCAATCAATCCATCTCGGCGCTCTTGATGATTGGGACAGCTGGAGCATTGGATTCCCGCCTAAAGATTGGCGATGTTGTGATTTTGGAACAGTGTACTTATCACGATGTAGACCTTCAGGGAGTGCTGATGGATTATCATCCTTATATGGAAGATCCATGGTTTGCCAGCGATTCAAAACTGACTGCCTGGGCTAAAGCTGCGGCGATGCAGGCTGATCTGCAAGGTCAGGTGCGGACGGGACGAGGCGTTACAGGCGATCAATTTATTGATCAGGATCAGCGGGATTCAATCATCGAACGGCTGGATCCACTTTGTGTCGATATGGAAAGTGCAGCCGTGGCGCATGTTGCTTATGCCAATGACGTTCCTTTTCTGGCAATTCGTGCGATTTCAGATACACCCTTTAACAGCGGCCTGGAAGTATACCATGCACATTCAGAAAGCGCAGCTAAACAGGCGCTGATTCTGTTCAATGCGATGATGAGAAAAGGAAAACCGATTGAATGAAAGAAAAGACAAAAATGATTGCCGGAGAACACTATAATCCACTGGATCCGCAGCTGATTGTTCTGCGGGACAGAGCCGGCCGAATTTGTCATCGGTATAACAAAAAAGTTTTCCATGAAATTAATCTGCGCAATCGGCTGTTGCGCAAACTGGTAAACACGACGGGGAATTTCTGGGTAAAGCCGCCATTCTATTGTGATTATGGTTTCAACATTACTTTGGGTTCGGATGTGATGCTGAACTATGGCTGCGTATTGCTGGACGTCTGTCCCATTACGATTGGCGATAAAACGTTGATCGGCCCGCAGGTTCAGCTGGTCACAGCCTGCCATGCGTTAGAACCTGAGCTGCGTGAGAAAAATGTGGAATGGGGAAAGCCAATTACCATCGGCAGAAATGTTTGGATTGGAGCAGGAGCGATCCTATGTCCGGGAGTTACGGTTGGGGACAACACTGTGATAGGAGCAGGCAGCGTGGTCACCCGATCCCTGCCGGAAAATGTCGTTGCGGTCGGCAATCCCTGCCGCATCCTCAGACAGCTTGGGGAAGCACCAAATCCAAAAGAAGATGACGAAAAAAGAAGCCATTTTATTGAGCCGGAGTAAACTCAATAAAGGCTTCTCTTTTCATTTCCAATAAACCTAAAGTTTGGCGATCAGGGCATCAGTAAATTCGATTGTTGAGGCTGTACCGCCCAAATCCCGTGTGCGGATTGACGTTTCACTCAGCACACTCACTAAAGCCTGATGAATCCGCTGCGCATGCTCGTCATACCCTAAATGCTCCAGCATCATGCATGCCGACTGCAGCAAAGCGGTTGGATTGGCAAGATTTTTCCCGGCAATGTCCGGCGCCGAGCCATGCACAGCTTCAAAAATCGCGATATCTTCGTTGCGGTTGACCCCTGGCAGTAATCCCAGACCCCCAATTAAACCACTGGAGAGATCGGAAAGGATATCACCATATAAATTCGGCATGACCATGATATCAAACTGTTCCGGATGCATGACCAGCTGCATGCACGCATTATCAACAATCAAATCATTCGCTTCGATGTCCGGATAAAAAGCCGCTGTTTCGCGGAAGACCTGCAGGAACAGTCCATCACTCTGCTTTAAAATGTTGGCTTTATGCACGCAGGTGACTTTTTTTCGCTGGTGCGCGAGGGCATAATCAAATGCCGCCTGAATAATCCGTTTGGAAGCGGGACGGGTGATCCGCTTGATCGCCTCAATGGTGTCCGCATCCACGACGCGTTCTTCACCAATATATAAATCTTCTGTGTTTTCACGGAAAATGATCAGATCGACTTGATCATATCGGGTTTTTATGCCCTTTAATGAATGAGCAGGACGGATGTTTGCGTACAGATCAAACGCCAGCCGCAATCCGACGTTTACGCTGCGGAAGCCCTTGCCAATCGGCGTGGTACAGGGGGCTTTTAGCGCCACCTGGTTACGGCGGATGGACTGCAGCGTGGCTTCCGGAATCAGACTGCCGGTCTGTTCCCATGCTTTCTGGCCTAAACTCTGCCGGTCAAAGCTTAGGGGAGCCCCTGCCGCATTTAAAACACGGACGACCTGAGCTGTAATCTCCGGGCCGATGCCATCGCCCTCGATCAAAGTGATTGTTTTTGTCATGTTCAATGCCTTCTTTCTACCTGTTTTTAAGTGTACCGCATTCAAGAAAATTTGAAAAGAAGAAAATGAAAAACAAATCAAAGAATCTGAAAATTCTTTCTTTTTTGATATCCTCTGGACTTTTAAACGGACTAATTAAGGCCGGCTGAGTTTCCACGAGACGCCTAAAATCAGAACGGCTCCCACGATCTGGAGAATCGTAAAGGGTTCATGCAGTAAATAACCAGAAAAAAGCAGCGCGCTGATCGGATCAATATAGCTGAGAAAAGCCGCTGTCGTACTGTTCAGCTTCGGCAGCGCTGAGAAGTAAAGAGCGTAGGCGATTCCAGTATGAACAATCCCCAACACAAGGACAATCCCCCATTGAATTGTGTTGATGGCTTTCCAATGAATCATCGGCGGCTGAATGAACAGATACAGAAGCAGGATGAGGGCAGCGATCAATAGCTGCAAGCAGGAACTGTCCAGTCCGGAGACCGCTTTAAAATAGGGATTGATCAAAATGATTCCGGCATACATCAGGGCCGCGATGAGCCCGAAACTGATTCCGATCACTGGATCACTTCCCAACTGTGCGCCCGGATTGATTAACAGACCCAATCCAATTAAAGCACTTAATAAAAGAATACCGGAGCGGCGGTTAAAAGTTCGCGAACGCATCAAGGTGAAAAAGGCAACGAGAATGGGCGCCAGATAATAACATAAGGTAGCGACAGAAACCGTGGTTCTGCGGTACGCTTCAAATAAGAAGACCCAGTTGGAACCCAGCAGGATGCCAGAGATCAACAAGGCCAGCCGCGCTTGAAATGACTTTGGAAGCTGCAGCGGTGTATGTCGGATCACTTTGTAAAGCCCCAGAACACCCGCTCCGATTCCGGCTCGCAAAGCGGCGATAACGGCAGAAGGCAGTGGAAGCTGCCGGACAAATAATCCCAGACTGCCGAAAATCAGCATTGCGCTGATCAGCTGAATTTGACTGCGTTTCATCTTATTTCACCTTTGCTTTCATGAAGCTTTTAAATATAGGATAGAAAAGAAGCAAGGCGCTGTCAATGGAAAGCCATAAAAGAAAGCATGAGGAATGGACTATTTCGCTGCGCAGACCGTTTTCATGCGATGAATCAATCAAGAAAACGGAAAGAACAAAAAAAGGGTCAGTATGCAGATTCCTTATGCTTCCATTTATAAAATGCGGTATACTGGAAGAAAGAGCGGAGTGAGACAGATGAAAAAATTTATGGATGAAGATTTTTTACTGCAGAATGAAACAGCGAAGCGATTGTATCATGAGGCGGCGCAGAAGATGCCGATCCTCGATTATCACAATCATCTGGAACCTCAGGTCATCTATGAGGATCGATGCTATTCCGATATCGCTGAAGTGTGGCTGGGGCGCGATCATTATAAATGGCGGGCAATGCGGGCGGACGGTGTGAATGAAGAAAAGATTACCGGTAAGGCCAGCAATCGTGAGAAATTTAACGCCTGGTGCGCAACGATGCCAGATTTAATTGGCAATCCACTATATCATTGGACGCATTTGGAATTAAAACGATATTTTGGAATCGACGCTTTGATCTGTCCGGAAAATGCAGATGCAATTTGGCAACAGACTCAGGCGCTGCTTCAGACACCGGCGTATTCAACTCGCAATCTGCTGCGGAAGATGAATGTGAAAACCCTTTGCACAACAGACGATCCGCTGGATGATCTGCACTGGCATCGTGGGTTGAAGGATGATTTTGAAATTCGTGTGCTGCCGGCATTCCGGCCGGATCCCGTGCTGAATTTGGATCAGCCTGATTATTTAGAGTATATCGGCAGGCTGGAAGCCCTGACGAGTGAATACTGCGGCCAGTGGTCAGGATTAAAAACCGCCTTAAAAAAGCGAATGGATGTTTTTGGTCAGCACGGATGCCGCCTGAGCGATCATGCGCTGGATGGAAACTTTTATGCTTCGGCAAAGGATCAGGAAATTCAGGAAATCCTCGATTTGAAAAAAGCCGGACAGCCTCTGACTTCACTGCAGCTGCGGCAATATCGTGGGGCTATTCTTATCTTTTTAGCCGGAGAATATGTGCAGCGCGGCTGGGCGATGCAGCTGCATATCGGAGCACTGCGCAACAACAATACCCGAATGTTCAAAACACTGGGTGCGGATACCGGTTATGACAGTACGGATGATCCGATGATTGCCGCTCAGCTCAATGCTCTGCTCGATGCGATGGAACAATCGCAGGGTGTTCCGAAGCTGATCCTGTATAGTTTGAATTCCAAGGATTATGAAGTTTTGGCTACGGCAGCCGGTAATTTTCAGGATGGAACGATTCCCGGAAAGATTCAATTGGGTTCGGCGTGGTGGTTCTGCGATCAGAAACGCGGGATGGAAAAACAGCTGGATACGCTGGCTGAGGTTGGCTTGTTATCGCGGTTTGTCGGCATGCTGACGGATTCCCGCAGCTTCCTGTCATTTCCAAGGCATGAATATTTCCGCAGAATCTTGTGCAACAAGGTGGGAACTTGGGTGGAGAATGGTGAAGCGCCACAGGATTGGGCTTTGCTGAAAAAGCTGGTTCAGGATATTTGCTATGATAACGCAGTCCGTTATTTTGATTTCTGAGAGGATAAGTGTAAAGAAAGAGAGTCAAGGGATCTTGGCTTTTTTTCATTCATCTATAAAAAGCGATGAAATGATCTTACACTATGTTGTAAAACTGAATAGTGTATGATAAAGTGGAGATAACTTCAATGGGAAAGGAAGATCAATATGAAAATCAATCAGCTTTGGATCCAAGAACAAAATGCTCAGCTCACATATCAATGTCAGATGTTCTTGGAGAAAGATGAAAGTTTCTGGCTGTCGGATCAAATGCTTATCGATACCCTCTCCAAGCAAAATGAACCCATTCCTTTTACGGTTTCAGAATCAGAAAAATTATTGTTTCGGGCAAATGCGCATCAAATTACACCGCGGCTGGATCAGGCCGGCGAAGTGCTTCTCTGTTATCATGGCCAGGCTGAAGGGTGGGCGAATGTTCACCAATCAGGATTACTGGCGATGAATTTCTATTCCGTCTATTTCCCTCAGCAGCGAAACTTTTCCATGATTCCTTTTCTACTTGTCTATCAAGGCCGGCCCGGTCATGTCATGCTGGAAGGTGAATGGGACGAAACAATCCAGGGCTGGCGAAGTCAGGGTTTGGCTAAAGATCCCGGCCACTTTGTCATCATGGATCCGGCAATTCGGCGCGTGCAGGAAAATAATGTGGCTCAGTTTACTTATTTTGATGCCTCCGAAACAGCGTTGGTTTCCACGATGCTCAATGAAGTAGAACAGATCTTAGCCGACTACCAGCAGGCCTACGGCAGCCGTTGTTTACCGAAGCGGAAAATGATCTCTTTCAATCTTGCCGACGATGGCAATTCCGGTGCTTTTCAGCGCGGCGACTGGACTTTTTATACGCGGATTCTGCCTGGAAAGGAGTATGATGAATTGCATATCCAGCAGATGATCGGTATCATGGCGCATGAATTCGGTCATCTCTGGTTTACCGGCGCGGATATTTCATCATGGGAGGACTGGCTGAATGAAACCGGGGCAGAATGGGCCTGCCTGCGCTATTTAATGAAGCAGAATCGACAAGCTCTGCTGAAGCAGAAATTGAATCGGCTGCTTGCTCTTTACGCGCAGGTTTCACCTATCCGCACGCCGGACCTGAAAAACAATGCGCAAAGCGTTCATATTAAAGGAACAGCGTTGTTTCTGAGCTTGGCTTTGCGGCATGGCGTGGAGGTTGTTGATCAGCTGTTGTATTTGCTCGCCGAGCTGCCGGAAAAGACGACCGCAGCCCTGTTAACCCAAATTCGGCAGAAGCTGTCTGCTCCACTGGCAGAAGAAATCGAATCTCTGCTGGATCAATCCGACTTTGGACTGACGGCAAAGGATCCGGCTTTTGAGCAGGTGCTGCATGTCAGGCTGACAGATTGACGGCATTCTGTTTCCATCGCGATTCACAAAAACGAATTCAGGCATAAGACCAGATAAAAAAGAAAGTAAAGAAAAAGGAGACGCGCATCTCCTTTTTTAGTTTAAAACGCATTCATTAAATTGTCTTACCCGCGACATAGCCGGTTCTGACCGCTTCCAGGACGCTGCCGATGCCTTGCGCATCGCCGATCGTAATGACTTCATCACACAGATCCTGAATTTGATCCGCAAGAAGGGCATTAGGGCGATCTCCTACGGCAATGATGACATTGTCTGCTGGAAGTGTCTGACGGCCTTGATCGGACTCAATGACAACCGCCTGATCCTGAATTTCGACACACCGCGTATTCAGCAGCGTATTGCAGTTCAGATCGCGCAGATGGGCTTTGAGAATGAAGCGGGTCGTTTCAACCATCTTTCCCATTAACTGATCGCTCATTTCAACAATCGTCACATTTTTTCCTGCCTCCAGCATCCATTCCGCCGTTTCACAGCCGACCGTGCCGCCGCCGAGGATCACAATATTTTCGCCTGTCGGCTTTCCCATCAAGGCTTCCTTGGCATTCATAACAGACGGCTTGTCAAAACCTGGAATCGGCAGAGCCGCAGGCAGAACGCCGGTCGCAACAATGACGGTGTCCGGCTTTAAGCGCGCCACTTCCTCGCGGGTAATCGGATGATTCAGCGCTACTGTAAAGCCGCGGTATTCAGCCTGGACTTCCATATAAGGAATATAATCAGCTAAATTTTGTTTGTAAGGCGGAACGATGGCCGGGATCAGCTGGCCACCCAAACGGTCGGTCGCTTCATAAACTGTGACATGATGACCGCGGATCGCTGCGACGCGGGCGGCTTCAATACCGGCCGGACCGCCGCCAACAACCATGACATTTTTGATCTTTTTAGCTGCCGGAAGGGAAGCATCGTTGTCATCGTGACCGAATACGGCGTTGCCGCTGCAGATCAGTTCGCCGTCATGATGCAGCTGATTGTCCATGCATTTCTGGCAGCCGATACATGGCCGGGCATATTTCCAAGTTCCTTCCATGATCATGTTCGGACGATTCGGTTCAGTCAACAATCCCCGGCCCATATGGATGAAATCGCATAGGCCCTGCGTCAGGGCGCCTTCAGCCAGTTCTGGATCATAAGTCCGGCCGCCGGAAATCAGGGGAAGGGTAATGGCCGGAACACCGCGGCCTTCCAGATTCGGGCGGTCTTCATTTTCCGCGATCGTTGCTTTGCGGATCATTCCAGCTAGCGGGAAAGTCATGCCTTTCGCCTGGCCGCCGGCGGGAATATCTTTCAGCGTTGCGACATCGCTCCAGTCACAGGCGATGACTTCAATCGCATCGGCTCCGGCCTGCTGGACTAAATAACAGTTCAGCAAGCCGTCCATAACGCTGACGCCGCCGTTTAAGCCGCCGTCAACCACATTCATTTTGATCAGCACTGGGAAATCCGCACCGCACCGGGCTTTGATTTTGCGGATAATATTGCACGCGAAGCGGGCGCGGTTGAAAGCATTTCCACCGTATTCGTCAGTCCTTAAATTCGCCGTGGCTGAGAAAAACTGCGCGACTAAATAGTAACCGGCGCCATGCACTTCGACAGCGTCATAGCCAGCCTGCTTTGCCCGATAGGCCGCATCGGCAAATTTATCTTCCAGAGCCACGATTTCATCGTGCTCAAAGGCCCGCGGCGTTTCTCCGGTCAGACCGGTCAGAAAGCTGTACGGCATGGCAACGGCAGAAGGGGCAACCGCCGGCTGATGAAGCTGATGCAGGACATCCAGATTTGCCCCGCGGCCAGCATGGCTGAGCTGTATCGCGCATTTTGAACCATATTTGTGAATCACATCGGTGATCCGGCGGAATCCCGGAATATACTTGTCGTCGCTGAGGGCAATGTATTGCGCGGTATTGATGCCTAACGGAGGATCGACACAGGTGACTTCGGTAATGATCAGGCCGGTGCCGCCTTTGGCGTTTTCGGCATACCGGTTGACGATGGCGTCGGTGACAAACCCGTCTTTTCCGGCGTCGGTGCCCATAGGCGGCAGAACGATGCGGTTTTTCAGTTCAAGCGAACCGATCTTGCCGGGGGAGGTGAGGATAGGGAATAAATTGGACATAAGAATAATTCTCCTTTCTGTGAATGTGATTCACATTTTGTAATTTCATTATATCGTCTTGTGCATAGATTATCAAGATAAATGTGAATTTAGTTCACATTTGATTTCTGAAATCTTCGCAGCGGTTGACACGCAGAATTCGCTGAGCTATAGTTAAGCTCAGAAAAGAGGGATAGTATGCCGCGATCTGCCCGTTACAGCACGACGCACCAGCAGCTGAAAGAACAGGCGCTGGCGTTGTTTTTGGAAAAAGGCTACGAACAGACAGGAATTCAGGAAATAACGGAACGAGCTGGTGTGGCTGTCGGTTCCTTTTACCGTCATTTTTCGTGCAAGGAGGAAATCTTTGTCGAGATCTGGGATGAATACGCGGCCAATAATATTCGCCAGACTTTAGAAAAAGTTTCACATATAGATAATCTGAAAGCTTTTCTGGATATCTTAATGAGCGAAAATGAGAAGTTTGCCCAGGATCCGATCACGGCAGCGTTATACTCCACACAGACTTCGCTGATCAGTTCGCATCGGGTTGAAAGCTTTCCGCAGATCGCAGAATGGTCGATGCGCTATCGGATTGAGATTCAGCGGCAGATTCAGCGCCATCTCCCTTTACAAAGCGAACAGGAAGCCGTAACTCAAGCTAATATTGTCCACTGTCTGCTCAACAGCTATGCCATGCGCTATGCGGATCGGCTGCAGCGGTTTACTTATCATGCCCGGCCATTTCGTCAGATTTTATATGCGATGCTACAGCTGGACGAGGATTCGGAAACCTGATTTTTAAACAGGAAGGATCTAAGAACTGGGAAATTTGAAAAAATTTTCCTTTTTTGATCCTTTTTTCGCGTTTTTCCTGCATTCGCTGGTTGAAAACACAAGGGGAATGTGATAATCTAAACGTGCTTGTGAATCATCACAGCTAGAGGTGCGGAGATTAAGAGTACGCAGACTGAGGCCGAAAGCCATGGACGTCTGTCGGAAAGGATGATCCGCCGAAGTCGTTTTGTCGCAGAAACGGCTGGGGGCCTATCAAACAGGTAGGTCACTGTCTTTGTAAAGAATGCCATTTTACAAAGGAGCACTATCTTAAGGCATATAGGGATGAATGATGATTTCCATTGATCTTTACATGTTTTAGGATGTAAAGATTTTTTTATTCAAGGAGGAAATTGTATGCGCAGAAAAACTGCCAAATCATTCAAAATGCCCCATACCTACGTTATTATCTTCGGCATGGTGCTGCTTACAGCGCTGTTGGCCAACGTTGTTCCGGCCGGGGAATTTACCCGTGTGCTGGATGAAGCCAGCGGAAAAATGGTCGTTGTTGCCGATTCTTTTCATTATCTGCCGAAAACCGGCTGCAGCTTATTTGAAATTTTCACTTCGATTCAGTTAGGCTTTATTGACGGGGCTCAGATTATTTTCTTCATCGTCTTTGCCTATGCGTTTGTTTATATGCTGTTGAAGAATGGAACTTTTGACGCCGTGGTCGGCGCGGTTCTGCGTAAGATTGGGACGCGCGTGCATCTTCTGATTCCGATCTGCATGATCGCGTTTGGTGTTTTGGGTTCAACGATCGGGCTGTTTGAAGAAACCTACGGTTTGCTTCCAATTTTCATTTCCATTGCAATTGCCTTGGGCTTTGACGCCATCGTCGGCGGTTCGATTGTCTACATTGCGGTGGCCGTCGGGTTTGCGGCGGCGACGATCAACCCGTTTACGATCGGCATTGCGCAGGAAGTTTCCCAGGTTCCGCTGTTTTCCGGTTTAGGTTATCGGGTCCTCTGTTTTTTTGTTTTCATGGGAATCTCAATTCTCTATGTCTGGCGGTACGCGGAAAAAGTCAGAAAGCACCCGGAAACATCCATTTTAGCGGGCGAACAGCTGAACTTCCGCGAAGTGGGCACGAAGGAAGAGCTGATGAAGCGCGACTTCACAATGACGCAGAAAATTTCTGGTTTATGCTTTATCTTCACGGTTGTGATGCTATTGATCGGTACGATCCAGCTGGGATGGTATATCAATGAAATCGCCGCTCTGTTTATTATTATGATGATCGTGATCGGTTTAATCTCCCGTTTTACGCCAAGTCAGATTGCGCAGTATTTTATTGAAGCGGCGAAGGATATGATGTTTGGGGCGCTGATCGTTGGTTTAAGCCGGGCAATTCCCGTTATTATGGACAATGCGCATATCATTGACACGATTGTCTACTGGCTTTCAACGGGATTGGCGCAGTTTCAGGGGATTGCCAGCGCACTAGGCATGTTGTTTGTGCAGAATATCATTAATTTCTTTATTCCGTCCGGCGGCGGACAGGCCGTGGTCACGATGCCGATTTTGGCGCCGGTATCCGAAATGGTTGGGTTAAGCCGCCAGATTGCTGTGCTGGCTTTCCAGTTCGGCGATGGCTTCTCGAATATTTTCTGGCCGACTTCGGTCTTCATGATGTGCGGCATTATGGGACTGCCGGTCAACAAGTGGTATAAGTTTGTAACGCCGCTGTTCGGCTTGTTGTTTGCCGCAGAAATTGTTCTGCTGATCGGCGCTGTTCTGATCGGCTATTAACAACAGGAGGTGCACTCAATGGAAATGAATTTAGATGTTCTGCGCGAAGCGCTTTACGCTAGGGAAAATGAGATGGCTGCCCAGTTTGAAGCTGTGCGGGAAGCAATCTACGCCCATCCGGAACTGGGATGTGAAGAAGTCTGGTCGGCTGATTATCTGTGTGAGCTGATGCGCGGCTATGGCTTTGCGGTTACGCGGCCGTATGGTGGGCTGGACACTGCATTTCGGGCTGAACTGAACTGTGGGGAAGGTCCGAAGATTGCTTTTTTGGCAGAATATGACGCGCTGCCGGGCTATGGCCCTGACCATGATCAGAAAGCCCATGCCTGCGGGCATAACTGGATCGCGGCCTCGACGCTGGGCGCTGCGGTGCTGTTAGCGCAGTTTAAGGAGCAGTTAAGCGGTTCGATTGTGCTGATTGGAACCCCTGCCGAGGAAACGCTGGGGGGAAAATGCGATCTGGTAGAAGCCGGCTGCTTTGATGATATCGATGCGGTCTTTCAGATGCACTTGGGGGCTGAAAACAATATACATGTCGTTTCGCTGGCCATGGATTCGCTGCAGTTTGATTTTGTCGGCAAGGCCGCGCATGCGGCAGCGTATCCGCATTTGGGCATCAATGCGCTGGATGCCGTGCAGCTGACTTTTGCGGGGATCAATGCCCTGCGTCAGCACATGCCCAACGATGCGCGGGTGCATGGGATTGTGACCAACGGCGGAGCAGCTGCTAACATCGTACCGGAAACGGCATCCTGTCAGTTTTATATCCGGGCTAAGACCCGCGAAACGCTGGAAACCTTAACTGAGCGGATCATCAACTGTGCCAAAGGCGCGGCGCTGATGACAGGGGCGTCCCTGAATGTTTACAATTTTGAAAATTCCTATGATGATCTGGTTTACAGTGAACCGCTGCGGAAGTTGTTAAAAGAAAATCTGGAAACGCTAGGGGTAACGAACTTTGTTCCTGAATCCAATGAAGCTTCCGGCTCCACCGATATCGGCAACGTTTCCCATGTCTGCCCAACGGTTTACTGTGAAATTGAAACCGGTGCCTGTCCGCCGGTCTATGCTCACAATGAAGATTTCCTGGCTTTTGTGCATGGCGTCAATGCCGATTCGTCGCTGCATACGGCGATCAAAGCGATGGCGTACAGTGCTCTGCAGGTTTATCGCCAGCCGCAGCTGCTGAAAGAAGCAGCTTTGCCGCGTTAAACCGGACGAACCTTAGATGAAAAAAGACTGCCTTGATTTTGCATCAGGGCAGTTTTCTTGTTTTGATAATGCTGCAAGTCAAACTCTTACTGCCATTGGATACGAACTCTTTCCATACCTCCTTTTGATTCCTGATCCACCTTCAGCGGCAATAAAAAAGTAGATTGGGCAGGCAGAAGCTTGTGTTTGCGCGGCCGGATGTTTATAATCTCTTTAGAGTCGTCAGACTTCAAGGAGGACGAGAAAGATGAAGCGAATTGTGACAATCCAGGACATATCCTGCGTTGGGAAATGCTCGCTGACGGTGGCGCTGCCGATCCTTTCCGCGATGGGTGTGGAAACGGCGATCATTCCGACAGCAGTGCTGTCGACCCATACGATGTTTCAGAACTATACGTTTCATGACCTAACGGATGAAATTCAGCCGATTGCTCAGCATTGGAAGCAGGAAAAGCTGGATTTTGCGGCGATTTATACAGGCTATCTGGGATCGAAACGCCAAATCGAGCTGATTTCTGATTTTTTTGATCAGTTTAAGACGGAAGAAAATCTGATTTTTGTCGATCCGGTGATGGCGGACAACGGCAGGCTGTATCCGTTGTTTGATCTGGACTTTGCTTATCAGATGGCCCGACTGTGCGCCAAGGCGGATATCATTGTTCCGAATTTAACCGAAGCTTGTTTTCTGACCGGAACAGAATATCGGGAGGATTATGATGAAGCTTATATCGAGGCTTTGCTTAACAAGCTGGCGGCGTTGGGAACCCAACGGGCGGTAGTGTTAACGGGCATCGCTTTCCAGCCGGGAAAAACCGGCGTTGTTGGTCTGGACATTCAAACCGGGGAAAGAATCGCGTATGTTCATGATCGCATCCCGGTCAGCTACCATGGTACCGGTGATATTTTCTCCAGCACGACTGTCGGTGCATTGACCTTAGGAAAAAGTCTGCAGGAAGCGCTTGAGATTGCGGCGGATTACACCGTGTCCTGTATACGCGAAACGATGGAGCATGATCAGCAGAAAAAGTATGGCGTTAATTTTGAATTGATGCTGCCGCAGTTAATCCATCGGCTGGGTCATTAGGTTCACTTTCCCGAACGTCTGTCCCGGAAGGCGGGCCTGAAAGGTCAATCAACAGTAAAAAAAACTTGAAAATCAGCGGTTGGATCGGTAAAATTACATTGACTGGAAAAGGCCGTTGTGCTATTATTATCATGTTGTATGCCCCTCTGATGGCTGCAACCGCTCATAACAGGGCTTTAAGACAAAAGCTTGTCCCCTGCGTTGGCGAGTCTCTTTCAGAAATACATGAATAAATGAACGGAGGTGCAAGTCATGTACGCAGTAATTGAAACAGGCGGAAAGCAGCTGCGCGTTGAAGTCGGCCAGTCTATTTTCGTAGAAAAGCTGGACGTTCAGCCGGGTGAAGAAGTTGTCTTCAACACCGTTGTGCTTTATGCCAACAGAACAACAAAAATCGGTACGCCGTATGTCAAAGGTGCTAAGGTAACCTGCAAAGTTGAGAAACAGGGTAAGGAAAAGAAGATCACGGTCTTCAAGTACAAAGCCAAGGACGGTTCTTCTCACCGCAAACAGGGTCACAGACAGCCGTATACGAAGCTGACCGTTGAAGCCATCGAAGCTTAAGACTTTATGATTCGGATCAAGATGACTGAACGTCAGGGAAAGGTGGAAACCTTGCTGGCGGAGGGTCATGCAGGCTACGCCGAAATGGGACAGGATCTTGTCTGTGCCGGCGTCAGCTGCATTACGATCGGAACCAATAATGCTCTGGATGAATTGGCTCCCGGGACGTTTCAAACGGAAACACGGGAAGGGTTTTTGAAAATTCGGGTTTTAAATCCCGAGGATCCGAAGACTCAGCTGATTCTCCGAACAGCCTGGATCCAGCTGCAAACCATTGCAGAGAGTTATCCAGAATTTATAAAACTTAAAAAACAGGAGGTGTAAGCCATGAAGTTAGTATTGAACATTCAGTTGTTCGCTTCCAAAAAGGGTGTCGGTTCTACAAAGAACGGCCGTGATTCTCATTCCAAAAGACTGGGAGCCAAGAAGGCGGACGGACAGTTTGCGACAGCCGGTTCAATCTTATACCGTCAGCGCGGCACAAAGATTCATCCGGGTGTGAATGTCGGACGCGGCGGCGATGATACCTTATTCGCAAAAGTCGACGGAACTGTAAAATTTGAACGCGTAGGCAAGGATAAGAAGAGAGTTTCTGTTTATCCTGCAGCGTAAGTCAACAAAATCCCCGGTTGGGGATTTTTGTTTGAGGCATAACGATCAAGGTTATTCTAAGAAGAAAGGAGGCGTTTTCCATGTTTATAGATCGTGTTAAAATGAAATTGAAAGCCGGTAACGGCGGCAACGGCTTAGTTGCTTTCCGGCGTGAGAAATATGTTCCGTTAGGAGGGCCAGCTGGCGGAGATGGCGGAGATGGCGGCGATATTATTTTTGAAGCTGACAGCAACAAATCAACATTGCTGGATCTGCGCTATTCCAAACAGCTCGTAGCCGGCAACGGAGGGGTTGGAAAACCGAAGAAGATGCACGGCGCGGATGGCGACGATGTGATCGTCAAGGTGCCGTTAGGAACGCTGGTCAAGGATCTGGCGACAGGCGGACTGATCGCCGATTTAACCAAACCCGGACAGCAGGCGGTCATTGCCAAAGGCGGCAAAGGCGGCCGGGGCAACTGGCATTTTGCTTCAGCCCGCAATTCGGCGCCGGAGTATTGTGAGCAGGGTGAAAATGGCGAAGCTAAAGAAATTCAGGTGGAATTGAAACTGTTGGCGGATGTAGGATTGGTGGGTTTTCCTTCCGTAGGGAAATCAACCTTGTTATCAGTCGTTTCCAAAGCCCGTCCGGAAATTGCGGATTATCCGTTTACGACGATTACGCCGAATCTGGGAATGGTTCAGGTTCCTGACGGTCGTTCGTTTGTCATGGCCGATCTGCCGGGTCTGATCGAGGGCGCCAGTGAAGGCAAGGGACTGGGACATCAGTTTCTGCGGCATATTGAACGCTGCCGGGTCATCGTTCACGTCGTGGACATGGGCGCCAACGACGGTCGGGATCCGTTGGAGGATTACCGGATCATCAACAAGGAATTAGAACAATATGAGCTGCGGTTAATGGAACGGCCGCAGATTGTATTGGCGAATAAGATGGATCTGGAGGGTGCGGAAGACAACCTAAAACGATTTAAAGAAGCCTATCCTCAAGTGCCTGTCTATCCGGTCATTACTTTGATCGCAGAGGGTCTGGATGAAGTGCTTTACAAAGTTGCTGATTTGCTGGAAACAACGCCGGAATTCCCAATGACGGGAGAAACGGAAACCGAAGAGGGCGTCTTGTATAAATTTGTACCGAAGGCTCCGGATTTCACCGTTACCAATTTGGGCAACCATCAGTGGCGTTTGGAAGGCCCGAAGGTCGAAAAGCTGTTCAAGATGACGGACTTTGAAGTGGAATCCCAGGTGTACCGCTTTGCCCAGTCGCTGCGCAAGCTGGGGGTCGATGAAGCCCTGCGGCAGAAAGGGGCAGAAGACGGCGATCTGGTATTTATTCAGGATTACCAATTTGCTTTTGTTGAATAATCAATCAGAGGTGCATTGCGCCTCTTTTCCTTTGATCAGAGAGGAGCTGAGTTGATGACGATTTTACGGCTGGCACAGAAAACAGATTTGCGGGCGTTATTAACCCTGTATACATATTTAGGCGACAATCCAATCCCCCAGGATCGGGATAAGCTGGCGCGATGTTGGCAAACGCTTCTCAGCGATGAGCGGACCTCGATCATCCTCGCTCAAACGGCAGATCAGGTGGTTTCGACATGCACGCTGACCGTGATTTTGAATTTGACGCATGATCTGCGTCCTTATGGATTCATCGAAAACGTTGTCACCTTGCCGGCATATCGCAAACAGGGGCTGGCAGGGCAATGTTTGGCGGAAGCCGTGCGGATAGCTCAAGCTCAGAATTGTTATAAAGTTGTGTTAACGACCGGTTCAAAAAGGCCTGAAACGTTGAATTTTTATCGGAACGCCGGATTTAATGATTCGGATAAGACCGCTTTTGTTCGCTGGCTGTAAAACGTTCTGAGTTTTTGATTAGGTCCGGTTTCCAATTCACGTAAAGAAGAAGGCTTTCCGGCATTCTTCCAGGACGTTTTTAATGGAAAAGCTTGGCGGCCGGAAGATTGATCTTGGCTTTGACTTGCTGCTTGAGCGCGGCAGGGGCTAAAAACGCAGAATAAGGGCAGCGGTGGAATTGCAGCGCCGATGGATAAACGTATGGTGTGCGGCATGAAATTATGGTAAAATAAACGGCAGGTGATAACATGATAGCAATGATTAAGGGAACGGTATTTGCCGTGGGTTTGGATTGGATCATCATCGAGAACCAGGGCGTCGGATATAAAGTGTTCTTTTCCCGCCCGGAAACGGTAAGATTAAACCAGGAAGTCCGCGTTTTTACATATCAGCACGTCCGTGAAGATGAATTCAGCTTGTTTGGATTTTTATCTATGGATGAACAGGATCTTTTCGTCAAGTTGATCTCAGTAAAGGGATTGGGACCGAAGACGGCGATGAATATGTTGGCGGCGGCTACCTACCAGCAGATGGTGCAGATGATTGAACAGGGCGATGTTGCGGCGCTGAAGAAAATGCCGGGAATCGGGGCCAAGACAGCCTCGCAGATCATCCTTGATCTCAAAGGCAAGCTTGTCCGGGAAGAAACGAACGAGGGGACTGCCAGCCAGGCGATCGAAGATGCATTGGAAGCGCTCAAAGCTCTGGGATACAAACAGAACGAATTAAGCGGCTTGTCTAAAATCATGCGCGAGCATCCGGATAAGACGACCGACGAATATGTAAAGCTAGGTCTGCAGCATTTGCTGCAGCGGAAAAGAGGAGGATAACGGATGGATGAAGAACGGCTGCTTTCCGCCTTGCCGGAAGCCGGGGAGGATGAGTCATCACTGCGCCCGCAGCGGCTGGCAGACTATATCGGCCAGACCGGTTTAAAAGAGAATTTAAAAGTCTTTATCCAGGCCGCTTTGCAGCGCAATGAAACGTTGGATCATGTTCTGCTGTACGGGCCTCCGGGATTAGGCAAAACGACATTGGCCTATATTCTGGCTAATGAAATGGGCGGCAAGGTGCGTACGGCCAGCGGTCCAAGTATTGAACGCAGCGGCGATCTGGCTGCGATTTTATCGACGCTGGAACCGGGCGACGTCCTGTTTATTGATGAAATTCATCGGCTTCCGAAAATGGTGGAAGAAGTCCTGTATCCGGCGATGGAAGATTTCTGTATTGATATCGTAGTCGGCAAGGATTCCGGCGTGCGTTCCATCCGTTTGGATTTGCCGCCGTTCACCTTAGTCGGAGCTACGACACGAGCCGGAGATCTGACCGCTCCGCTGCGCGATCGGTTTGGGATCGTCAATAAGCTGGAATATTATGATGAAGATCAGCTTTCCCAGATTGTATCGCGGACTTCCCGCGTGCTCAATGTGGAAGCGGCGCCGGAAGCAGTGCGGGAGATTGCCAAGCGTTCGCGCGGGACACCGCGAATTGCCAACCGGCTGCTCAGACGGGTGCGCGATTTTGCGCAGGTTCTCAATCATGGCGTGATCTCGCTGGAGGTCGCCCAAACCGCTCTGGATCGGCTGCGTGTTGATTCGCTGGGACTGGATGATGTGGATATTCGTTATCTGCGGGGAATTATTGAACGTTTCCGCGGCGGTCCGGTCGGTCTGGAAGCGCTGGCTTCCAGCATTTCAGAAGAGCCGATGACGCTGGAAGATGTGTACGAGCCGTATTTGATTCAAATCGGGTTTATCAATCGGACTTCCCGGGGGCGGGCTGCCACGCCGAAAGCCTATGAACATTTGAAAATCGCTTATCATGATCAGCTGTTTGATCTGTAAGCGAACAAAATAGAATTAAGCTGCAAGCGAAAAAGAAAATGAACAGGGTGCCGATCGATTGAAATCAGCACCCCTTTTCATTTTGTGGATGGAAGTTCGCTTTGTGCAGACATCCTTTGTTCCTTTATTTCTGCAGCCTGTTGGCTTATCCGGCCGGACTGGCCTGCAGCTTGCTGACGCAGTGCAGACGATCTTCACCCCGGCAATAGCGCAGGGCATTTTCCTCGCTTAAAATTACCGGCATGCGGTCGTGAATGGATTCCAGTTCAGGCAAAGCAGGGCGGGTCATGATGACAAAATGCGGACCATCCGCTTCTTCATGATAGAAACCCGCCATGCACAGCAGAGTCTGGTCCGGCATCGTAAACAGCATTTTCCTGCGGCTGGGCTTTTCCCATTCATAGTAGCCGCTGGCACAGATGACACAGCGGCGATGGCGCAGACTTTCGCCGAACATCCGCGAGCGCGGTGCTGTTTCAGAGCGGGCGTTGATCACCAGCCTTTTTTGCGTCGGATGGGAAAACCCCCAGCGCATCGGGGTCGGCGTCAGTTCATCTGCCTGTTCTGACAGAAAGCAGACCGGCGTGAGCTGAGAGGGAAAAACCTCGCCCAAGCTCAGTTCTGAAAGCTGTTCTTCGCCGAGCTGCATTTCAAGCAGCGCCAGCAGCGAACGAATCCGCGCATTGTTCTGATCAAAAAATAAATAACGTCCGCACATGATTTCATCCTCATTTCTCAATAAACCAGCGATTTTCGCAAAAGTACAGGTACCGTCGCTGCCCCTGGGAAAACAGACAGGTGTAGCGCAGGCCGGCGCCGCCGCTTTTCAGGGAAGCCGCAGGACAACGCTGAACGATCTTCTCTATCTTATATTTTAACCCATTTTCCCAAAGAATAAACAACGGGATAAAACTGCCGTCCTCTTCCCAGTTTCCATTGACTCGTACATACTGCTTTTCCATGAAAATATCGCTCCTCTCTGTTTCTTATTTTACTTGAAAACTATTCAATATCAAGACTTACATGAACAAATTTAAAGGATAAACCTGGAATACTTGAAAAAAGTTCCGATAAGCCGTTGAAAAAACAGGAAGATTCCGTTACAATGAATCCAAGGTGGTGATTCCGATGTATTTTAAGGAAAATCTGAGATATCTCAGAAAAAAGTATCATATTACACAGAATGACCTGGCAGAAAAATTCGGCTATAAATCATTTACAACCATTCAGAAATGGGAAGACGGCACTTCGATGCCGAAGATGAGCATCCTGCAGCAGCTGGCGGATTTCTTCAATCTGACGATTGAGCGGCTGATCAATCAGGATCTGACGCGCGATGAAATGTCCGGCGTGCGGGTGCCGGTTTTGGGCAGTGTCAAAGCGGGATATGATCACTTTGCGGAACAGATCGTTGAAGATTACGAATGGGTCAGTCCGGATGAAGCGAGGGGCGGCGAGTATTTTTATCTGGACGTTGTCGGGGATTCGATGAAGAATGCCCGGATTGAGGAAGGCGACCGCGTTTATATCCACCGGCAGAATTCTGTCGATAACGGTCAGATCGCGGTGGTGCTGCTGGAAAATGATGAAGTGACGCTGAAGCGGGTTTTTTATAAAGACGGCGATATGATTCTGCAGCCGGAAAATGACGCGTATGAACCGATTGTCGTACCGTTAAAGGACGTCATGGACCGCAGAGTACAGATTTTGGGCCGGCTGGTGCACAATAAAATCCGCTATTGAGGAATGGGAAAAGCCAAGAGGCAAACATGAAGATCGTTCGGTTCTGGATGAACTGGGCGGTCTTTTCAATTGAGCTTGTGTTGCAATGACAGCGGTTTCAAGGTAAACTTATACAAGAAACGAAGGTGGAAAGAATGGAAAAATATATTCTGGCGATCGACCAGGGAACGACCAGCACCCGGGCGATTTTATTTGATCATGCGTGTCAGATCCGTGCTCAGGCGCAGAAAGAATTCACGCAGTATTTTCCCAAGCCCGGCTGGGTTGAACATGATGCGACAGAAATCTGGCTGAGTGTTCTGGCAGTGATGGCCGAGGTCGTCATGGCCAGCGGCATTGATCCGGCGCAGGTGGAAGGGATCGGCATTACCAATCAGCGTGAAACAACGGTTGTCTGGGATAAGCAGACAGGCCTGCCGATTTATCATGCGATCGTATGGCAGTCACGCCAAACGGATAAAATCTGTGATCAGCTGAAAGCGGAAGGCTTAGAAGAGTGGATCCGGGCGAAGACCGGGCTGGTGATCGATCCGTATTTTTCAGCGACAAAAGTGAAGTGGATTCTTGATCATGTGCCGGGGGCACGTCAGCGGGCGGAAAACGGCGAACTGCTGATGGGCACGATTGACACCTGGCTGGTTTGGAAATTAAGCGAAGGCCGTTGTCACAGTACGGATTATTCCAACGCTTCGCGAACGATGATGTACAATATTTTCGATCTGAAATGGGATGCGGAAATTTTGGCAAAATTAGATATTCCAGCCAAGATGCTGCCGCAGGTACAGCCCTCCAGCCAGATCGTCGCCATGACGGCGCCGGTGCATTTTTTCAACCGGGAAGTCCCGGTTGCCGGCGTTGCCGGAGATCAGCAGGCAGCGCTGTTCGGGCAGGGCTGCTTTGAGGAAGGCATGGCTAAAAACACGTATGGAACCGGCTGCTTCCTGTTGATGAACACCGGTGAACAGCCGGTGGTTTCCCACCATGGTTTAGTCACGACGCTGGCCTGGGGTGTAAATGGGAAAGTCAGCTACGCTCTGGAAGGCAGTATCTTTGTCGCCGGCAGTGCGATTCAGTGGCTGCGCGATGGCTTGAAAATGATCCGAACAGCCGCGGAAAGCGAAGCCTTGGCCACCTCGGTGGACAGCAGCGAGGGCGTGATTGTCGTTCCGGCCTTTGTCGGACTGGGCGCTCCGTATTGGGATGACAAAGCCCGCGGGGCGATCTTCGGGCTGACCCGCGGCACAACCCAGGCGCATCTGGCGCGGGCGACGCTGGAGTCGCTGGCTTTTCAGACTCGGGATGTGATCGAAGCGATGCAGAAAGATTCCGGCATCCGCTTAAAGACGCTCAAAGTCGACGGCGGGGCAGTCCGCAACAATTATTTGATGCAGTTTCAAAGTGATCTGCTTCAGACTCCTGTGGAGCGCGGCAAGATCAATGAAACAACAGCGCTGGGCGCGGCGTTGTTAGCGGGCTTGGCCGTGGGATTTTGGAAAAATCGGCAGGAAGCGCTGGCAGGGCTGCAGCTGGATCACCGTTTTGAGCCGCAGACCAGCGCGGCGCAGGCAGACCAGGATTACCATCGCTGGCAGCAGGCTGTGGCGTGCTGCTGTCACTACCATCCAGAAGGATAATCACTCAGAAAAAGGAGCGTATTAAATATTTATGGTGCTGAATCAGGAAGGTTTCAATCAATGGGCGGCGAATTATGATCAAAGTGTCGCACAGTCCCAACAGGAACAAAGCTATCCGTTTGCCGGCTATGATGAGGTTCTTGCGAGGATTGAAAAGCGGATTGCGGCGCATCCCGGAGCCTTGGTCTTGGACGCGGGTTTTGGTACCGGCGTTCTGACCGAACGTCTGGCTAGAGCCGGCGCTGTGCTCAGCGGATTTGATTTTGCTTCAGCCATGGTCGATTCAGTTAAGAAAAAACTGCCGCAGGCTCAGCTGTTTATTCATGATTTCAACGATGGCTGGCCGGCCGTTCTGGCCGAAGATCAGTTTGATTTCATTGTGTCTACTTACGCGCTGCACCATTGCGGCATGGCGGATCAGATCGACTGGATTCAGGCAATGACTGCGCATCTGAAACCGCAGGGACAGGTTCTGATTGGCGATATTGCCTTTGAGAATGAGGAAGCGTACAAGCTTTGCCGCAGGCAGGCGGCCTCACGGTGGGATGCGGAGGAAACGTATCTGACTCGTAAGCAGCTTCAGTCCATTTTCGGCGGTCAGTTTACATGGGAGCGCTGTTCTTTCTGCGCGGCTTTGATGATCTTCAAAGCTTGTTAAGTGTTTAATTGAAATCGGAAATAGCTAAGAAAAGGGGGTAAGGTTATGCAGGCATTCATCTTTGATATGGACGGGGTTATTATCGACAGTGAAAAGGTGTATGAACAGGCCGATCAGAAGTGGTTTGCGGAAAACGGCATTCAAACCGACCGCATTGCGCTGCGGCAGTGTTTAGGATGTACGGATGATGTTAATTGGGGCATGATCGCGAAGTGGAATCCGGATCGGGATATCCCTGAAATTTATCGGCAATATCGTGAATTCTGCAAGGAGATCCGAGTGAATTACCGTCAAATTTACCGACCGTACGTACAGACGCTGATCGATCAATGTCATCAATATGGAATCCAGACAGCGCTGGCTTCCAGTTCGCCGATGGACAACATTCTGACGGTCATCCGCGACTGCGGCCTAGAGAATCAGTTTGATTTGATCGTCAGCGGCCGGGATCTGCCGCAAAGCAAACCCGATCCGGCGATCTTTCTGCAATGTGCCAAGCAGCTGGGCATAGTTCCGGCAGCGTGCGTGGTGATTGAAGATTCGTATAACGGCGTAACGGCCGGCAAACGCGCCGGTATGACGGTCATCGGTTTAGATGATCCGTATTTTGGTCAGGATCTGAGCGAAGCGGATGTTCGCGTTGAGGTCTTGGAACAGATCGAAATCACAGCTCAGGGTTTCGGCATCAAGGCCAGGGCTGCGTTATGAAATTATTGTTCGTGCGCCATGGTCATCCGGATTATTCTGAGCCCAAAGCGCTGGGATATCCGGGCTTCGGCAATGATCTGGCGCCTTTGGATGTATTAGGCCGGACACAGGCTGAACAGGTAGCACAGGATCCGCGGCTGAGACAGGGGCAGCTGATCGTCGCTTCCCCATTTACGCGCGCTCTTCAAACGGCGGCGATTCTTTCCCGCCGACTGGATCTGGATCTGCGCGTAGAAGTGGGACTGCATGAATGGCTGCCGGATCTAACCTATACGTATACGCAGATTGAAACGGTCGAGCAGGCCAGAGCGGAATTTGACGCCATGAACGGCATTGCCGAGGCAGAAAGAAAAGGACAATGGGAAACGTGGGAACAGATGCGTTTCCGTGCGGAACGGGCACTGGCGCGCTATGTTGGTTATGAATGCCTGATCGTGGTCTGTCACGGACTTTTGATGCAGTGCTTTGTGGAGGAAAAAAGATTCCCAACGGCGGGGTTTTTGAGGTACAATGGATGCCTGAACACACGCGTTGAGGGGAGGCGCAAAGCATGGAACGAATTTGTATTATCGGCTGTCCCGGCAGCGGCAAGAGTACGCTGGCATCCCGATTAGCCGCCGCCACAAACATCCCGGCGATTCATCTGGATCAGCTGTTCTGGAAAGAGAACTGGGTTCAGCGTACCGACGAAGAATTCGATGAGCTGTTAGCCGAGGCTTTAACACAGCCCCGCTGGATCATGGACGGCAACTTCGCCCGTACCCTGCCGCTGCGGTTGAGCTTTGCGGATACGCTGATCGTTTACGATCTGCCCAAATGGCGCAGTGTCGCCGGCTATTTTCAACGGCTGCGGCGCTATCGCGGAAGCACCCGTCCTGACATGACGGAGGGCTGTGCGGAAAAGCTCGATTGGGAATTTGTGGGCTACATCTTAAAATTTAAAAGACCGGATCTGACGGCTTTGCGGCGGGAATTTCCGCAGCTGACGATACTTCGGCTGCGTTCGCACCGCCAGGCAGAAAGCTGGCTGGCGCAGCTGGAAAAACAGCTTAAATCGTGATTGCTGCAGCCTCGGCCAAGGATTTTGACAGTTTGTCAGAAAGAAAGAAGGGAAATACAATGCTTGAACTACGTCCATTGACAACCGCAGACGGCGAAGCGGCCTATATGTTTCTGCAGGCGTTCGCGCCGGATGAAAACGGATTTGAAAATCCCTATCATGACTGCTCAAAAGAAACCTTTTTAACCCAGGAGCTGCCGTTGATTTTAGATCATGCTCAAGGGCGGAATCTGAAAGAAAATTATGTTCCGGAAACCTGGTATTTTCTGTGGGACGACGATCAGATGGTCGGTCTGTTTCGGATTCGGCATTATCTGACGGAAGCGTTGGCCCAGGGGGCAGGCCATATCGGTTACGGCATTCATCCGGATCACCGCGGCAAGGGCTACGCGACGCGCGGTTTGGCGCTGGCCGTCGAAGAAGCGGCGAAACTGATTCCGGAGGATGAAGTCTATCTGTCCTGTCACAAGGATAATCCGGCTTCGCTCAGGGTGCAGCTTAAAAACCACGCGCGGATCGATCATGAGGATGAAGTGGAATATTATACGCGGATTCCGCTGCCGAAACACCTGCATCGTTAACCTAAAAGTCTGGCGGAATCAGAAAAAACACCCTTCTGTTCGCCAGACCTTTTTACGGATTCTTTTTTGGATTTAACGCGGTTAGAAATTGTGATTTAGCTTAAACCAGCGAATCAAAAAGGCGGCAAACCAGCTGACCAGAACCTCCTGCGCCATCATTGGCGCAAGCCAATGCAGCTGCTGAAGCAGGGAATTCTGACGGTGCAGCATCTGATCGCAGAGGCTGCGGCATAACAGGATGCGGTCAGCTTTGCCGATCAGCGTCAATAACGACTGCCGGGTTGTCTGTTGAAGCAAACTCTGATACAAGGAACGCTCAGTCTCCAAAGCTGGACTTCCGGCGCTGAAAAATTCCGCGGCTTCAATAAGAAAGGTTTGCGGATCGAGAAGTGTCTGAGCCTCTTTTTTCATGAGCTCGGCGGCAAGCTCCATCATCCGGACAAACAGCGTTTCAAACGAATCGCCTGGCGCTTTGAGAATTTTATCCAGCAGGACGTTCTGCGGCCACAGCGTATCAATAAACGGATGATCGGAGTCATCCAGCTGACATTGAAATAAAGTCAGCTCGCGCACCAGAACTTCGGCCAAAGTTTGAAGCGAAGGGGTCAGGGGAGTAAAGACATACCGCTCACCGATCCGTTGGCCGAGAAATTTCTGCGCGTCAAGCACGCCCAGCTCACGGTTGCGTTTCAGGATCACCGGATCAAAGGATAAAAAGGATCCAAGATCGCGCGACGGGCTGAGAACCTTGACCTGCGGCAGTTTTTCCAGCGTTGGATGAATCGGACTTTGATAATGCAGATTGACGGCGATGACCCGTTCCGCTCCCATCCGTAACGCTAAGGCAATCGGCAGGTTGTCCTGATAGCCGCCGTCGATATATTGCTGCCCGGCGAATTCGTAGACAGGAAAAGCGGGAAAGCAGGAAGCTGAAGCAATCAGATAATCCTTGATCTGACCTTGGGAAATTTCCTGCTTTGTCAGCTCGACTGCCTGCAGGGAAGGATAGCGCACCGTGACGAGACCGAAATCAATCGGGGACTGCCGCAGCTTCGGCTCGTCGACTAACCGGGCGATCCTGTCTTTTAACGGCGTGTTGTCGGCGCCTTTGGCATTGACGTATTTTTTCAGAAACGGAGCGATTTTCTGTTTGTTTTCCATGATCGCGCTGAGCTCCAGATCCATTCCGTCCTTCATCACATCATCAATCCGCAGATTTTCCCATAAGTCCAGGGCTGCTTCGTAGTCCTGTTGGACGATCAGCGCCCCGTTTAACGCGCCGATGGAGGTGCCGGTTACGATATCCGGCATCATGCCGGCTGCCCGAAAGGTCTGCCACACCCCGATTTCATAGGCTCCCCGTGAACCGCCTCCGCATAATACCCATGCTGTTTTCATCGCTGATCTCCTTTTGATGTTCGATTGTTTTCTCCTGCTATGTATTATATAATAACGGCGCAGGTTTCGATACGCTGAATTGTTCTTTAGATGTTGAACCCTGAGTTTCATTGAAGGAAAGGAGCGGATGACGTTGAAATTAATCCATCATGCGGTCTATTTTATCAGCTGCATGGCGATTTATATTGCTTTGTTCTGGATCGAATGCCAGGTTGTGCCGGTCGTGCTTCAGCTGTGTCTGCCATCAGGATGGCTGGGAGTGCAGTGGGCTGTGCTGGGCTTGTTTTTATTGTTTCCCAATCCGCAGCTGACCTGGATTTTAGGCAATTCGATTTCCCGACGTCTGACGCCGGGCGCTTGATTTGACATCAAGTTTCACTTTCTTCGTGCATACGCTGTACGGGAGGTGAAACTTTTTTATGTTCCATCGAAAAAACAGGCTGCTTTTGATCGAAGTGCTGACGCTGGTAGCCGCCGGGTTGATCATGATCGCCTCCAGCTCGGTGTACTGGGCGGAGTTTAAATATCACAATCCCTGGTATTTTGTGCAGCGTCAGGCGTTATTTGCGGTTTTAGGATTGTTTGCGATGAATCTGACCAGCCGGCTGAACATTCAGAAGCTGCGGGAAAAACAGAAACCGATTCTGATCGGCTGTTACATCGCTTTGGCGCTGGTGCTGATTCCGGGGCTGGGCGTGCAGCGCAACGGATCGCGCAGCTGGTTCGGCGTCGGCAGCTTTTTGATCCAGCCCTCTGAGTTTTTCAAGCTGGCGCTGATCTTGTCGGTGTCGGATTATCTTGCCAAGAAGGATCGGATCAAGAGTCTGCGCAAAGATTTGCTCGTCCCGTTGTTTCTGACGATGCTGGGGTTTGGCTTAATTTTGCTTCAGCCGGATTTCGGCAGCGGTCTGGTCATGGTCTGCAGTATCGTTGTAATTGTTTTGGCGGCCGATGCCCCGTTTAAATATTTCGTGCGGCTGGGCTTATTGGGCGCGGCGGGATTAACGGCCTTGATCCTGGCTGCCCCTTATCGTATGGCACGCATCGTCTCCTTTCTGGATCCTTGGAAGGATCCGTTAGGCAGCGGATTTCAGATTATTCAGTCGCTGTTTGCGATTGCCCCGGGCGGGTTGTTGGGGGCGGGCTTAAACCGGTCAATGCAGAAGCATTTTTATCTGCCGGAGCCGCAGACCGACTTTATCTTTGCGATCACGGCGGAGGAGCTGGGCTGGATCGGCGCGTCGTTAATCATCGTCATTTACCTGTTCATCATATTGGAAGGCGTGCGGATCGCCAAGGGAGCGCATGATCCATTTCTGTGCTATGTTGCGGTCGGGATCATCAGCTTATTTGCGATTCAGGTGATGATCAACCTCGGCGTCGTCGTCGGATTGTTCCCTGTTACCGGCATCACGCTGCCATTGATGTCCTATGGAGGCAGTTCCTTAGTTATGATTATGGCGTCTCTGGGTATCTTAATGAGTATTGCGAAGGCATAAGCGACATGCGGGTGGGCGGGAAGGGGGATGTATGCTATAATAAGGCAGATAAAAAAGAAAACGGAAAAAGGAGTGAAACGCAAATGCGCGTATTAATTGCGACCGGCGGTACCGGCGGTCATATTTATCCGGCGCTGGCGCTGGCGGATGCGATGAAGGAAAAAGATCCGAAAACGGAGATTCTGTTTGTCGGTACGGCCAACCGGATGGAAGCCACGGAGATTCCCAAGGCGGGCTATCGCTTTGAAGCGATCAAGGCCAAGGGCTTAAATGGTTCAGCGCTGGCTAAGGTGCAGGCGATCGTCCAGCTGGTTCAGGCTTATTTTGCCTGCCGTAAAATTGTCCGGCAATTTCGTCCGGATTATGCGATTGGTTTTGGCAACTATATCAGCGCCCCGGTCATTCTGGCAGCGCATTTCGCCCATGTGCCGACGATGCTGCATGAACAGAATTCCTATGCCGGCAAGGCCAATCGGTTTCTTGCGCAGTACGCTGATAAAATTGTCGGCTGCTATCCTGAGAATCTGCAGCAGTTTCCGGCTTCGAAAACCCGGATTCTCGGCAATCCGCGGGCCAGCGTTGCGGCGCAAGCCCAGCGGGATCCGCAGGTCGTTCGGCAGCTGGGCTTGGATCCAACAAAACCGTTGATCGTTGTGGTCATGGGTTCGCTGGGCTCGGAAAGCGTCAATGCCGTGATGGTTAAAGCCCTGAAGTCAATGGCCGGCAAGGCCTATCAGGTATTGTATGTCACCGGCCGGGCGGCTTATCAACAAGTTCAAAGCCAGGGCCTGGAATGCGCAAACATCAAAGTTGTTGAGTATATCGACGGGGTGCGCGTGATGGTCAATGCCGATCTGGCCGTTGTGCGGGGCGGGGCGACCACAGCTGCCGAAATCACGGTTTTGGGTCTGCCGGCGATCATTATTCCCAGCCCCTATGTTCCCAATAACCACCAAGTGCTCAACGCCAAAGCGCTGCAGGAGGCAGGGGCAGCGCTGATGATTGAAGAAAAAGACTTGACAGAAGCGGAAATTACCGCAAAAATAGAGGGTGTTATTTTTGATCCGATCTGTTTGGAAGGGATGCGTGCTGCGGCGAAGCGGTTAGGGCATCCGGATGCAAACGAACAGATTTACAACTGGATTCAACAAGGATAAAAGGTGATTCTAACGATGAGAGACAGCTTGGAAAGACTGCGGTGCTATGGCGATGTGGCGGAAAATGTTTCGATGTCGACGCTGACAACGCTGCGCATCGGCGGCAATGCCCGCGCCATTGTCTATCCCAAGACAATGCTGGCGCTGACGCAGGTGCTTCGCCTGCTGGCCAAGCAGGGGATTCCGTTTAAAATTTTCGGCAAGGGGAGCAATTTGCTATGCTCCGACAACGACTATGAGGGCGTGATCATAAAACTTGACCGCTATCATGATGATTTTTATTTTGACGGACAGACGGTTATCGCTGAGGCGGGCTGTTCCATTATTGCTTTGTCGTATGAAGCGATGAAGCATTCGCTGTCCGGGCTGGAATTTGCCAGCGGCATTCCCGGAACGGTCGGCGGCGCTGCGTTTATGAACGCGGGCGCTTATAAAAGCTGCATGGCTGAGGTTGTCAGCGAAGTGTTTGTGCTGCGTGAGGGACGTTGCGAATGGCTGAGTCCGGCAGAGTGCGGTTTCAGCTATCGGACTTCGATTTTTCAAAGTCATCCCGACTGGGTGATTCTGGCGGTGCGGTTTCATTTAACCACGCAGGATCAGGCCGAAATCCGGGATCTGATGGATCGGCGGCGGCAGCGAAGGATGGAATCTCAGCCGCTGGATAAACCGAGTGCCGGCAGCGTGTTCCGCAATCCCAAGGATCGTCAGGCCTGGCAGATGATTGATGAGCTGGGCTATCGCGGCCATCGCGTCGGCGGGGTTTCCGTCAGTGAGAAGCACGTCAATTTTATCGTCAACGATCAACAGGGGAAGGCGCGGGATTTTATCGAACTGGTTGAAGAAATTCAGGATCAGGTACGCCGTAAGTATGGCGAGGAACTGATTCTGGAAGTGGAGAAGTTTAACTGGTGATGCGCAAGCCCGCTCCGGCATCTCCGGATAACAAGACCTCGGTCGATCTGTTGATTGAACAACGCAAGCGTCAGGCTCAGCAGAAAAACTTTCGCCGCCAGAAACGCCGGCTGTTCAAAGCGGCCATCGGCTGCGCGCTGATCGTCATGGGAACAGCGTATTATTTCAGCGATGCCGCGTTGGTCAAAACCGTCAGCGTTCAGGGCAACGTCAGCTTAAGCCGCAGCGATGTGCTGGAGCTGGCCGGGATCACGGCCCATTCACGCTGGCTGACGGTATTTACGCCGCAGGTAAAAAATGCACTGCAGCAATATCCGCTCATCGCCTCAGCCTCAGTGCGGCATGAGCGCGGCAATCAGATTGTGATTGAAATTGAAGAACGGGAGCCGGTTGGCTACCGCTACATCGAAGAACCTGAAATTTTATTGAAGGACGGCAGCATCGTCAAGATGGATGAGCGGATGGTGGGGCTGATTGCCCGGATTCCGCTCATCGTCGGATTTCAAAGCGCGGAGCAAAGCGCGGATCTGGCGATGGCTTTCCGCAATGTATCGGCGGGGATGATCTCCTTGATTTCTGAGATTCAGCAGTTTGAGGTTTCCTATGATCCAAATATGATCCGTTTGATCATGCATGACGGCAACCAGTTTTTTTCCAGCTACTATTCGATGGACGTACTCAACGAGTACAACAGCATCGTTTCCAATCTCAACAAGGCTCAATCCTGCATCTATGTCGACGAGATGTCCAAGTCTGCCTATACCCAGCTGTGTCCAGGCGAAGCGGATCCCAACGCGCCGGCGGAAGGCGATTCAGATGAAAATTCTGACACAAACGGCGCAGAAAATGAGTAAAATTTGAAAAGTACAAATAGTTTGATATAATAAATAAAGCGAAGGAGGA
>ERZ1106981.78-NODE-78-length-80281-cov-54.173360_pt1 | contig 80281 bp, 69 predicted proteins | sample MGYA00403692_ERZ1106981 | MGnify/ENA primary metagenome ERZ1106981 (study PRJEB35170, sample SAMEA104062431) | human gut metagenome | biome: human gut; feature: human-associated habitat; material: faeces | place: Denmark | collected 2012-06-22 ... | reverse complement strand
TGGAATTTGTAGAATCCTTCTTCCCGTCTGGATTGGAGGTGAAAATCAATGAAACGTGGAAATTATACGACTGGCACAACGAACTCGATCCCCTTCAAGTGTACTCAGTGCGGTTTCTTCGATCCGATGGAAATCAACATCGCGGAAGAAGTTTGCGACTTGGTTACTGTGAACGGCATTCTATGTTTTTCCGCTTATTGTATCCGTTGTGATTCTCTGATACTTCCGGAAGATGTTCTCCAGAAAATTTCAAAAGCGGAATAAGCCTTTGTTCCTTCTATATTCTTTTCAGTGTGCGATGGAGTTCCTCTTATTTTGTTGTTTATAACCCAAAAGAACATTATTGCTCTTTTGTCTTATTTTTGTTCTCTGCCCTCAACATTGCACTTTCCTAATAGAAATAAAAATGAGCTTCCTGCTTTCCCATACTGATATCCGGCTTCATTTCGCGTTATTTCCGCACGGATTGACAGTTTTCTTTCCGCCGAGTTTCTGTTATCATGATGGAAAAGGATGTGGGAATCATGAATGGAGTCGCCGTGATCGGAACCTCAATGATCGATCTTGTCGTGATCGGCCGTCAGATTTTTGAAATGGAGCATTGCAACAAAGCCCAGATTGTGCGAAGCTTCGGTGGATCGATGCACAATGTCGCTTATAACTGCGGCTGTTTAGGACTGGAAACACATTTTGTCAGTAAATTCGGGCGTGATGATGCCGGACTGGCGATCGTAAACGAGCTGCAGAAAAAAACGTGTTTCGTTTACGGCCCGGTCGTCAACCAAAGCACACCGGTTTTCATTTCGGCTTCCGATTCGGAAAAAGGGCTGTACTTTTCATCCATCCAGCCGGAATTTCTCTTCCACGGTGAGCGGGAAGATCTTCCTTACTGCGTCCTCTCGGAATGTACCTGGGGAATCACCGATCAGACTGATCCCGTATTCTTAACGACGCTCTTAGCCAAAACGCCGCAGACGCATTGGATTTTCAGCGGTCAGATCCCGCCGGAGACCACGTTGGACAAATGGGAAGGAATCGTGCTCAACCGCGATGAAATGACAGCTTACGCCGGCTCAGGCCCGATGGCGCAGGCCGCGAAAACGCTGTTAAAAAAAGGCGTCAGCTGGATTATTATCACCTTGGATAAAGATGGCGCGCTGTTAATCACGCTGGACGGCATCCGCCCGTATCCGGCGGAGAAGGACGGCGATTATCCGCTGGGCTGCGGCGACGCGTTTTTAAGCGGACTGCTCTTAGGTCTGACGCAAGAGAAGCCGATTGAGCATTGTCTGCATCCGGCTTTAGCTGCGGCGGCGATCGTGCTGCAGGAACCCGCCGCCTTGTCAGAAAAGCTATGTCAGCTGAAACCCCGGACCACTTCCGAACCCCAGTAAATCAGGGATCAGCCAGCCAAAATGAGGATTAACCTAATTCAAATTTTTCAGAAAAAGAACCTTTGGCATTCTTTTTCTTTGCGAACAATATTTTCATCCTATTTTTAGGCAGTTATTTCTTATTTTCAGCAATATTCATAGTGCAGGGTTTTGTTGAACCGCGGATGCCCGTCCGGATAGAATCGACTTTTGGCCTTTTCAATTCGATTCAAGCAGACAGATTTTTGCCGTCTGTCGTAAAAGAAGGGCAATTCTAGAACATTTCCTGGACTTTTTGTCACTGTTCGTATTGCCCTTGCCATCGTAAGAAATAGCGCATGACGGATGCCTCCTTCCAGCAACCCCTTACACCTTGAGTCCAGGCATTTCGGATGGAATTTCAACCTTTTTATTTCATTCTTGAATTAATTTTATTTTGATTGATGAAAGAAAAAATCGGAATCATCCCGCTTCTATTCCTTCTGTATGGCAATGTTAAAAGATTAAGACTATCTCCGTCAAAAAAATCATGAGACGAACCTCAGTTCTGATTGATTAATGGTAAATCATGACCTATATTTCGTCGATCTTTCACAAAATAATTGACATCCTGCGGAAATCGAATACAATCAGGGTATAGATTCGATGACAAGAATAAGTAGACGGAAATTTCTGAACCTCACCAGAGAGCCGGATCCAGGTGTAAGCCGGCAGGCAGAATTCCAGCCGAAGTCCTCTTGAAGAAGCCTTCTGAACTGACAGTAAGAAGTGCCGGACGCTGATCCCGTTAAAGACACAGCCCATTGACAGATGGGAAAAGAGCCGGAGTTTTCCGGAATCAAGGTGGTACCGCGGTCAAGCCGTCCTTTGTTGGACGGTTTTTTTGTGGATCGAACAGAAAGGAGAGTTTTATGAAAAAATGTTCTAAAAAGAATCTGATCCTGCTGAGCCTAACGTTGTTTTCGATGTTTTTCGGGGCGGGCAATCTGATTTTTCCGCCCTTCCTGGGCCAAAATGCCGGGACGCAGAGTCTGCCGGCGTTAATTGGTTTTCTGATCACCGCGGTGGGTTTCCCGGTACTGGGAATCGCCGTTGTTTCCCGCTTCAATGGTCTGGATGTTCTGGCTCAGAAAGTTCATGCCGGATTCGGACTGTTCTTCGCGGTTTTGATCTACCTGTCCATCGGACCGCTGCTGGCAACGCCGCGGACAGCCACGCTGCCCTTTGAGATGGCGATCCTGCCCTTGCTTCCGGATGGCACTTCCCCGCAGCTTTCCCTTCTGTTGTTTACGAGCGTATTTTTCCTGATCGCCTGGCTGCTTTCCCGCAATCCAAGCAAGCTGATCGACCGGCTGGGAAAGCTCCTGACACCGACGCTGTTAGTGTTGATTGTGGCCGTCTTTGCCGCCGCGCTGATGCATCCGTTAGGACAGCCGGCCCTGCCGCAGCCCGATTATGCGTCCGGGCCGTTAATCAAGGGATTTTTAGAAGGCTACCTGACGATGGACGCGCTGGCAGCCCTCAATTTCGGCATTGTCGTTTCTCTGAACATCCGAGCGCTGGGGATTGACGACGATCAAGAAGTCATGTCCACCAGTATGAAAGCCGGCTGTCTGGCGGGGTTGATTCTGGCGGTGATTTATATCATGTTAACACTGTTAGGCACTTCGCTTTCCGGCATGCCGATCGGCGCTAACGGCGCGCAGACGCTGACACTGGCCGTCACTTCGCTGTTTGGCGAAAGCGGCCGCTGGGTCATGGCTTTGATCTTCCTATTAGCCTGTATGACGACTTGCGTCGGCTTGTTAACCAGCTGCAGCGAATTCTTTTCTTCACTGACGCCGAAAATCAACTATTCTCAATGGTTATTATTCCTGACGCTGTTCGCGCTGGGCGTTTCTAATTTTGGTTTATCAGCGATCCTGTCGATCTCCGTGCCGGTGCTGAATATGATTTATCCGATGGCGCTGGTTTTGATCCTGTTGGGGTTGGGCGATCCTTTATATCGGGATAACCGCCTGATCTATCCGCTGACCGTGTTCAGCACGGGCGTCGTCAGCGTTCTGACTGAGCTGGATACCTTGGGCTTACGAATTCCCGGACTGACCCAGCTGTTGGAAAATCTGCCACTGGCCTCGCAGTCGCTGAGCTGGATCTGCGTGGCAATAGCGATGTTTGGCCTTTCGCTGATTCTGGGCAGAAGAAAGAAATCACGGCGTTAACCTATTTCTTATACGTGAAAAGGATTGATCCTTTTAATTGAGGATCAATCCTTTTTTGTGATTTCTTGAAAACTTCGGATTATCAGCCGAGGTGTTCAAAAGAGAATGTCTTGATTTTACTCATTTCCTCCTGCAGCTCGGTGTCAAAATCATATTTCACCTTCACAGTCTGGTCAAAAATCATCGTAGCTTCATGTTCCGAAGTACAGGCCGGCCATTCAATACCATTTTCTATTTGCGGTTTTCCTGTTTTGGCAAAGGCGATAAACCGCCCCGCCATTTCATTTTCCAATACTTCGGTGGCTGTCCCCAGATCAGAGGAAGGCACCTTATCGGTGTTATGGAATATAAAGGGAATATCAGAACTGTGCAAAGCCGTCTGACCTTCATTGATGCCGAATACCGGAGTGAAGAAATAATTGTACGTTTCAGCACAGTCGTCCTCCAGACGCCGCTGGATAAATTCTTTTGCCGCGCCGCGAGCCGCACCGCAGTCATACGTCAGCAGGTCAATGATTTTTTTCTCCGGGAACGCCTTTTGGAACAACCGGATTAAGTCTTCTTTCCGATCCTCACCCAGTTCCTTTCCCACCGCTCTCACCATATCTTCGTCATTCATCGCCCACCGCGGATAAGAATCCGGTAAGGTAAAGAATTCGGAGAATACGGAACCGACGATCATCGGTGTTTGCTTCGCCTGCTTCGAGAAACCATAGACTACCGGATCACCGAGATAATCCTGATTTTTTATGGGACCGAGATAAGGCAGGCCTTTCCCTCCCAGTTCCTGATGAGCTTTAAGATAAGCGTCGGCAATTTCACGATGGCTGATATCCTCAAGTCGGTTTACCTCCGTTTCCGGAATATTCAGAATCTTAAGCATTCTTCTGACATTCGGAGTCATATCCTTGCCTGCGTCGCTCAGATGTCTTCCCATTGTGCCGCTCATGATCATCGCATGGCAGTACAATCCGGCAGAAGCCGGCATATTCATCACGGAAATCACTTTCGCGCCCCCGCCGGACTGACCAAAAATTGTAACCTGATCTTTATCTCCGCCAAAACTTTCAATGTTGCGGTTCACCCATTTTAACGCCGCGATCAGATCGAGATTTCCCACGTTAGCGGAATGTTCATACTTGTCTGAAAATGGCTGCAGGTTCAGATAACCCAGGATATTTAACCGGTGATTGACCGTAACGACGACCACATCCCCTGACGCACACAGATTGAATCCGTCGTAGGCCTCCTGTTCGATCGCCGATCCGTTAAAAAATCCGCCGCCATGAAACCAGACGATAACGGGTTTCTTCTCACCGCCGTGAATCGACTTCGTCCAAACATTAAGATTCTGACATGTTTCTGCCTGCGGCCAGAAACGGTGTGGATTTTTCAGGTTATTGCCGATCCGGTCCGGCCGGAAAGGAGGACAGATAAATCCATAATTCACCGCCTCTTTAACCCCATCCCAGGCCGGAACGTCTTCCGGGGGCATGAATCGTTGGGCGTGCGCATAATCAATGCCATAAAAGTGAAACACATCGTTGTAGCGAAAGCCGCGGATCAGGCCGTTTTCGATTTTGACAGTCGTGCTTCTTCCATGTTCAAAATTCATTTGCGATCACTCCTGGTTTGGCTTAAACAGCTTTTTGACAAAATCCTTAGCGCTGTACCGCCAGACATTCCATTCATGCTGCCCCTGATAACCCTGAAATTCTATCTTAAAGCCCTGATCCTGCAGCGGCCTCAGATCCGCAGTCGTTCTGTCATACCGCGGATCCGCTTCACCGCAAGTGATATAGACAACATCCATGCTTTCGTTAAACTGAGCAGCGTCGGAGAACAGCTTTGAAAAATCCATATCCTCCGTTACCGTTGGAAAGCATTCGCCGGAGGAGAAGATACCGACGTTCGCAAACAGCTCCGGATGTCCGAAAACCAGTCTTCGCACATGACCGCCGCCCATTGACAATCCGGCCGCCGCCCGCTTTCTGCGGTCTGTCTGAATTCTGTATTTCTTTTCAATATAAGGCATGCAATCGTTAATGATGACATGATCCAGCCGGCCCTCCTGGAATTCACCCGTTTCTGTTTCCTTTAAAACATACCCGTTGTTGCAGACAATGATCATTTCCTCAGCCTCGCTGCGGGCGATCAGATTGTCCATCAGCATATCCAGCTTGCCGGATTGAAACCAGCAGACTTCATCTTGGGAGCCGCCGTGCTGCATATACAGCACCGGATATTTACGGTCAGAAAACGCATAAGATGCCGGCGTATAAACCCAGCAGGCACGGTAACGCTGTGTTTCTTCGGACCAGTAAATCTCCCGGGTTATCGCTCCATGCGGCACCGGATGGAGCTGCGTATCTTCATCATCCGGCAGATCCACGAAATTCCGGATATCGAAGCCGTCATAGCCGTAAGGGCCACGTGTATTGATTACCCGCACGCCGTCCGCAATAAAATATACGCTGTGGAAACCTGCTCCCGGATTAATCGTGATGTGCCAATAGCCATCATCTTCCAGGGTCATCGGTTCGATCACGAAATCTTTACTGTAAAAATCCGGATCTTTTCGGTATTCACTTTTTGAATGTTGATAATTATGCAGCCGGTACCGCAATTCTACCTTCTTCGCCGTTGGATTGTAGTATTTCAAAGATACGCTTCCGTCCTCATTATAGACAGCGCAGTTTTCCACCGGAAATGATTCCGTTGAACCGCCGTAATGAATCCGCCGCATGACGCCTTCATTTTTTGGATAATGGATCGGATCGAAACATAAAAGCGTCATGTTTAAAGCCTGATTATTCTTCATTGTAAAGCCTCCTTCGCCTTCGTTTTTAAATTTTATTACGCTTGCAAAAAACTATCCTCCAGCTCTTTCATCATCTCCGCGAGATCAACGATTCCGCCTTTTCCCGCTTCGGTTAATTCTTTTAAATCCAGCTGATCTACCGACGACAATGTCGCGCGGATACCCAGGATTTCGATCAGCATGCCTAAATTCATCCCGGTGATAACCCGGATCTTCTGCCCTTCTGTTAACAAACTGACGCAGCGGTTTGCCGGCGTACCGCCCAGCAAATCGCACAGAACCAATACGCCCTGCCCTTCATCCAAAGAAGCTAACGCAGCCCGAATCCGTTCGTCAAAGCCTTCCACGCTTTCTTCTTTCGCTAAACAGAGTGCTTGCAGCTGCTGAATCGCTTCGCCGAAGAACAGCTGGCAGGAATCCAGCATCCCTTCCGCCATCTTCCCATGGCTCATCAATAAAATTCCAATCATTTAATTTCCTTCTTTCGCTAAAATTGTTTTTCTTTTACTTTGCGTTTCTTTTCTGGTCGTTCCGATGTAAATTCCCAGTCCCCCCAGCAGCATGAGCGCATACAGCATGAACATACTGCCGTAATTACTGAAATTTACGACGTAGCTGGCAAAGATCGGGCCGAGTGCATTGCCCAGGTCTTGACCGATCAGACAGGTCGAAATCGCTACGCCATTGCGTTCCAGCCCCAGCTTTTTAACGGATTCCGCCTGGATTGCCGGCGAGCCGTTCCCTTGCCCGATGGCTTTAAACACAGCCGCGATCAAGACCGGAGTCAGGCTGTAAGCGTTCGCCAGCAGCACCATGCCCACCGCATAGATCAGAAAGGCCGGAATCAGAATCACCCGGATTCCGCGGGCATCCTGCAATTTGCCGACGAACGGCTTCATGATCAACATCGCCACCGAATAGACGGTGAAGAACAGTGCGATATTAGCAATTCCGCGGACTTCGCCGAAATTGATCAAATAATAGGAGATGATGCCATTGCCAAAGGAGAACAATCCGATCAGGAAGACATAAATCAATAGCTCTTTTGCGAAAAAATCGCTGAATGTTATCTTTTTCCCTGCGCGTTTCCCCTTTTGTTCAACAAACTGATAGGGAATAACGACGATCATCAACAGACAGATCAAACACAAACCTCCAGCCGTCAGAAACAGATTCCGCATCCCGAGCTGCTGACTGATTGAGCTGCCTAACTGCGGACCGATCATCGTTCCCAACAGTGAGGCGATGCCGATGTAGCTGATGCCTTCTGCAATTCTTTTTTCAGGAACAAACGACGTCGCGAAGACCATACTGATCGTACCGCTCACCGCAAACGCGACCCCATGCAGGATCCGGACCCCGATGACCGCAGCGCTCTTTTGCACCAGCGCATAGCCCAGCATGCAGGCGGCGGTCGCCAGATAGGAAACAAACATGATTTTCTTTTTGTTAAACCGATCGCTCATCGCTCCGGAAAATGGCCTCATGGCTAACGCGACCCACGAAAGCAGGCTGGAAATAAGTCCTGTCAAAGCAAATGGAATACCTTTGGAAACCAGGAATTCCGGCATTGCCGGATTCACCATATAGGAAGAGATCCCATTCAGCGCGTTGACGAAGAGAACTAAAATAAAGGGCACCGTCCACAATCGATTTTGTTCTTTATCCATGGAATCTCCTTTCATCTTTACCTCCATTACCGCGCTTTGCGCGGTCACAAATATTGCATGGCAGCAAGTTAAATTGCTCTACTTTCACACTTTATCTTAATTTTCATTTCTTCGGAAACTGCACCTGCGGCAATCCGGCCGGAGACAGACTCCACGCTTGATCCTGAGAGCCATAGATTTCAATCATTTCTTTTAACTTCTGCTTCAATCCCAACTGCGCCGTCCGGAAAATCATATATGCCCGATTCCCCTCGAAGGATTCGTTTTTCACCGCCTCTGCGGCGGCTCTGCATAAATCGTGATTGATATTAACTTTGTTGATTCCCAACCGGCAGGCTTCCCGCAGCGACTGCGGATCAGCGCCCGACGATCCATGCAGCACCAACGGGAAATTTCCGACCGCCGCTTTGATCTGGACCAGGCGCTCCAGATCCAGTTTGGGAACAACATTCTGCGGATAAGCGCCATGGGCGGTTCCAATCGCAACCGCTAAGCAATCAACCTGAGTTTCTTCGATATACCGCTTAACGCCGGCAGGATCCGTTAACCAACATGAACTCGGATCAGTCTGATCCCCATAGCCGACATGTCCTAATTCCGCTTCCACTGATATTCCCGCGGCATGGGCAAGCCTCACCACTTCCCGGACTTCTTTAATATTGACATCATCCGGACAGGCCGATCTGTCGATCATCACGGAAGTAAAACCCGCCTGGATTGCTTTTTGGACTTGTTCCAAATCGGCTCCATGATCCAGATTGATCGCGATTGGAACACAAGACTGGCAAGCCAAAGCCCGCAGTTCATGACCGAAGAAATAAAGATCAGGAACCGCCCGGAAGGCGACGTCCAAAATCAACGGCGCATGTTTTTCCTCCGCGGCTTCAATACAAGCTCTTGCATTGAGTTCGTTGTCCACATTCGGCGCGGCTACCGCATACCCCTTTTCGCTAGCGCGGTCCAGAATTTCTTTCATTGTTACAAGCATAACGCACGCTCCTTTCTGCCCGAACAGGAATCATTCCGGCTGCTATTCATCCTTGAGGGTCTGATCAATCGCCGCATTCAGCCGCGTCATTTCCACTTCTGTCAGCTTCCAGGTGAAAGCAGCGCAATTTTCCGCCACATGTCCGGGTTTGGTCATTCCGATCAAAGCCGTAGCCACTCCCTGGTTTTGAACGCACCAGTTAATCGCCACCTGGCTCACCGGGCATTGCCGCCGGGCTGCTATCTCATCCATCACGGATAATAGTTTCTGTATTTTTGAGAATTTGGGTTCTTTGAAGTAATCGTAAAACGTAATCCGCGTATCGCCGGATTTAAATTCAGGCAGCGTCCGATACTTTCCGGATAAAATCCCCGATCCCAAGGATCCGTAGGTAAAGGCGTCAATGCCCTGCTTACTGCCCCATTCAATCAAGGCTTTATGTTTCGGATGAACCATGGAAAACTGCAGCTGCTGAACATCAATCTTCCCGTATTTTTCCGCTTCCTGGATTTGTTCCCTGGAAAAATTAGAAACGCCGAGAAACCGAATCTTACCGGCGTTTCTTAATAGATTCAGGGCACTCATCGTTTCCGCAATCGGCGTATCCGGATCCGGCCAATGGATGAAATAGAAATCGATCACGTCTGTTTTCAAGTTCATGAGCGAACTTTCTACCTCGCGGATTACCGCTTTAAAACTGGTATCATTCCGCATGCCCCGTAAAGCGTCCGGTGCTAAGCCGAACTTGGTGGAAATCAGGACGCGATCCCGATATCCGCCGGCCAGGGCTTCTCCAATCAGCTGTTCCGAATACCCGTTGCCATAGACGGGAGCCGTATCAATATGATTGACGCCGCATTCAATGGCCGTTCTGATCGACTGAATCGCTTCCTGACGATCCACCGGGCCGAAATTATTTCTTCCGCTCAGCGCCCAAGTTCCCAGCGTTAATTCCGACAGCTCCACGTTAGCGCGTTGTAAGTGCCGCGTTCTCATCTTCTTAGCAAATTCCAAGCAGACCGAGGACAAAGCCGACGCCCAGGACGACAAACAACAATGTGTTCTGATTCATTTTCTTTTTCAGCGCCCAATAGCAAAGCAGCGTCAAGGACAGCGGAAGCACGCCCATCAGCAAGCTGTCCAGATAAGGCTGAATCGCGATCGGTTCCGCGCCGGCGACCGGCATCGTCAAAGCAATGCTGAGATTGACGTTGGATGAAATCATAAATCCGACCATCATCAAACCGATGATCCCGGCGCACTTGGTCAGAATCGTAATCATGCCGGATTCGTAAGCTTTGGTGATAAAATTCTCGCCCATGGAGAAACCCAGATAAGTCAGATAATAGCGGCCCAGCATGCCTGGAAGATTATAAATGACCAAGAACAGAATCGGCCCCAGGATCGAACCGGAAGCGGCAAACCCGATCCCGACACCGGCTGCGATACAGCGGACAATTCCCCAGTAAATAGAATCACCGATCCCGGACAGCGGCCCCATCAGCGCGGTTTTAATCGACACGATTGAGCTTGGATCATAGTCGCCGTAATGGACTGCGTTCTCATGTTCCATCGAAGCGGCCAAGCCCATCGCAAACGTACCGACATTCTGCGTAATGTTGTAAGGCGTCATATGCCGCTGCATCGCCTCCGCGCGCTTTTCCTGTTCCGGATAGTAGCGTTCCAAAGCCGGCATGATCGACATTGTAAATCCAGGAGCCTGGCGGTAAGCCGCGCCGCAGGGCCCGGCAAAAACCATGAATGACCGCCAGTAGATCTTGTTCAGCATTTTCCGATCTGCTTCAGAAATATGATCAAACATTTTACTCATTAAAGAATTCCTCCTCTTCCGTTCTTGCGATCGTGGTTCCTGTCATCATCTGTTTCAAATCATGAATCTTCTTATCCGTTAATCCGATCGTAATGGCGATGACCACTGCGATAATGGCGATGACAATCGCTGGCAGATTCAAATATTTAGCGAGTACAAATCCGACGAACAGCCATCCGATATTCTCGGTGCTGACCAACATCTTCATCAGAACCGCCATACCGACAGCCCCCAGCATCCCCGCAGCGACGGCCAAGCCATGAATCACGCTGGCCGGCAGCTGGCTCATAAATGCCTGAACCGCTTCAGATCCCAGATAAACGCAGCAGAAGATAATAATGGCGCGGGTGAAGTAGATCGTAAACCAACTCGTCAGGATGACGCGTGTCAGGCCCTTACCGTCGCCCTTGTCGCAGACTTTCTGATAGGCCGGCTGGAAGATATTCGTCAGCATGATCCAGACCATCGACAAACTATTGAAAATCAAACCGACCGGAACCGCTAGCGTAATCGCTTCTTCCATGCTCAATCCGGCAGTAATCGCAAACGTGACGGACATGACGGTCGCTGAAACCGGCTCCGCGGAGGTAGCGCCGCCAATATTGACAGCTCCCATATAAATAGCTTCCAAGGCGCCGCCGATGATAATTCCGGTAGTTAAATCCCCCAGAAACAAACCGGTCACCGTACCGACGACGATCGGACGTTCGATCATACATTGTCCAAACAGCCAGTTTCCTCCGTAACAAATGAAGTATGCCAGCGTTGCCATACAGGCGATCATTAAATTTGACATTTTCTCTCTCCTTTTACTTTTCTAACGATTGAATCAACTTGCTGACCGTAACCTTCGGCGTTGTGGGAATCAGTTGACTGAAGAATTGATCGCCCATGATCGCGGCCAGTTCTTTTGCGGCCTCCAGTTCCGAAGGCGTCAGGGATACGCGGTTTCCTGGGAAGTTGATTTTTTCACCCATATCGGAATCAAACTTTCCGGCGTTGGCCAGATTCACTTCGCAAATATTTTCTTTGCAGGACTTCACCAGTTTCAGCGCATCTTTCACGTTCCGGGTCAGCGCGAAAATCCGCATTTTCTCTGCCCGCGGATCCTGGATGATGCCGACCGCGCCGTCTACGCTTTTGACGATGAGTTTAATCCCCGGAGGACAAGCCATCTTCAAGGTCATCTTAACGGTGTTATTCACTGCAGCCTGATCGTTTGCGACAAGAATGCCCGGCGTCCCTAATTCCTTCGACCACACCAGCGCTACCTGTCCATGGATCAATCGGTCGTCAATTCTGAGTTGTATAATCATTTCTGTTTTCTCCCTTCTGCATGAAATGAATTCTGCCTTATTAAACTAAAGTTCCGTCCAGCTTTTCCTGCGGTTTTGCTTTCTGTTGTTTCTTTCCTTGATGAAAGCCGAAGAAGTTCAGCGTTTCCTGCAGCTCCAGTTCCCAGAACCGCCATTCATGTCCATAACCTTCCCGTTCGTCGAAAACAGCGGACAGGCCGATTTTTTCAGCGTAGTCTTTAAAATGAAGCCAATTCGGATAAACGCCGTCGTCCGTGCCGCAGCAGAAGTAGAAGCGCGGCGGATTGGTCATTTTAGCAACGGTTTCCACTTTATCCCAAACATTTTCATAACTGTTTAAGAAGGAATCCAACCCGCCTGCCTGTTCGACCGTAATTTTTTCACGGGCATAGAATGGATTTTGAGCGCCTTCCTCCATGATCGTCCGGATGTCGCTGGGAACGCCTGACATACAGGAACAGGCGGCAAACTTCTCAGGATGATTAAACGCATATTTGCTCGCTCCCCGGGCCCCCATCGACAAGCCGCAGATGAAGTTGTCTTCCCGGCGGTCAGAGGCCGGAAACCAGCCATAGATTAAAGGCATTAATTCCTCGGTTAAATAATCGAACATATGAAACGGAGGAATCACGTTGGACCAATTGGAATAATTGCTGTTCAGCGCGGAAGGCATGACGACGATCAGATCGTTTTCCGTCGCGTACAGTTCAATATTCGTCCGCCGCAGATAATCGTTGTAGCAGCCCAGTGTGCCGTGAAGCAGCCAAAGCACAGGGTATTTTTTCTGCGACCGATAATAAGCCTGTGCCGATTCTCCCTGCTTGATGGAAGGCAAAATCACCGCCACATCAGTATTTGTATTTAAGCACCAGCTTCTGAAGTTCATATGGATCAAAGTCATTTTCTACCTCCTTTTTCGGGTCAGCCTTTGCCCCCGCATTCTTTTTTCAATGCTCGTACAGGATTTCTCAACAGCTTCTGGAAAAAACACGAATCAATTTTAAGTCCAGCAGCCTTGAACAGACGCCGCAAGCTTGATCTGCTTCCTTCATTTCCGATTTATCAGATTCCTCCTTTCTCATTCAACTTCTCTGATCTCTATTTTTTCGTAGAGTTGTTTCACATCCTCCGCGCTGGGCAGACCCCGTGTTTTTGCTTTTGCCCGGCCGGCAGCCTCGCCATATTTCAAAGCTTCTGTCAGCTCTTCATGACGCGCCAGCGAAGCGACGGTACAAGCTAACATGGAATCACCGCAGCCGACGGTATTAATCACCTCGACAGCCGGGCCAAACAGTTGATATCGTTTATACTGATTGGCGAAATAAGCGCCATCCCGGCCAAGAGAGACAAGCACATTCTCCACGCCGGCTTTGATCAGCTCCCCGGCATAATCCGGATAGTTGTCTTCATTAACATCGTTCTGGAAGATCATAGCCAGCTCTTCCAAATTCGGTTTGATTAAATAGGGCTTGATCTTCCGATAATTCGCAATCTTCAGATTCGGAATATCCGTGATCAGGCGGGCGCCGGCTTGCAGTACCTGCTCGCCGATTTTCTCGACCAGTTCGGCCGTGACTCCCTGACAGAAGCTGCCAGAAATTAAAACGTAATCCTCGTTTGTCAGTTCGTTCAGTGTCGCTAACAGCGCGTCCTGCTGCCCGGCTGAAACGCAGGGACCTAACGCGTTAATCGCGGTTTCCGTCTGATTTTTGATCTTGACGTTAATCCGGTTTTCTTCCGAGATCCGGATCGGAATCACTTCAATTCCCTGCCGTGCCGATATTTCCCGGTCGATTAACTCCCCGATTCCTCCGCCTAAAAATAAAATGGCTTTGGATTGAATTCCCATTTGGGACAGAACGATGGAAATGTTCACGCCTTTGCCGCCGGCACGGATCGACGTATTTTTAGCTTTAAGGATATTTCCTTCTGTCAGTTCCTGATCCAGATAAACATAATAATCTAACGATGGATTAAAAGTTATGGTATATATCATTGGTCCGCTGCTCCTTCTCTGCTTCACTTATACCATCAGGAAGCGCTTTCAACAAGCGTCCTGAGAGCGATTGTTTAACTGGTCTAATTTGACGATTAATGATTACATTTGCTTTGATCAAACGAGCATTTTCTATGCTCATTGTGAGAATTTTATTCATTTATAATTTTCTCAATTTATTTTGACCGATGTTTTTCGCTGGCAACCGTTCTATTCCGCAATTGAATTTTTTAGTCCTATTTTTTTATAATGTTATTTGTTATAATAATTCCAACATACTGAGGGGAACGCCATGAAAAAAGACCGGTTAGCGATCATTTATGACCTCTGTCAGCAAACCGGCGAGGTTCTCGTTGAAGACCTCGCCAGAGAGCTTGACCTTTCGCAGACAACCATCCGCCGTGATCTGCAAAAAATGGAAGACATGAAGCTTGTCCATCGTTTCTACGGCGGAGCCATTCTTAACAAGGACACACAGATGGAACCGACGATGAACGCGAAGCATTTAGTAAACATGCAGAAAAAAGCGGTCATTGCCAAATATGCCGCTTCGTTAATTCAGGATAACGATATCGTGTATCTGGACGCCGGGACAACCACCGAGATGATGATCGATTACATCCATGCCAAAAATATATTGGTGGTTACCCAGGCTTTGTCAATCCTGGATCGTTTATATGAAAGGCAGATCCGGTGCTACACATTAGGAGGGTATATCAAGTTTTCCACCAACATTATCGTCGATAACGATACGATTGAGAAAATGGCGGCGATGAATTTCAACATATCCTTTCTTGGCTGCAACGGAATTCATTCCTTAGTCGGGTTTTCCACCACCAACGAAATCGAAGCCATGTTGAAAAAAATGATTATCTCCCGGACCAAATCCGCGTATATTCTGGCGGACAGCAGCAAGTTCGATCAGATCAGCAACATTAAATTCGCAGATAAAGAAGATGCGGTCATCATTACCGACAAAGAATTGGATCCGCAGGCTGTTTCTGATTACGGCAAGGTGATATCCATCGTTGAAAGCGCAGATAAATCGCGGTAATTTCGGATCCGAAATGGGTTTCAATTCCAGGTTCTAATCAGGACTTGTCAAAAACAGAAAAAAGCTGGCACAAAGCATGAAAGAATGCTCTGAATTGCCAGCTGTTTTTTATCGCTAACAAGCAAGTCCACTCCCAAAAAGGAAATGATGATGCAATTCCGCCTTTCATTGAAAGACAAAGTTTCTCTCAAGACCTGCCGGTTATTCCTCGTCGCTTTTCAACAAAATCCCGCCGACGTTCGTCCGGAAGGTCTGGAAAGCCGCCCAGGCGACCGGTGAAGTCTCGAACACCGCCACTGCGGCATCCAAAACAGCTTTGAGATCCCAGGCAATAAAATCAAGGTATCCGCAATGGATTCCCGATGCACCGCCCAGCCAGGTTACGGCGTCCCTTCCTGCCTTTTCGCTGATTTCCGCTTCCAATTCATCACGGAAATCCAGGATCGCTTTCGCCCGGTCTTCCCCTTGGAAACCGTCGATCGGATAATAGAAGAAGCCAGCCGCGATCCCCTCTTTATGCAGATCGTCCACCGCCTGCGTCATTCCCTGCAAATACTGCTGAATCAGTACCGGGCAGCATGTCGAACCGACTGTCACATCACCGCGCACCTGTTCTAATCTTTCCTCGCCCGGTTCCATCCGGTAGGCGGTATAGCTGTTCAGCACGCGCGCAGGATCGCGATTCAGATCCAGCCCCAGCCCGCGCAAAGCTTCCGGCAGTTCCGCCAGCGTCATGCCCGCGTCACTTTGCGGCTGAGATACCAGCTTAACCTCGTCAATCACCGCCATTGCGGCGATTTCTCCCAACGTCTGGTCGATCAAAATGGACAAAATCCACCAAACCTGATTTTCATTTTCCGCCAGGAGTCCCGCCAGCTCCGGGCAGCTTACCGTCAGCGACACCGACTTTTCACGATGCTCCGTGATCCAGACCTGCACTTCATCGGCCGAGATTTCCTGTCCCGCAATCCGCAGCGCCGCTTTGGGCGCCGGCTGACGGCCGACCATCACGTTCCAGTGTTTTTTCAGACTTTCCGGCATCTGCTTCTGATAATAATCCAGCGCGATCAAGCGGACCCGATCACCCTCGGGCGTTAAGATCAGATCATAATGATCCTGATTGCAGCCCATCTCAAAGGCGATCTCTGAAAATGCCGGATGAAGCAGCCTAGTCGTCTGACTGATGATTTCCTCACTCTCAATCCGGTTACGCATCCTGACCCGCAGCACCTGTTCCTCACTTTCAAACAAGCGCCAGCTCTCCTGCACCCGTGTCCGGAACGGCTTTTCAAAGCGGGGCAGCGCTAACCGCCGGCGGCAGTCCTCAATAAACGCCAGCGTATCCTCATCCCCCGGCCGGGCCTCCAGCGCTCTTTCAAAATAATTCAGCGCCGGTCCCTCCTGATCAAGATAATAATACGCGTACGCCATCCTGAAATTCCAGTTATGATCTTTTCCTAACGGCTCTTCGACCGTTTTTAATAACGCAATGGCTTTCTCAAAACTTGCCTGGTCATTACTATCCGCGGCGTTATTATACGCTTTCGCCAGTTCGCTGATCAGTTCGGGTGTGAGTTGGTTTTCTTCCAGCGCTTCGATTGCATGAATGATCTGACTGTATTGTTCGTTTTCGTTCCAGAGTTCGATCTGTTTTCCTAAATCCATGATTGTCATCCTCCTGAAGATCAGCGTCGCGGAAAGACGGCTGCTTTGATCTCATTTCTTGCTTAATCTCGTTCTTCACGCTCTCCGCAGAACCGCAGACAGCCCCGGCCGGCCGCCTTCGCCTGATACAGCGCCTGATCGGCATGGAGCCAAAGCTGGTCAAACCGCTCCCCCTGCTGAGGAAAACGGGCAGCGCCCAGACTGGCGCTGACAGGAAACGCCAGCCCTTTTTGCCGCAGAAGCTCTTCCCAGACCCGCTGCAGCCGCTCTGCTTCCTTCTCAATCGCCGTTGTTTGCAGAGCTGAGCTTCCGGCCTGTTCTTCCTTTAAATAGAGGATGAACTCATCCCCGCCGATCCGCCCGCTTAACGCCTGGGGAAAGACGGTTTGGATTGCCTGGCCCAACGTTTCCAGCACTTGATCGCCCAGCGGATGTCCGAATGTGTCGTTGATCTGCTTAAACCAGTCGATATCCAGCATGATCATGACTCCCGGATCCCCATCCTGCATCGCCGCCGTGATCTGCGTTTCGACCCAGCGGCGGTTTAACAGCTGCGTCAGCGAATCATGCCGGGCATTGTATTCCATCTGCCGGTAGGACTCTTCCAGTGCGCGCGTCTTTTCTTCAACCAGCTGTTTCAGCTGGCGGTTGGATTGTTCCATTAAACGATGCGGGAAGAATTCATCCGCCCCTTGTTCGGGATCCGGAACGGACTGATGAACATGCAGGAATCTCCATTCGTTGTTCATCGCGCGCAGCAGGATCGTAAAGCGGAACCGGCCGATAAATTCCAGCGGATTCCCCGTTTGTTCCCGAACCCGCAGCTCGCCGATCACCAGCACGCTGTCCGCGCTGATCCACTGGCTTTGAAACCATTGATCTTCAATAATAAAGGCTGTCGTGCGGGCGTCGATTTCCGCGGAAATTTTATTAACGAACTGTTCGAGATTCCGGCTGACCTCATGTTCCCCAGTACCGATCACAGTTGTCTCCGGTACGAAACAGTCACCCAGGATCGCGTAATTTTGTTTTTCCAGATATTCATGCCAGAGATACTGGCAGAAAGCTTCGGGGGACGGCAAATTTTTCATGCGATCAACTCCTTTTTAACGTGTTTTCGATCTTTGCTTATTCGTTAAGTTCCGGCAGAAGGCCGGGGAAATTAAATCCCTGTTTGATCTAAGCCGGATCCGTTCATTTTCTGAATCAGCTGTTTCTATTATAACGGACTTCGGATTAAATGTCTTTACGCAGCGAACGCAAACTCACGGAAATCAACCGTTATTTTTTCTTTTCGCAAAATGGACAGTTTCCGCATTTTAGGCTACAATCAGTACCAGGAGATGAGCACGATGTCAAATTCCCGGATTTCCTTTTCCAGAACAGCGCTGCTGCACGGGCTGCAGATGACGGGATTGTTGGCGGGAGCGACCGGGATAGGCCTGGTTTTCCGCCAGCTGGGCTTCCCGGAAACCAACGTCGTTCTGTTATATTTACTGGCAGTGCTGCTGACAGCCTGGATGACCCGCGGTTATGCCTGCGGCGTACTGGCTTCGCTGGCGGCGACGCTGGTCTTCAATTACTTTTTTACCGCACCCTACTGGTCGTTGTCCGTCGACGATCCGAGTTACTGGATCACATTCGTAATCATGACCATTACCGCCTTCATCACCAGCGCCCTGACGTCCAAAGCCAAGCTCAACGCGCAGAACGCGCTGCAGCGGGAACAGGAAATCAAGACGATGTATGCGCTCAGCCGGCGGCTGAATGAAGAAATCGACATCCGGCAGATCGCCCGCCTGGCTGCCGAGGTGCTCGCCGGCGTTTTGCATGCCGAGGTCCGCTGCCTGTGTCTGGATGAAAATGAACAGCCGGCAGCCCTTTATGGCGCCCGGCCCGGTCAGAGCGCAGTGCCTCTATCCGGCGATGAAACCGCGGTTAATAATAAAACCGGACTCCCGCCGAGCGGAGACACCGTCGAGCTGCCGCTGCAAAACAACGGCATTCGGCTGGCAGTGCTGCAAATTCCGTTAGAAACCATGAACACGATCAACGAGGCTGACAAACAACTGGTTCAGTCGCTGAGCGAAACGATCACGCTGGCAATGGACCGCTTCCGCGCCGCGAAACAGAAAATCCGTTCGGAGGAGGAAGCGGCTCAGGAGCGGTACCGAAGCAATCTGCTGCGGGCGATTTCCCACGATCTGCGCACACCACTCTCGGCGATCATGGGCAGCGCGGAGATGATCCGCGGCATGAGTGAGGAAAACGATCCGCGGTACGACCTGGCGCAGGGGATCTATCAGGACGCAGACTGGCTGCATTCGCTGGTGGAAAATATTCTCAGCCTGACGCGCATTCAGGACGGTCATCTGAACCTGCATCTGGAAAAAGAAGCGGCCGAGGAAATCATCGCTTCCGCGCTCGACCACATCGCTAAACGGGCGCCGCAGCGCACGATCCAGGTTTCCATTCCGGACGAGGTGCTGATGATTCCGATGGACGGCAAGCTGATCCAGCAGGTACTGATCAATTTACTGGACAACGCCCTGAAACATACCCGGCCGCAGGAGGAGATCACCTTGACGCTGCGGCGGGAACAGAACGAAGCAGTCTTCACCGTTCAGGACGAAGGCGAAGGGATCGCCGAGAAGGATCTCGAACATATTTTCCAGACTTTTTATACGACGCGCACACGCCGGGCCGATGCGCAGCATGGCATTGGCCTGGGCTTGCCGATCTGCGAGTCGATCGTGCAGGCGCATCACGGAACGATCAGCGCCCGCAACCGGACTGACGGACACGGCGCGGAATTCACATTCCGGCTGCCTTTGGAGGAAACACGATGAACAAGTTTACAGCCCGGATCCTGATCGTCGAGGACGACCCGCAGATCCGTAATTTTATCAGCTATGTCTTGAGCGCCGAGGGCTTTGCCAGCGATAACGCCGCTACGGCGCAAAGCGCGATGACGCTGTTGGCGGCGAATGTTTACGATCTGATGCTGCTGGATCTGGGACTGCCGGATTACGATGGCATGGATGTGATCCGTAAGGTCCGCGAATGGTCGGAAATTCCGATCCTTGTCGTATCCGCACGCGATCAGGATCAGGAAAAAGCTCAGGCGCTGGATGCCGGGGCTGACGATTATCTGACCAAGCCCTTTTCCACAACCGAGCTGATGGCCCGGATCCGCGTGGCGATCCGGCATGCTTTCCGACAAAACACCGCGGCAGTCCAGAAGGTGCTGACGGTCCGCGAGCTGTCGCTGGATCTGGAAAAGCGACAGGTTACACTGCGCGGCCAGCCGCTGCATCTGACGCCGATGGAATACAATCTGCTCAGTTTATTTCTGCGCAACAGCGGCAAGGTCTTAACCACCCGTTATCTTATCAGTTCAATCTGGGGCAGCGGTTATGGCGAAGACACTCAGGCCCTGCGGGCCTTGATGGCCGGCCTGCGGCGCAAGATTGAGGAAAATCCCGCGAAGCCGCGCTATATCGTCACAGAAATCGGCGTCGGCTACCGGCTGGTGGAACAGGAAATTCAGAAAGGACCCTACTAATGCAGAAAATACAGACACAGGAAACGCTCTCAGCACTCAAAAGCGGTGAAATTCTGATGACCCGGAAGGCGGATCAAATTCAGTTTTACGCGTTGGTAAATGATCGGATCCGGGTTCAGAACGCGAACAGCCGCTACACGCTGAGCATCGAGGAATGGCAGACATTATTCTCCGACGAGGAATTCTGGATCTACGAACCCGTACAGACCAGTGAAATCTCGCTGGAAAAGGACGTGGAATACTACGGCTGGAATCATAAGTAAGTTTCCTATCCGTCTTATTCCACAGAAGCCTCTGTCAAAGCTATCCCCACGGACCTGCACGATCTGTCGGAAACGAGATTCATAGTTTCCGGCTTTTTTAGTTTGCCATGCAAAGATCATCGACGCGCAAAGACAACTTCCGCGCCGGCTGCGGAAACCACAAGAAAACACTGGAATGCTCCAGTGTTTTTTGATGATTCATCAGCATTATGCCGGGGAATGATTTTACCGGCAGCGGCCCGCTGTCTGAGTTCCTGAAATTTCAGGAATGACGCAGGTCTTCAATTAAAACGCTTTCTTATAGACGTCCAAGACCAGCTCAAAGGTGCATGGACGCGGATTGCCGCCGGTGCAGACGTCCGCCATCGCCGCTTCCGCCAAGGCTGGCAGATCTTCTTCCTGTACGCCAATTTCCTTCAAGGTCTGCGGGATATTCACGTCCAGGGACAGCTTGCGCACCGCGTCGATCGCCGCCTGACGGTATTCGGTTTCATTCATCCCGTCCACGCCGTCAACCCCTAAAACCCGGGCGATTTCGCGGAATTTCTCACCCGTATAATCCTTGTTGAATTCCATGACATACGGCAGCAGCACCGCGTTGGCAACGCCGTGAGGAATACCGTAAAAAGCACTTAACGGATGCGCCATGCCATGAACGACGCCCAATCCGACATTGGAGAACGCCATGCCTGTCATATACTGCCCCAGCGCCATGTCCTCGCGGCCCTTTGGATCATTGTTTACGGCGGCGCGCAGCGAACGGCCGATCAGTTCGATCGCTTTCAAGTTCAGCGTATCCGCCAGCTCCCAGGCAGCCAGCGTCGTATAGCCTTCAATCGCATGGGTCAGCGCATCCATGCCGGTCGAGGCAGTTAAGCCCTTCGGCATGCTTGACATCATATCCGGATCGACAATCGCCACTGCCGGCAGATCATGCGGATCCACGCAGACGAACTTCCGGCGCTTCGCTTCATCCGTAATCACATAATTAATTGTTGTTTCCGCAGCCGTGCCCGCCGTTGTCGCGACGGCGATCATCGGCACCGCTTTATTCTTCGTCGCGGCCGTACCTTCCAATGAAATCACGTCGGCAAATTCCGGGTTGTTGATGATGATGCCGATACCCTTGCCGGTATCCTGCGGCGAACCCCCGCCGATGGCGATCAGATAATCCGCACCGGCTTCCTTAAACGCGGCTACGCCTTCCTTCACCATATCCACAGTCGGATTGGCTTTAACCTTATCATAAATGGCATACGGCAGACCCGCCGCCTCCAACAGATCCGTAACTTTCTTAACAACCTGGAATTTGACAAGATCCGCATCCGTGACGATCAGGCCTTTCTTAAAGCCGCGGCTTTTCACCTCATTCACGATTTCGTTGATTGCGCCGTAGCCGTGGTAGCTTGTTTCATTTAACATAAAGCGATTTGCCATACTTGATTTCCTCCTTCGCTTTCTTCACTTCAATTGTAAATAAATTAACAAAGGATTCAAGTTACACTTTGATAAAAATGTAACAATCATTTCATTCCAGCTCAGTATCCCGCAGCACCGCCCGAAGCTTTTCCGGCTGAGCGTCGATCAACAAATCAACAATGGTTTCCGGGCTTTCCTTCGCGCCCTGGGTCACCCATTTTACCGTCATCTGCATCGAGCCTTCACAATACATCTCAAGCAGAAACTGGATCTGGGGCGTCAGCGGCCGGCGCGTCTTCCGTTCAATCCATTCCGTGTAGAAGTCAAGAATACATTGGTAATCATAACGCATTAATGAATTGTAGTCCTGCGATCGGAAGGCTTGGGAGAAAAATGTTTTCTCCTGCCGGATGAATTCAAATTTCTTCAGCAAGCCTTCCCGCAGTGTATATTGAACACCCATCAGTTTAAACGATTTCTCCGCCAGCCGCTCAAAGTACCAGTTGACCAGATCATATTTATCCTGGAAATGCCGGTAGAACGACTGCCGGGTTGTCTGCGCGGCAGTCACGATATCCCGGACGGTGATTTTATCCAGGGACTCCGTTTCCATCAGCGCCTTGACCGCCTCGGCCAGCCGATACTTCATCGTTTCTTTTTCCGCCATTGTTTCTCATCCTTTCGTTCTGTCTGTTTGTATTTTATCATAAAAAGAATTCCACTTTCCGTCAACCGCCGGGATGCCGGATTCTCTGATTTTATGCGTTCCCCGCGGCCTTTTCAATCCGTTTTCCACAGCTGAGTTTCTACTTTTTCCCGCCGCTCTCCTCACGCCATTCTCACACGGCGAACCGGTTTTCTCACACAAAACTCACAGCTTTCACGGTATTCTATTCCCGTCAAGATAAAGCGGAGGTCTTCAAGATGAACGAAATCACAAATCCCATTCAACTCAATGAATTGATCGAAACGATCCGGATCGCAGTCCGACGGCGGGATTACGCCGGCGGGGAACTGGAAATTGCCAAGGCGATGCGCGATCATCCGCATTCGCCAATCCCGCATAACCTGATGGGAATTTTATTCGTCAGTCAACAGGAACAGCTAATTGCGCTGAAGCATTTCCGGGCTGCGGCGGCGCTTGATCCGACCTATCTTCCGGCCCGCTGCAATCTGGAATTGTGCGCGTCCATGAACGCTCAGGGAAGCTTCGCTTACTCCGTAAGCGACTGCCGGGAAGTTTCATCGAATCCCTGGACTATTCTCTATGATGAAAAAGGCATCGGCCATGTGGTAAGGAGGAAAACTTCATGTTAAGCCTGAACTTATTTGGCAAATCAGAGCTGACGGTCATCGTCGGCTGCGGACGGCTCGGCTCCACGCTGGCAAATCAACTGTCAGATGCGGGCAAAAATGTGATTCTGATCGATCAGAACGAAGCCGCCTTTCGTAAATTATCCCCGGCCTATGCCGGACTGACGCTGACCGGTGATGCGACTGACCGCGCAACTTTAAACCAGGCGGAGCTGAATCGCGCCGATCATCTGGTGATCGTCACCAACAATGACAACACCAACATCATGATCGCGCAGCTGGCGCGGGAATGCTTCCGGACGCCGCAGATCATCTGCCGGCTGTATGATCCGCTGCGGGAATGTGTTTACCGGGAGTTTGGAATTCAGACGCTCTGTCCGACGAGACTTTCAGCGCTGGCCATCGAACGGCTGTTAGCGGATTGCGCTGCGATCCCGGATGGAAAACAAGAGGGAGGTTACTGACCATGAAAAAGCGAATTCTGATCATCGGCGGCTACCATAAAGCGCAGCGTCTGGCCCGCTCCTTCCTGGACAAGGGCTACGACGTCACCGTGATCAACAAAGATCCCGCCCATTGCCAGGTTTTAGCGCAGATGCCCGGATTAACGGTCATGATGGGCGACGGTTCCAAACCGTTCGTGCTGGAAGACGCCGCGGCGGAGCAGGCGGATATCGCGATCGCGCTGACGCCGCGGGATGATGATAACCTCGTGATCTGCCAGCTGTGCAAGAAATTATTTCATATCCGCAAGACAGTTTCCCTGACTGCCAGTCCGGAGAAAGTAAAATTTTTCTACAAGATGGGCATCGATTCCGTCGTCTGCGCCTTATCTACGATAACCAGCATCGTCGAGCAGCAGGCGTTTCTCGACGAATTTACGACGCTGCTTCCCCTAAGCGGCGGTCAGCTGCGGATTTCCGAGCTGCGGCTGCCGGCTTCCTCCCCGGTGATCGGCAAAACGCTCGGTGAACTCCAACTGAGCCGTGAGGTGATCATCGCGACGATCCTGCGGGCGGACCAGCCGTTAGTTCCCCATGGCGATACACGGCTCGCGGCACAGGACGTCCTGATCCTGATCGCCGCCGCCAGGCAGGAGACCGCCGCGGTCAAGGTGCTGACAGGGCGATGAAAAAGATCAAAAAAGCGATTTCCTGCAGTGCGGATCTTGCGGGCAAATTCATGATTTTATGCGGTCTGCTTTGCGCTGTTCCGCTGCTGACGGGACTCTTCTTTCCTCTTCAGCCCGGAGAACTGGAAGCTTTCGGTATCCCCGCCGGCGTCTCCATCCTGACGGGTTCAAGCGTCTGTTGGAAAGCTCGCGCCCAGGATCCTGATGTGCCCCGTCCGCTGCAGATCCAGAAAAGCGGCAGCTTTGTCTTGTTCGCCTGGCTGTACGGAATTCTCATCGGCGCTTTACCCTTTGTCCTGGCCGGCCGGCTGAATTTCATCCAGGCCTTGTTTGAATCAGTCAGCGGCTGGACGACAACCGGCTTGTCCGTGCTGGATGTGTCTGAGGTTTCACCGATGTTTCTGTTTCACCGCGGCTTCATGCAATATTGCGGCGGACTGGGATTCGTGATGGTGATGACGTTGTTCGTTGTGAACCGGCAAAGCATGAATTTGGTGCTGGCGGAAGGGCATTCGGATCAGCTCGCGCCGAATCTGAGCCGGACCGTACGGCTGATCTGCCTGATGTATACGACATTTCTGGCGCTTGGCACAGCGGCGTACAGGCTGGCCGGCATGAATGTCTTCGACAGCCTGATCCATGCGATGTGCGCTCTGTCAACCGGTGGGTTTTCCACCCGCGCGCAAAGTATCGGCTACTATCAAAGTCCGTTGATCGAATTCATCACCGTGGTGCTGATGTTGATCGGCACGACGAATTTCGCGGCGCTGCTGCTTCTGATGCGCGGACAGCTGCGGAAGTTTCTGGCCGTCAGCGAGATCCGGTTTCTGGGTCTGATCCTGGCGGCGGCAATCCCGTTAACGGCGCTGGTGCTGTTCTGCGCCGCATACACCGGACTGCCCGGCAGCTTCCGGATCGCATTCTTTGAAGTGATTTCCGCCTTGTCGACTTCCGGTTTTTCCACCGTCGGCTATGCGGACTGGCCGCAGGCGGCGGTGTTCCTCCTGATTCTGATGATGTTGATCGGCGGCGGCATCGGCTCGACGGCGGGCGGGTTAAAGCTGACGCGGGTGTATTTGATGTTGCGGGGACTGGGCGATCATCTGCGCCGCCGCGGTGCTCCGCGGCAAACCGTTTCCTGTTCGTTCTATACCCGACCGCAGGGGAAAACGGTCATCGATCAGAAGCTGCTGGAAGGAACCTCGTGTTTTGTCTTCTGTTACTTCCTGATCTATTTAGGCGGGACGTTCCTGCTGATACTGACGGCGAACTGCACGTTGATCGAGGCAATGTTTGATTTTGCTTCCGCGCTGGGGACTGTGGGATTGTCGATCGGCATTACCGGTCCGGCCACGCCTGCGCTGGCCTTGATTGTGGAAATGGCGGGTATGCTTCTAGGGCGCTTGGAGATCTTCATTCTGCTGGCCGGGATCCGCACCGTGTTCCTGCGCTTAAAAGCCGCGATTTGCCGGTAGCGGTTTTGTTTCGAGACATTCGGAACGGGCTTGACGAAAAGAAAGGCAATTTCCCCGCTTTCTTTCCGTTTCTCAATCTTGAGAATCAACCGAGTCTGTTCTATAATGAGACCAGGTTATAACAGCTCATCATCTGGTTGAGCGTTTCTACCCTCTGCCGTAATTGTGGATGATAATCCGAAAGGGTTAGACTCTGCGTTTACGGCTTTTCAATTCCCTTTTATTTTAAACCGCGTGTGCGCAAAGGAGAAAATCATGAATTATCAAATTTTAGATCTGGAAACTTACAAGCGAAAGAGTCATTTTGAATACTTCAGCCAGCTTGCTTATCCCTATGTCGGCGTAACCGCCGATGTCGAGATCACTGAGTTCCGCGCCAAAATAAAAGAACAGCGTCTGCCGTTCTTCCTATCCTTCTGTTACTGCGTAGCCCAGGCCGCAAATACCGTTCCAGAATTCCGCCAGCGGATTCTGGAGGGGCAGATCATTCAGTTTGACCGCTGCCGGACTTCCCATACCGTCGCTCTGGAGGATGGAACGTATTGCTACTGCACCTTGGATTATTCACAGCCCTTCCCCGATTTTCTGACTTATGCGCAAAAGATGCAGGAAGCAGCGAAACAAGGCGGCTCGATCGCGGAAAGCGAGGGGGACACGCTTGATTTATTCTACATTTCCACACTGCCCTGGATTTCATATTCCACATTGATTCAGCCAGTGCCGATCCCCGCTGACAGTAATCCCAAGATCACCTGGGGCAAGTTCTCAACGCGGGATAACCGGCTGGTTCTGCCGGTATCTGTGTTATGTCATCATGCCTTAGTTGACGGCCGCCATCTCGGACAGTTCTATCAGGCTCTGGATCAGGCCTTAGCCCAGCTGTGCGCCGCCCTGTGACGCTGATCGGTCACGCCTCGAAGAAGCCGGTGTTTCTTGTCATCCAGCCGCAATCCAAACCTAAACGCCGGACGCCGCCCCGCAGGGACGGCATCAATGCCAGATCCGATGATGATTGATGATCGACATCGCTGCCAAAAGCAGAAAAATATTTTAGTCAGGTATGATTTGGCAAATCGTATCTGACTAAACTTATTAATAAGATAAGATGGGTTTTTACTGTGGATTTCTCGGTTCACGGTTGCCTTTGATCGTCAGTTCCATCGATTCCAACTGATGAAACAAGCACTCCACTTCATCCTCAATCTGACTGCGCACCGCTTCCGAAAACGGTTCAAGAAATTCCGCGATCGCTTTGTCATATTGATTTTTATACTTTGTGTTCAGCTGTTTCCAGTTCACTGCCCGAAACCAGGACAAACGTTCTTCATGGATCTTCAGCTGGCCTTGAATCATCATCACAGCCAGAATGGGATATCCTGGATAATGCTGCCAGAGCGTCGCGTTGTCGTTGCTGGAATAGCCGTTTTCCAAAAACTTGACTGTGTACCGTTTGGCGTGATCCGAGGAGAGAACATAAGCGCGGTCTGTCTGGATGTCAATCCGTTGATCAGCCACAGCGCTCAGCGCTTCGTAAATTTTTGATAGAGGGGGATTTTTTTCCATGCTTGACTCCTTTATTTTTATTCTTCTATTATACCCTGTCCGCGATCGCTGCGGACTTTTTTACTCAGCTTGCCCCAGATTCCGTGCTGACGCCTTCCTTCAGAAATTGATTCAGGCGGCGGTTTCTCACAAACGGCAGGTAGAGAATCAGACAAATCCCCTGACCGATCGCAGAAAGCAGGCCCAGAGCCAGGCTTTCGCCAAAGAAACCGAATGCCAGCGTCGAGATCAGCCGGCCTGCCGTCATGATCGACGTTTCCAGCGCGACTAACCGGCCGCGCATCTGTTCCTCGCAGCCCAGAATCATCGCCGAGGAAACGATGATGTTGCCGATTGAATTCAACAGATTGGCGATTAGATACGAGACGCATACCAACGCCGGATTGCGGCTCAAGGCGGTGATGAACGAGGCGAGGATGCCAAGAATCATCGGCAGTAAGCTGCACAGCTTATCGCGCAGCGGCTTGGGCAGCATTCCGGGGATAAACGTTCCGGCTACCGCGCCGACGCTGCCGAAGGTCAGATATAAACTGTAAAATTCATCGGCCAGTCCCTTCTGCTGCAAAAACGGCAGTGTTACCGACGATAAGCCGGATACCAGCACATTCCAGGCTAAAAGCAGAAGCAACAGGTCGCGCAGGGGCGGATTACCAAACGTGATCTGTAAGCCCTCTTTGAAATCGTTGAAAAAGGAACTCGCCGCTGAGGCCGGGACTTCGGTCGGCCTCAGCGTGATGAAACATTCCGACAAGGACGATGCCCAATACAGCACGCCGTTGACGATCAATAAAGTTGCCGGCCCGCACATCAGCGCCAACAGGCTGCATATTCCCTTGCCGGTCAGATTGATGACCATGAACAACCCGGTGTTCCACGACTGTGCCTTCATGAACTGGCTGCGCGAAACAACGAGGGAAAACGCAGCCGTCGCGGCCGGGTTAAACAGTGCGTTGCACAGCGCCATCGCTGCGGCGCACAAAATCAGCACCGGCACCGATAACGGACGTCCCCAAAACCACATTCCAGCCAGCACCAGCGTCACTCCGCGGATAAAGTCCATCAGCACCATCATCCTTTTCTTGCTTCGCCGGTCAACGATCGGACCCAAAAACGGCGTGATCAGCACGGAAACCGCCATGCTGATGGAACTCATGACGCTCATCATCATCGTCGATCCCGTCTGTTTGTAAACCCAGATCCCGGCCGCTATGCTGAACAGCACGTCGCCGAAGCCGGAAAACAGGTTGCCCTGAAGCAAAAGCAGATAGCTGCGGTTGCGCAGCAGCGGCTTTTCACCCTTCTCCGTCATTTTTTGTCCTTTTCCATTATCAGACACTTCCTTTATCGCTTCATCCGTTAATGCCTGCGGCATTTCTGCTTTCGTTGCTTTCTTTCTCATCTTGATCACCCGGCTTCACTATAACAAAAACAGGACCCGTAAGTCCTGCCTTTATCCATTGATCCAAATTTCGCGGATCAGCGCCGGTTTCCGACGTTTTGTAATCTGCTCAAAATCCGCCAGCCCTTTGTAGCTGCCGCTCTGCTGCACCAGGGTCAGCAGTTCGTCATGAAGCAGCGGAATCAACTCCTGCGGACGATAGACTGTGTCTTCAATCTCCGGCAGAATCTCTTTCAATATGCGCTGCTGCAGTAAGCCCGGCGCTTCCCCGGCCTGCTTCGCTTCATAATACCGGTAAATAGCCAGCGTTCCGGGCGTCGTCCAGCGGTCAAGATAAGTTTGCGCCAGATTCAGAATCCGCATTGAATCCAGAGGACAGTGAAATAAATGCGGCAGATAGTACAATGCCAGATAAGGGGCCTGGACTAACGCCCGGTCAATCCGCTCCGTCCCCTTCTCGTCGCCGCCTTCGCACAGGCACAGCCCCAGCTCCATCCAGCCCTGGCTTGTCAGCTCCTTCGGCAGCGCAACCAGCGTCTGTTCAAATGATCCGCTCCTGCGAAATGCGTCATCTGGATCGAATTGCTTCCAGATCCGGAAGCGCATGATCTCCGTGAGGGTGCGCACGGCATCCGGTAACGGAAACGAACCGCTTAACACCTGATTGAAGCAATCCAAGGCTTCCGCCTTGCGGTTCAGCGCGGAAAGGAAGGTGCCCTTGCGGTGCAGCCAGATCCCGTCATGCGGCTCGCACTGCTCCAGCCGTTCCAGTAAGGTTTCGGACAGTTTCCGATCCGTCCATTGATTGATATTGATCTGCCAGAACAGGACGATCATCATGACGTATAAATCCTCATCCAGCGCCTGGGCCAGATCAAGATACATGGAAATCTGGTTTTTCAGCTTCGCGTCAAATTCGCGGTACCGGATATACAGCGGTTTGTGCGGCTGCGTATCCGGAAAGGCAAGATGTTCGATGATCAAGGACAGGCATAGCTGCAGCTCCCTGGCGATCACCTGCGTTGTCGGCGGCAAGGCTTCGATATCCGTAAGCAATTCGCCGAGTGCTTTCTGATCGAACTGTTCGTAAGCCTGCTTCAGCCGCTGGATTCGTTCTTTACGAAGGCTAACTTGTTCGGGTTGTTTTAACGGCGTTTCCCCCAGTTTTCTGAGCAGCAGCTCCAGCCGTTCCTCATCCTGAATTCCCTGGCCTTGTTCCAATTTATATAACGTCATCCGCGAACAAATCGCTTCCCCCGCTTCATCGAGGATAAATTGATCCTGCGTCCAGCCGCCGGCCGGATCTTCCTTTAAGCGCTGACGGCGGTGGATGCCGATCAGCACGCCGGCCGTGCGTCTTGTTTCTTCCTGCATACACTGTCCTCCTCTGCCGGATACATAAGTCCCTGTCCAGCCGCTTCGTTCAGGCTATTCGCCTAGTGCTTCCAGAATAGATTCCTTGATAAATGAATAGCGGCGCACATAGTCGTTGCGGATCGTGATCAGCCGGAGTTGATGGGCCTCGCAGATCTGACGCTTTTTCTGATCCCGGCTGCGGACCTTGACATCGTTGAAATGCTCCGTGCCGCCGACCTCCACTGCCAACAACGGCCGGTGACTTAAATCATAGATCACAAAATCAAAATGAGCTTGATTCCCGTACATAAACAACTTGCGATCTCCGGCATCCAATTCCAGGACGTCGGTGATCTTGACCTTCTGTTCAACTAAAATCTGACCGAATACCGATTTGATATGCAGAAGTGTTTTCAAAAACTCATCTTCCGCGGCCGTGTTGAAATATTTGAAATTCTTGACCTTGGACTGGAACAGCTGGCTTTCCCGCGCACTGATCCGGGTTTTGCCCTGCTTTCCAACATACTGCATCAGTTCCAGCAGATCGTTGGTTTTCCCCTGGGAGAGCCGGGTGATCTGGGCCCGGTCGGCGATCATGATAAAATGCTGCTGAGCGCGGGTGACGCCGACGTTGATCAGCTCCTGATTGTTTTTCACCCAGTCAAACGTGCCCTGCGTCGTCGATTCTGTCATCGCGCAGCTGAGAATCACCGTGTCCTTCTCGTCGCCCTGGAAGGTGTGGATTGTTCCAACCTTGACGAAATCAAGGTCCTGTTCAGACAGAACCCGCCGGATCATCTGGGCCTGACGGCGAAACGGCGTGATCACTGCAACCTTCTTCTGGGGATGATCGCGGATTTGCCTAACAATCTCCGCGGCTTCTTCCATCGCCACGTTTTTTTGCTTCTGCGCTGAGGAATGCACGTCGATCAGCGTCAGCGCATCCGGTGAGGCCGGCGGACCGCACATCACCAGCTCCCCGCCGTAATATTTCTGATTCGAGAAAGCGATGATCGGATCTGTGCAGCGGTAGTGATGTTTTAACAGGATGAATTTTGAGATCGTGTCGATTTTCAGCATCGTGCTGAGGATCGAATTCATCTTATAATCGTAGGCCTGGGGAATATCGTAATCCCACACCAGGCGGGTGTTGCGGGAAGCGGGCAGCGTGATGACCGGCTGCAGCTGGCTTGGATCGCCGACAAACAGTGCCCGGCGGCACCGGGCCATCGGCAATAAAGAAAGCGGATTGCTGCACTGTCCGGCTTCATCCATAATCATTAAATCAAAAATAGGTTCCGCGGTGGCCAGCTTGCTGCAGGACACATTGGTGGAAATCAGAAATGGAAAACAGTCCAATACTTGCTCCAACCCTTCGCGTTTTTGGATCAGCGCCCGGAATTCGAGAAACCGGTCTTCCGGATTGGGAATCCGGACGATGGACCGCAGCGATTCATTGCGTTTGTTTAATAAGCGCTGCAGCACAGCCCGGGATTTCAGATCGAGAAACCGCAGAACCTCGCGGGGATCCTGCACTGCCTGGATTTCATCTTCGCTCACGCCTTCCAGTGTCTGGCGCTGACGGCGCAGTCCGGCAAGCTGGCTTTCGATCGCCATCGCCGTCATTTGAGCGCTCGGCTCCTGCCGGCTGCTGAACCGCAGCTGGTTTAATACCCCTTCCAGCGATTCGATCTGTTCATCCAATTCCAGCCGGGTTTCGATCTGATCCAGCAGCTGATTCATCTGTTTGCGGCTGCCGGCCAGCTTCTTCGTCAGCGTTTTCAGTTCTTCCCGTTCTTCCCGCGTCGGCGGACAGGCTTGAGCTTGATCTAAAAGCAGCTTGATCTGCACCAGCGCTTCCTCGATCCGCTGATTGGAGCCTAAGCGCAGGATTGGAAAGGTGATCCGCCGGTCACCGCTTTGCAGGGAGTTCAGCTTGCGGTCCAGATTGTCAATCGCTTCGTTATTGTTGGAAACGACCAGGGCGGTCTGATTATTGAGGAAGCAGGAAAGCAGCACGTTGACGATCGTGGCGCTTTTTCCAGTGCCCGGCGGCCCCTGGACGTACACGACATTTTGATTCATGGCATTGTAAATCGCCCGGAACTGATTGATGTTGACCTGCGATCCCAGCGTCAGAACCGGCGTCTTCCGCCGGCGGCTGACTTTTTCCGGCATCCCGAAGAAGGCTTTCAGCGGGGAACAGAGCGTCTGATTCTGCATCTGGTTCTGAATTTCATTGTATTCTGTTTCAATATTGATGTTCATCCGGCGCTTGAGCTCAAACAAATACGGCCGTTCATCCACGGTTTCGCCCCGGCTGCAGTTCACCGCAATCTGTTCGCTCATCATCGCGGCCTGAGTCGGATAGCGGTCGATGAATTCCCCGGCCGAGCAGTCGAGATAGCGCTGCAGTAAAAAGCGCGGCTGATCCTCGTCGTCGCTGACTTTGATGTTGAAGCCGAGATCCGGCGAAACGATCAGCCGGCGGTGAATCAGATCGAGCAAAAGATCGCGGTAAACGATCGGAATCATTCCGTCCCGCCGCTGTAAAGCCAGTACATTGATCGCCAGCTTCAGCCAGGCCGGAGCTTGTTTTCGCCGCTGCAGGCGCAGCTCATTCTGCAGCCGCCGCACCATCTGATCAAATTGTTCCAGCCCCAGCGGCATCGCGTTCTTCTTTAGAATATCGGGATCCAGACCGTCGACCAGCGTATAGCTGTGAACGGAGGTGTCCTGATCCAACAGGTAGCATTGCCGGTAATAGCCGAGCACCCGCTCGTTGATGCCGGTATATTCCAGAAAATCAAAGTCGTTGTAATGCGCGCGAATTTTATCGATCAAGGCTTCCTGGAGCGGAAAGATTGTGCTTTCGATGACCCGTGCCGACAGGATTTTATCAAAATAAACCGTCCCGTCCAAAACATCCCTCGACTTTTCCGGATTGAACATTTTCACTTTCATTCTTCGGCTCGGGACTTCGATATCTTCGATCGCAATCCAAAAAAATGTCCGCTTCTGATCGGTCGTGTTGTCATACTCGATCTGCAGCCATTTCCCGCTCTGTATCGATTTTGAACACTCCAGGGCCTTGGAATTCATAGATTGACTTACTCCTTAAGTTGATTATACCACAGCCGTTTTCAAATAGAAAAGCAGACCGCGCAAAGGGTAGGCAACCTGAGGGCAGTCTGCTTTTACAACCAGGATTGAAAGAGAATTATCAATAACGCTGGACAAGCCTACGCTTGATCCGTCGCAGTCAATGAAAAGAACCGCAGAGTTTTGCTTTTCGGTCAGTGCTTATTCCCGCAGGCTTGGACGAAAGCCGCTTGTCCGTTCATCAGGAACGTTATGATTTCAGGAGTGTTCACGGGAATCGGGATGGATTCCATAATCTTCCGCAAAGCGGATTCCGTAAATTGCGGCGGGTTGTACTCAATCTGATTTTGAATAAGAAATTCCTGGAAGGCGTCAATCAACCGATCCTGCGATCGATCTAAATTTCTGGGATATCCCATCGCGATCAAAGAAAGATTATTATCAAAGTTCGGCGCCATTCCCAGAACCTCACCGGTCTTCCGGGATCGTAAAATGCCGTAATTCATCTCATGACGATCAGGATTTCTAACCATAGCGTCCAGATACAAAAGATCTAAATATTGCCTGCCGCAGTCTGGATTCAGATTCTTCAACGTTTGATAATTCAATCTGTAATCATCCGTTTGATCACCGATCAGCGCGGCCGCCGGTTCAAAATTCATTTCCTGTTTCGTAAAATCCTCGGACATGATATAGTCTTCTTTTAATCGGTAGACCGCCATGTCCATGCCTAAAAAGCGTCCGAGCTGCGCACAGAAGAATTCGCTGAAAAGTTGTTCAGGACTGCCTTGCTTGCTTAACCACCAGATTCCGTCAACAAGCTTCCAGCCTTTTTCAAAGCTGCCGATATTGGTTAACTCCGGAGTGTGCGAGGATCGCGGATCTAATCTTTGAGAAAACACCTCCAAATCTCCCGCTAAGGCAAGATCGGAATAGGTATCGGTTTTAAAGCGGATATCCTCATACGTCAAGGCATCGGTATCTAATTTGATCCAATAGTTGTCCATAATACACGCAGCTCTGACTGCCATGGTTGTGGATAACTCATCTTTACGCTGCAGCTGAAGTGCTTTTTTGAGCAGACGGGAATGCACGCGATCGCCGTCAATCGCGCGGCTTTTGATCCATGTCAGCAGATCGCCGTTTCTGCGAAAATAATAAGGAAGGCAGTCGCTGCGAAGTATTTTAAGCTGATTTTCCTTGATGATGGCGACCGGCAGATCTCCGCTCATCAGCAATCCGTTGATTTGATTCATAAACAGCCCTCCTTTTTGTTTATTCTATTTTAAGCGATCCCAAAAAGTTTGGCAATGCCTGCCTGCTTTTCTATCAATTCACTGACTCAGCATTTTCTGAACATCAAAGCTTTACTTCAAAAAAGAGAGTTTGCCTTATATATCATTTTTAAGCAATGAAATGGGTTTAATCATCCTAATATACAAGAATGGAAATATTTCAGAAATGATAATTGTTCCACTCATCAAACAAACAAATAGAATATATTCTTCGAATCTTAATCCCGATAATCCGGCATTCTTTACCGGTCTGATCTGCGGCAATTGAACCGCAATCTGTTTTGATGTCGTCAACAAACTATCGGTCGAAGCGAATTCACTTTCAGATTCAGCTATCTGCTGACTCACTTGATCGAACAACGTATTATAAACTGTTCCAGTGATCCTGTTTCCCAGAAAAAATGATACTGTAACACCGGTCATAACAATGATCCAAAGCTCCGCAAAAAATTGAATGAAGATTCGACTGTTTTTCTCTCCTAATACTTTGATAATTCCAATTTCCGTTCGTCGATCTTTGATAAAAATCAAGGTGATCAACGTTAAAATCAAGGTCACAGCCACAATCGAAAAGACCGCTATTGTCTGCGCCAATTGTTGCTGATTCCGTATCGGATTCAAAATCTTCTCGAGTGAATCCGCAGAAGTGGATATTGAATAATCATCAAGACTGCGGACAGCGGCATTGACTTTGTTCTTAAATATGTCGAGATCCGCGCCTTCTTTCAATTTAAACACGGACGTATATATGCCCATCAGCTCCGTTACCTCTGAATCATTCACTGCGGATACCCCTTTTATCATCAGATTAAGCTGATTTAATTCGTTAAAGGTATTCTTCACTAAATTATTCGGTACATAGAAGCGAAAGTCTGGATAATCAATGGCTCTGATACTTCTTTCATCTCCGCCGGAATCTTTCATATTTGCCTCGGCTTTAAATTTTCCGATAACTTCCAGCTCCAATGATTCTTCATACAAAATATCATTAAGAAGACGATTCCGATTATAAATCACTTTTTTCAAAGAAATTGAATCCCCAACCTCAATCTTTTTGGGCTCCCCATTCTCATCTTGATAATATGTCTCGCTGACCAGAACAACGGGAGCTCCTTGATCTATTTCGTTTTGAGTAAAACTTCTGCCTTGTGTCAGCTTAATCGTTCCTTCCTGGAACTCCATGGGCAGAGCTTCATGAACACCGAATAAAACAGCGTTGAAATAATCGTCATTTTCTTTTTCAGAATATGGAAAAAGGCGATTCCAATATTCCTGCTGGGTTGATAATGTATCGGTATCCAAAAGCAAAAAATAATTGAAGGAAGCATAATCCACACTCTGATCTTTAATTAATTCTTTTATAGCCTGATCCAAAACATGATACGTTTCATCATAATTTTCACCTCGCGGCATATTCTCGGGTAGGTTTAGACTGCTCGCAACGCTCAGACGTGTACTTATCTGACTTTGGAGATCCTTGGTTATCTGACTGGTGATATGAACAAAATTAGAAGCGCTGACATAAACGCAGCCTAATAGAAAAGCGATCAGAAAATAAATAATACTTTTCCCAGGCTGCCGCCGAAGGCTGATCCAAATCCGTTTTCCCAGCGACATCAAATCCCTCCTCACATCAATAATTTTTTAGGTTTCCCCTGAAGTGCAAGTAGAATAATTAAAGTTCCACTGATTGTAAAAATAGACATGCTGATGCTGAAAATCATCAATACTTCCGGCATCTGAAAAAGGACTTCATACGTGTTAAGAGCTTCATCCTTTGTCATCGTCAATCCCTTTGTAACTGGATTATAGAGGCTCCCGAAAGTAAATTCTTCTGATTTTCTAATCTCATCGGAAACTTCCACTTCCCGGGAATTCAAAATTCTATCTGATATTTTCAAAGAAACACCATAGATCAAAGGCAGGGAAATCAGAATGCTGACAACTTCCAGAATCAGTAATTCGCTGATCAAAACTCGAAACAAACTTCGCTTTGATTCTCCCAGTGCCCTGCATATCGCAATTTCTTTTTTTCGCTCCCGAAAATATAACAGATAAGCCAACGTACTTAATCCGATAAATACAAGAGTTCCTATGATCAACGCCAGATCCGACATCTTGGCTAGACTCTCAATTTCGCCAGCGATACGATGATATTCTTCCGCCGAAGTAATCAACTCATATTGTTTCAAATCCTGAAGCTGTTTTCGAGCATGAAAAGAGAATTCCTCGAGATGATCTGGAGAGTCTAATTCAAACAAGGGGACATAAATTCCTGGCAGCCACATATAATTGATTTCGTTATCTATATCCGTCTGATTGTTTTCCTGATGGATTTCATAATAGCACTGCAGTATCGATATAATTGTTTTGTGTGGAACATAACTGCGATGCCGTGGGATGTCTTTTATGGATAAACCAATTTCACCCTGTGCAGCATATTCCGGCAGCACTGTATATTTTCCAATTACTTCTAATTCAATGTCTTCTTCAGCTAATTTATTCTCGATTACATCACCTGAACTATAAACAACTTGTTTTAATGGAAGCTGATCGCCAATTTGAATGATTCCCGGCAGCCCATTTTGATTGATTCTCAATTCCTCGTTGATAATAATCACGGGCGCTCCATCTCTCAGTTCCTGTTCTGTAAACGATCGTCCTTCAGTAATTTCAATAATGCCTTGTTGGACATCGGATAAAACAGTGTTTGTCGTTCCGAAAATCAACAGCTTATGATAATTTTGCGGATCTCCTTTTGCAAATTCATTACGCCAGTCCAATTCGCCTGTAACATAGGAAATGTCCGTATCATACAGAACAGTATAAAGACTAATATTGGAATATGCGACGCAATCCAGCTGACTCAACTCGCTTAAAACTCGATAATATGTTTCTAATTCTCCAATATATCCGGAATCATTATAAGCTTCTATATTTAAACGTCCTTTAATAGTTGCTTTCGCTCCAACAGTTTCTTTAATTTCCTGCTGAATTCTTTCAGCTGAACTATGAATCAAAAATGCTCCACCCTCAACAACGCATAAAAAGATCATCAATAACACTAATAAAAATGTACGGAACGGCTTACGGAATAGATCCAGATAAATTCTCCGCCCTGTTTTCATAACAGGACCTCAACCGTTGATAACGAATGTGTTCGACTGTCTAATCTAAAAACCTGATCGGAAAGTTCCGCTACCCGTGGATCATGGGTAACCACAATGACACATTTACCCATATCATGCGCTAACGTTTTAAAGCATTGCGCGATATAATCCGATGTTTCCTGATCTAAATTCCCTGTTGGTTCATCTGCCAGTAAAATCTGAACCTGTGTACTGACCGCGCGGGCAATCGCTACGCGTTGCTGCTCCCCACCGGATAAATGTGTGACTTTGCGTTTTGCCTTATTACCGGTAATTCCAAAATCAGCTAATATCGTAATTGCCTTTTCTGTTTTATCTCCGGAATATACATTATCCGTAATTCCCATTGCCAGTAATACATTTTCAATGGCGTTCATATAAGGAATCAAATTATAATTTTGGAAAACAAAACCAACATAATTTCTGCGAAAATGATCTTCTCCAATTTCCTGCAGGGTTAATCCCTGAAAACAAATTGTCCCTTCCTTTGGCTGATCCAGAGCTCCTAATAGGGAAAGAAATGTCGTTTTTCCTGAACCTGATTCTCCCAGGATCGTCGTGAAGGTTCCTGCTTCAAATGAACAGTTAATATCCCGCAAAATAATTCTTTGGTTTTCACCATCTTGATAAGAATAGCCTAAATGATTAACTTCCAAAAGCATCATAAATCCCCCCCCATAGAGAAAAAAGAGCCATGTTCCCCACAACTGAACCAAGATAAATCAAACAATCTTGGAAAATGAAAGCCGAAAGCGTTAACTTGAAATATTCTTTCTTTTTATTCTCCTTGATCCTGCGCTTATTTTGTTTCACAATTACCCTGATAGTAATACAGAAAGTGTATGATGCTATTTTATAGATAATTGTATTACAGGGTACAGAATAAACATTTGTAGTCGCGATCAATCCGCTTCACGGTTTCCTCATTCTCTTTTGTTTGAATATATAATTTAAAGTTAACATAATTATCGAAAATTAGACAGCGTTTTATCATCTTTTCTATTTTATTTAGATATAAACTATCCCTGGGTTAAGACCTAGGGCATAATGCAAAGAATAACCAAATGTAGCGGTCTGTATTCCGACTCTTGTTTATCCTTCTGTTTTTTCACACACAATGGCGTCAGGTTCATTTATCCATAACAAATTCTTCGTCATTTCAAAACTGCCTGGCCCGCATTTTCGGCAATTGCCTGACAATATTTTGCTAAATATACAATACATTCATTAACAAAATAATCCCCGAATTGTCTTCAATTAACAAATCAGGATTAGTCTATTCAGCACCTTCGTATTTTCTTAAAACTGCGTCAATTTCATCAAGAGCCGCCTGGTGTTTCTCCGGATCTTCGATAAAGCCGAGAAGAATTTCATCGAAGGTCTTATTTTCACTTTTCATTAAGAGTGAGTTGAGTAAATTTTTAGAATACTGACCTTGGGTGATGGAAACCCAATATTTTGTTCCATCAATTTCTGCTTTCCTGATTAGCTCTTTTTCTTCCATTCTCATTAGAAAAACAGCGACTGAACTATCTTTCCAGTGGTTGGGATACGCCTCACGCACCCTTTTATAAATCTCATGACAAGCGATTTGATATTTGTTGTTCCAAAACAATTGAAGAATTAAATTCTCAGAATTAGATGTTTTTTTCATATAGCGCTCCTTTCGCTACAATTATATTATATTTTGTAGTTATTGAAAGGATTTTTACTAAAGTAAGCCTATTATTTCTATTCCCAGCTTCAGCTTGTAGATTCAACCTTTTGGGTTATCATAAATTCTACGCCCTGTCATCCCTCTTCAATTTTCTTTCACTCAGTTTTAATAGTACTCTATTTACTGAGAGGTCCGCCGAGACTTCCTTGATTTTCGTTCCCGCAGCTGCCGCTGAAGGACAGTGAATGTTTCTAATTCCGGCAAGCGCCGTTTCAGCACTCTGTGCGCTTTCATTGTGTCCCGGGTTTCAATAAAATAAGTTTCTCCACTCAGAGTCCGAATTCGGATTCCATCCCGGGTATTCCACTCTGCCACTTCACAGAACGGAATTACTGTCTCCGCCTGCGCTTTTTCCGGAAGCAGAACGATTTCTTCAGCACCGATACGGGCGCAGGTTTCATCCTGAATGCCGAAGACGACGATCAGCGCCGCAACGACAAAGATCAGGCCGGGAATCATCAGCGCGGCATTTCCGGAAAGGATCATCACAATGGCAAAGAAAGCGCACAGTCCAGTTGAGGTTTTTGGCTTCGTTCCGATCCGGATGCCGGCTGTCTCATTCGCTGTCTGTTCTTTCATTTTTACCTCCATGGCCGCGTTCTGCGCGGTCGTCATTATAACCTTCAAGGAAGTTGAAACACTTTACTTTCACGCTTTATTCCTCCACATTTAATATTTTCCTCAGCGTATTCAAATTGGGCTCACCGATCAGCAGGCTGCATTTATCCGGGTCAATCAGCATCGCCTGCAAACCCATTTCATAGTTCTGCAGGTCCGGATACGCAGCGGCCTGAATAAAGATAATATTCTGCACAAACCGCTGGTTCCAGGAAACCGCATTTTTCAGAATCAGGAAATGAATTTGATTCACTGCCGTCGCTTCGATCACGGCGACCAGCGCCACCCGGTAGCCGCATTCGCAGGTCAGCCGCTTATCCTGATCCGTTAGGAAACTGACCGGATGCCTGAATTCCGGCATCGGCGCCAAAAATCGTTTAGCGATGTAGCGGAAAACTTCGTGCTTCGATCTCAGATCCAGATTCGGCGTGAAACATTCCGGGGTGAGCTGATGATAAAACCAATAAGCGCCGCAGATCTGGGTAATCCGGTATTCCGTCTGCGGCTTCATCGTATTAACTGTACTGTACGACTGATAGAAAACCAGTTTTTCGTCCCGAGCTGCCAGCTTGCGGTCATTGATCAGGATGACGTCAAACTGATCGTAGATTTTTTCAACCTCATATAACTCGCAGGAAGCAATTTGAGCCAGGGAATCCTGATATCGTTTTTGAAGCTGTTCGGCATAGCGCCGGGCTTCGCAGAGACCGTATTTACTTGTGACCAAGACCCGCTGCTTCTTCCTCAGCCGGCCGCGGTCCAGCCCCTCCGCGATGCAGACGGTCAGAAAGACCATCTCCTTATCCGCAATTCTCGTATGAAGCTTATCCTCCAGCAGCCGGGAAAGCTTACGGCTGTATTCGGCGGCGGTGATCAGCTTGCGTTTCACGCGGGTTACGCCCATATACTGCCGGCTGATGTCAAAATGACTGCGGACCTGAAAGCCCCAGAAAAACAACGACAGATTTTCCATCAGCGCATCCGCATCCTCAAGCCGGCCGCCGTCATAAAAATCTTCTAAAATGACGTTGGCCGCCAGCTTGCAGAGCGCATAGGCTTCATTGTCCATTTCCTGTATCATCAGGTTTCTGCGGCTGCCGAAGGAAATTAAAATCATCGCCAGGAAATAACTGTCGTCGCGCAGAAATTCGTAATGATACCGGCGGTCCAGCAGGGCAACGATCGCCTCTGCCGCGCTGAATTCCACGTCGTAGCTCTCCAGCATCCGCTTTTCTTCTTCGGTAAATGACACACATTTGTTAAACTGATTGCGCCGGTAGGAAATCCAGAGCGATTTTGACATGTATTGAAACAGCAGCGACGGGACGCTCAGCGTTTCGCTTTGTTTAAAAAAGCTTTCCAGGGCTTCATACACATTTTCCTCAAATTCAGGGTTGGTGATCTGGCGGCGGATGTTGTCCGGGATTCCCTTGTATTCCGGATTGACATAGATTGTTTTTAAGGCTGCGATGCGGATTGCGATCTCATTGCCGTTGACCTTTAATTTCCCGTTGGCGAAGTTCATCGTGTAGTGACTTTTGAGCGAGGTGCCGTTGGATTTTTTAATCAGCGAGCGGATTGTTGATTCGCTGAAATACAGCATCTGCGACAGCTTATAGAGCGTGACATCCTTCATCAGCATTGCCAGAAGACGGATTTCGCGCTCGCGGAAATTGATCAGTTCCCGCTCCATCGTGTTGACGTCATAATCCAGATCCTTCATAAACTGCCTGAACTGGCAGGCATCCTTGACCCACACCTTGTAGCCCTTCGTATGCGTGCTGACCAGTTCAAAAAAATCATCCAGTTCCTCGGAAAACAGAACCTGATTGATCCGTTTGATATCATCGCGGATCGTCCGCTCGCTCACTCCGGTGACAGCCGCCAGCTGCTTGCCTAAAATATAGGTATCGCTGATGGACAGATAATGCAGGATATTCTTTTCGCGGGAAGTAAAATGATAGACCATGGATTTCCTCCTGTTCTGCAAAGAATCCTCATCAAAGGCAAAATGCTTTCAACGAGGATTCTTTCACTGACTTAATTATTAAATAAATGCTGGATGATCAGGGCGACAAATTCTTCCGCCTTGCCTTTCGGCAGCTGTGTTGAGATTCCGTCATGACCGCCGCCGAATTCGCTGGCTTCGACGACATAGCCGTTCTGGCCGTTCGCATAGCCCCAGACAAAGCACACCTTAGCCTGGGAGCTCTTTTTGATCTGGCGGCCGAAGGCGGAAACCAGCTCGCACGGCAGCACGACAATTTCTAAGTCCTGCATCCGCAGAATCGTCGCTTCCAAATCCATTTTAACATGACCCGCTTTGATTTTCCGCTGGAAACCATTGATTTCCGAGATCAGCCACTTCCGCTCATCGTAAGTGACCGTCTGTTCCAGCTTAGCCTGGGAATCGGCCAGACGGGCTTTCAGCACGTCGATATCCGGATCGTATTCGATCGGAAAAACAAAGGTTTTTGACTGCGGATGGGCAAGGGTCAGATCCAGCTTTGTATCAAACTGGGAAATCTGCCGGGCGATGCCCGAACTGACACGCTTCAGCTCATTGAAGTCATTGTTCTGGCGGTACAGCCGGTTGGACATATCCCCGGCGTTGCCGTTGCAGACAAGCGGCGTGACGTTCAGATATGGAATCAGCTCGCGCCGGACGGCCGCCAGCAGATCGCCTGAAATCTGGTATTCTTCCGGAGAAAGCACGGTGGAATGACAGGACATGTTCACCAAGGCCGAGATGGTGGCGTCGGACTCATCCTTAAATTCGATCACAACAATCGAGGTATCGCCGTATTTGTCCTTCGCGTTGCGGTTGCCGTAATATCCCTGCGATTCGCCCTTCGTGCACTGCACGCGCGCCGCTTCGTGAAATTCCTTATTCATCGTTTCCTGCGCACCGTCGATCAGCTTCTTGAGAACCTCCTTGCGCCACCCGTCGTCATGCGGCATTTCCGGATTGCGTGTCAGCAGCAGCGGAGCGGAATGGCTGTGGTCCGCGCTGAGGATGATGTGATCGTAAGGAATGTGCAGAGCTTCGACGATGTGATACTTGAACAGATGGACAAAATCGCAGTCAAAATTAGAAATATCCGCCTCGATCCATAAAAAGGGCTTCCCGTCAATCTGCAGTCCCAGCATAATCGCTTCAATTTCATCATGAACGCCCTTGAACTTCTCCGTCCGCATGGCGTGTCCGGCAATGTATGTCGGATGATCGGGCGTGATGTTCACGCTTGTCGTAGTCGTAACTTTTACCATAAAATCCTCCTATTCGTCGCCGTCCTGAAATTCGACGGTTACTTCCCGCATGAATGCGATCGAATCGCGGCAGCTTTTTACTTTTTCGGATATGAGTTCCGGGGTGACCGACTGGGGCTCCATCGTGATCATTTCCAGAAGCAAGGGCAGGTTCAGTCCCGTGACAATATGCACGTTCGTTCGGTTCTGCAGCTTAAGCATGATCTTCTGGTTAACGCTTCCCCATAAAATGTCCGTGAGCATCACGACGACATCTTCCTCGTGAATATCCTCAATCCAGGCGTCCAGCTGCGCTTCCGCGTCCGATTCCGGATTTTCCTCATAAAAAGGAAAGATCTGAATGAAGCTGACGTCCTGGGTAAACAGCTTTGCGGTTTCCAGCATGCCCCGGCATAAGCTGCCATGACTGGCCAACGCTATTTTAAACATGACTTTCTCCTTTAATTAACAGTTGTTCCAATACGGCATCGACATGTCCCGCACAGTAAGCCGCCGCTGAGCGCAGCGGATCGTCATTTCTGCCGATATAATAGCTGTGATCAAACAGCTGCAGCATCTCCATATCATTTTCATCATCCCCGGCGCAGGCAATCTGATCTGCGCTGATGCCTAGACTGTGCGCCAGCCTGAGAATTTCAGATGCCTTAGAGCGTCCCTGAGCCAGAACCTCCGCCTGTTTGTCTCCGGTTTTGATAAGACGAAAGCCGGGGAAATAAATTTGAAATTCTGACTTGATTCCAGGATACAGCTCCCAGCGGTCCAGGTGCAGGCAGATCCGGCTGATCTGCATCGTTGTTACTTTCTGTACGTCGCCGATCAGGAAATCGGCAACTCCATTCAAATCACAGATCCGGTCGGTGCGCCGCCATTTTTTCAGCAGCACCTCCTTGCTTTCCGAGCTGCTTCCGCAGGCTATGCCCTGATCTGAGTACAGCGTCATTTCCAGACCGGGGTTGTTCTGCGCAAAGGCGTAGACCGCTTGGATCATGTCCAAGCTGAACGACGCGGCTTCTTTCTGGCGGCCGTGGCTGACAACATTGCCGGAATAGCCGATGACTGCGTCGAATTGAAACTTCCGGATTCGTTTTTGAATAAAGGACGGATGCCGCCCGGTCGCGACGATCAGCCGCAGGCCCCGGCAGCGCAGCTGTTCCAGCAAGGCTGCAGTCCGGTCGTTTAAATCTACATTCGGCACATCCTTAGGAACCAGCGTGCCGTCAAAATCCAGCGCTGCCAGACGAATCCCGGACAGACCGCCAGTTTCGCCGATCCGCCGGGTAGCCGGCTTAGGCAATGACGCCAAAGTAGGAAAGCAGAATCGTCACGACGATCAGAATCCAGACCATCTTAACCGTATTCATGCCCTTGATTTTTGTTAAGCCGAAATAGGTAATCGCGGTGACCAGACATGGCAGCAGCGCCGGCAGAATGCCGTCCAGAATCGACTGAATCGTCTGCGTTGCATCACCGACAGTGATCGCCAGCGGCGTCGTGACCTTGACCAGCGAAGGAATCAGAGCGCCGATGACGATGACGCCGAGCACAGAAACCGCATCGCGGATGTTGTTGAGCTGATCCTTGCGCGAGGTAATCAATTCCGCGCCGCCGTAATAGCCGACTTCGATCATCTTCTGTCGAACCCAGGTAATCAGCGGGGTAAAGATCGCGATCATGATGATGCTGGTAATCCAGTTGCCTTCAATCGCTGCATAGGCGGTCATTGCGCCCATGACGACCTTCGGTATCGTGTTGAACAGCGCATCGCCGATGCCGGAGAACGGACCCATCAGCGACGTCTTTAACGAAGCCGCCAGCTGCAGGGACGAGGGATCGCGGTCCTGCTCGATCGCCAGCGCCGCTGCGGTGATCGCGGCACCGAAGTAAGTTTGGCAGTTGAAGAATTTCAAATTGTTCTGGAACTTTTTCTGCATCAGCTCCGGGTCATCAGCAAACCATTTTTCAAAGAATGGCCCCATCGAATAGACGCAGGCAATTCCCTGCATTGCTTCGTAGCTCTGACTGGCCTGGGCAGTAATGGCATAGCGCAGCGAGAATTTCCGCAGTTCTTTTTTAGTCAGTTTTTCATTCTTTTCACTCATCTCCGATACCTCCTGCATCCACGTTCAGATAAGCGTTGGCTGCCGCTTTGGACTCTTTTTCCATGCGTTTAAACAAGACGATTGCAATGACCGCGCCGACCAGAGTAATCGCCAGGATCGACTGGCCGAAAAAGACATACAGCACAAAGCCGAGAAGCAGATAATGGAAGTTTTCCTTCACCGGCATGTACAGCATCAGTAAAGCCATGCCCAGCGCCGGAAGCACGCCGGAAACTGTGCCCAGCGCACTGGTCAGCCAGACCGGCATATAATTGATAATCAGCTGAACAATCGGCTCGCCGAACAGTAAGAAGATGATGACCGGCAGCGTCTGGCCTAAAGCGGCGCGGCCGAAGCCGTATTCGCCGATGAGAATATCGCGGTATAATTTCTTGTATTCGCGTTTCTCGACATGTTTTTCAGCGCGGTGATACCAATAGGAATTGACCGTCTTGGCAATGACGTCCAGCTGAATGCCCAGCGTGGCGACCGGAACGCCGACCGCCATCGCCAGCTCCAGCGGAGCGTCGGTGCCGGAAGCGATCGCAAACGGAACGGAGATCCACAGGGCAGTGTTGAAATTAGGAATTGACGCGCCGCCATAGGCCGCCAAGCCCATGGACATCAGCTGGAAGGTACCGCCGATCAGCAGCCCGGTTTTGACATCCCCCATAATGAAGCCGGCGATCAGGCCGCGGAATACCTGCTGGCCGCCGAATTTCGCGACTAACTGGACATTCTGCCCCAGCGTTCCGATGACATGGCAGGCAAGAATCAGCAGTATGATCTGTATCGGATTAAACATTCTTTCATTCTCCTCTCCTCATGATTTACGTTTGTCTTTCATCACCTGATAGAAATCAGCAATCGCGTCGTCTGCCGGCTGCAGCTTGGCTTCCAGCCTGACCCCTTTTTCATGCAGCTGTTCCAGAACGGCGGCTTCCTCATCATTCACGGTGATGTAGCGGCTGATCACGACCGAATCTGCGGTCTTGTCGATGTTGCCGAGATTCCCCAGCGTCAGCGATGGAACGGGTATCCCATTATCCACCAGGGTTAAGAAGGTTTTGGGACTTTTGGCGACGATCATGACGGCTTGATTTTGATAGCGGTCGGCTTTGAGATTTTCAACGGCTTTTTCGTGAGTCAATACGGACAGAAATACGCCGTTGGGGGTGGCCATGCGCAGTGCATTTTTCAGCATCAGATTGTCTGCGCTTTCATCGTCGATGCACAGGACACGCTCCACATGGAGCTTCGGGACCCACATCGTTGCGACGCAGCCATGCACTAAGCGGTCGTCAACACGGAAGTTCAGAATATTCATTGAAATTCTCCTTTCTGCGCCTATTCTAGCATCCAGGTTGTCAAAGAAATCATTCCCAGATTCCGCTTAAAGCGGAAATGCTTTACATCCTTTTTGTCGAAAACAAGAAGAACACATGGCTTATCTAAACTGAACGTCAAATAAATTCGAGTGTTTTTATCCTGTCTTGAACGAAATCGTGAACCCAATGAATATAAAACATCCGCTTTCTTATGTCAGTTAATAGCTCAATCAAAAACTGTTCCAATCATTGAAAGGAAAAAAGCAGACATCCGGGTTTGTTAACCTGAACATCTGCTTTCATTTTATGAGTGATTCAATGCTGAACCGATTTCCTTCATTCTTCGCCGGTATGCTTTCCGCCTTTTTTGATCAACCAGAACGCAGCTCCGCCAACCAAGACCAACACGACTCCGCCAATCATCATCCACGGTGCTGCAGAAGATTTTTCTTCTCTTCTATAATCCGGAGTTAACTCCGAATTCTGCGTCGGTGTCGGTGTTTCAGTTTTTGGCTCATCCTGAGCTTCAGAATTCGGTTCTTCCACTGGTGTTGTTTCTTTTTCGGTTTCTTTATTACTATGTTTGCCAAATAGAGAATTCCAGAAGTTTCCCGTTGATTTTTGTGTTTCCTGAGGTGCCGGAACCGAAGGATTGGCAGAGTTCACTTCATCAGAAGGCTCTGACGGCGTATCCGGTTTCGGATCGGCAATTCTGCGGGTAATCGCATAAACACCTTCGGCAACAGAAGTCTTGAAGACCAGTTCATCGCCTTCAATCTTGAAGTCGGAAATCGCCTGATAGGAAACATTATAGCGATATAAACCGATCCCTTCTTTCTTGCCTGTGAACGGAATTCGGATTTCATAGTCAGGCAAGCCTCGCATCCGCGAGCTGACCACTTTCAACTGCCAAACTTGAACGATTTCCTGCTGATCGAAATTGGAATGATTCGCAGTGACATCGCTAACCTCCAAGGATTCTCCGCTGGTAAACAAGCCTGTGATCTTAATGCCCTGATCACTGGTTAACGTTGTTTCCGTTGGTGTTTCCACCACCGTAACCTGAATCGTTTTTTCCGCGATGTTGCCTGCGGAATCTGCGACGCGATAGGTCACATGATAAACTCCAGCTATGGATGGATCGACGTCGTTGGCAACAACATGTTCCTCAGTCAGGATGAGATCCTGATCTTCAACGTCGCTGACCGTTGCGTAATCGAGAGGATTGAAACGGCTTCCCTGTTCAATCGTCACATCGCTGGCCGTAATGACCGGCGGATTATCGGTTAACGCAGTTACTGTCACGTTGACCGTCGCGGAATGTCCGCCATCGCGGGAAGTTACAGTAACGACTGCCGTTCCTTTCCGCAACGCGGTAAGCAAGCCATTCTGATCAACCTGAACGACCGAATCGTTGCTTGTGGTGTAAATCAGCTGTTTATCAATCGCATTTTCCGGAATTACCGTTGCCTGAATTTCTGCCGTCGTCTTGATTTCAAGCGTAATTTCGTGCTGTGCGACCTGGACGCTTTCGACCTCGATAATCTCTGCTTGATAAGCTTCGATTCCCGCAGACAACGCGCTGACCGCCTGCTGGATTTCAGCGCTGGTAAATTCGCCCTGAATTAAAGCTTCTGCCTGACTGATTGCAACTTTCAGCTGCTGATAGCCTGCATAGTTTCCGACTAATTCTTCGTCATAACGGCTTGCCAGTAATTTTGCTTCAGTGAGCGTATCCACAATCCGCGGATTGTAGTAGGCTTCAAATTCAACGATACCATAACCGCCGTTAGTCGCTGTTCGTTTGATTCCCTGGAATTTAACGTATTTTACTGTCATTTCGCTGCAGTTAATAATATACTGTTTATTCTGTCCGTCGGTGACGTTAGCCATCACTTCAAAGTTTTCGCCATCATTGGATCCTAAAATCTGATATTCTTTGCCATACACCGTTTCTGAGAACCAGGTAATCCGGACTTCATTGATTGTCCGGGCTTCCGGTAATTCCATCAATAACCATTGATCCTCAGCTTCCGCTTCAGAGATATCTTTATAATTGGATGCCCAGCGAGTCGTATAGTCCTGATCGACTGCTCCCTGTGGTGTTACTCCGTTAGCTGAAACGGTGGACGAGGCGGTTGCAACAGCGCCGATCATCAAGTTCTCCGTCCCCTTGATATCCGCATCGACCTTAATGATGCAAGCGGCCTGATAACCACCTTCTTCTGTCGTCGCAGTTATCGTCGCAATCCCGATACCATGCGTGGTCACAACGCCGGTTTGATCGACGGTGGCCACACTCTCATCGGAAGAAGACCAGAGAACATTTTTATTGTTGGCATCCGCAGGTTCAACGTAGGCTTGAAGCGTCACCGTTTCGCCGCGCATGACTGCTGCTTCGCTCTGATTTAACGCTATGCCGGAGACCTTCGATTCGACAGTAATCGTGATTTCAGCACTGACCTCATTGTCCAGAGCGATTGCTCTGATCGTTGCCGTTCCGCCGTTAACCGCCTGGACATAACCAGATTCATCCACGGAGGCAATCTGTGGATCGCTGCTTTCCCAACGAATTGCTTTGTTGTAAGCATTGGATGGCATTACCGAAGCATGCAGCTGCAGGCCTTCCGTTTTCCCCAGCAGAAGATCATCGCCTGCAGTAATCACAACTTGTTCAACATGCAGCACCGCGGCGTTAAAGCGGATGCAGGCGCTTTCGACTTCATTGACAATCCGCGCCAGTTCCGTATCGTCGTAAGCTGCGCCCTGCTGAATCAGCGAATTCCCAGCCGCAATTGCTTTTTCTACTTCACTCTTGACCTGGATGTACATCGCTTCGGAAACAAAGGCGGATGCATCGTTATATTTTGTTAATAACGCCTGCGCTTTTTCCAGCGAAGCTGTCAAAGACAGATTTTCATAGGCTTCCAATTCAACAATGGAATAGCCGCCTTGATAATGTGAACGTTCAATTCCCTTCATCCGCAGATACTGAACCTCAGTCCGTTCAAACGTTAACGTATCCGTTCTTCCCGCTTTTCCGGCATTCTCAATCACTGCGTGATAAAGGTCAAAGTATTCTTCGCCATTCAAGGAGCCTTGAATCTTGTATTCGCGGGCATTGGCCGCTTCCCAGGTAATGACCACCTGGGAGATCGTCCGCTTTTGACCAAGATCGATATCCAGCCACTGATCATTTTCAGCGGCCTTGGTTTCCGCACTCAGGTTGCTTCCGATCAGGTCATTGGACTGTGTATAAGCGGAAGCCCAGCGTGAGGTGCTGGCTGTATAATCGCCGTCGTTGGCATACTTCGCAGCCCGAGCATCATTGACCTGACTGCTCGCCGTCGCCGGATGCGCACCATAAGCTTGGGAAGCGTAGTTGATCGACTGGCTGTCATAGGTCGTTCCCAGCTCAATCTCGCGCGGCTGGCCATCTTTCAGGTTGAAATTTACCTTCAGGGAAACTGAATTGCCTTCCGCACGAATGATCTGCGCCTCTCCGCGCAATACATCCAGGTGCTGCAAATTCACATTATCGAGGGTCACTGTCGCTTCACTTAATGAGCGGGTAGGATCACTGACAGCCAGACGGATCTTTTCAGCGTTGTCTGTCTTTTCGATGATGATCGACAACGGCTTATCCACCGTCACCTCTCCAGCCGATCCCGCAGTAAAGAAGTTCATCGCGATCTGTCCGCTGGCCAGATCCTTGACCGCATGAACGCCGCCTTCCTGTTTGATAATTTGAATGTGCTCATCAGCCGCATAGCCTGCCGTTTCTTCCTGACTGGCATTCGGCAGCACGATGTAAGCATATTGACTGTCGGTTGGTTTCTGCCCATGCTGGACAGCGAGCGATAAGAAGTTGTTGGTTCTTTCCGTATAATCCGTAAACTTGGCCAGCTTATTCACGTCGTTCCAGGTTCCTGTCCGGGTTTCCTTTTTAATCATAATTTCGGCGGGATCCAGGAAGACATAGCCGATGGCATCGCCGGCATTGCCTTCCAGCCAGGCATAAGTCGGATGACTCAGAATTTCTTCGCCATTCTCGCTTAATTTGACAACGCCGTCGACAATCAAGCGATTGGATCCGTCAGCCTTGATCTTGCGGTTATCCACAATTGTTTCTACTGTGGCAACCTTGGAATCGCTGCCATCGTTGGTAATCCCGGTACCCAGGAAAATCAGCTGATCCCCGAAAACGAAATAGGATTTGTATCCGCTGATTCCTGAACGACTTCCACTGATATTGGAGTCATTGCCGGTTCCGCTGGCGCTCGGCTTGCTGAAAGGTTTATTTCCAGTCAGAATCAAACCAGTAACACCATTCACGCCATCCAGGGTCGTTCCGCCTGCCCAGGCAGACTGCCCGCTGGTATTAAAGCTAATATCCTGATGCGCCGTCGTTACCCCGCTGACCCGGTAATTATCGACAGTCGCGAAATAGTGATCGTTATACTGACTGATGTCTGATGTATAGATCTGGGTGTGGCCCATGCCTTGATAACGGCCCTTATTGTTTTCATCGTTGCCTTGTTCCGTGTTATACATCCGATTGGACGAATTAGAAACTGTGAATGTGAAATTTTCACGATGAACTACCGTTCTATCCATATAAGAATAGACATTATAACTGTTCTGACGGGTTGCGGTCTCCACATCCTCCGTATTCAGTAAAACCTGAACCCGGATGTAATCGCTGTAAGGAACTAACGAGAAATCCTGAGTTTGCGGCTGGCTGAATTTCTCCGCCGCAATCGTTTTAATCTGCGAACGAAGCTCTGCCGCCGATTCTGTATCCACGGTTTCCGCATACTGCAGAATGGTTCCCATCATCTTCATGCCCATCGTATCACCTTGCTGCGCCATTCGGGATACCGCACGGCCGCGGACTAAGTCGAGCACGTTGCCGCCGTAGGAAAGGAACGGAATGAAGGAATCTTTTAAGAACGTTTCATACAAAGCGACATTTTCCGGACTGACCGCATGCTCCGTAAAGTTCAGCATGATCAGACAGTTGGTCAATTCGTCCAGCAGCACAAAGCCGTAAGATCCATTATACGGAATGGACGTATGCTGGATAAAGCTGCCGTCTTTATAGAAACCATCGCCGGAGGTCACATAAGTGAACAACGGAGCCATGCAGGACTGCGCATGTTCCAGGCGTTCGCTGTTGCCCTCAAAGGCTGCACGTTTAATTACGATTGAAACTTTATCGATCAGGTTGGCGCCCGTTTCTTTTAAGCTGCTGTTCAAGCGATAATCCGCCTTGGGAACAAACCGGTCGATCGTTTTAATAATTTGCTGCTTCATGGCTGCCGGTAATTCCTCAGCCATCAGAAAAGCCACATCCATCATGGAGCGTGGGCTGCCGATTTCCCAATCCCACCAGTTTGACGAGCCCTTCTTTGTATCTGGTCCGTATTTATTCGCCAGGACAAATTCCATGGCTTCTAAAATCTGAATCCGGACTGTTTCATCCTGATATAAATCAGACAATGGTGTGCGGTACTGCGTCGCGATCATTTTCAGCCGATCCAGCGCTTCAGTGACCTTCGCGCCCATTTCCGCGTCGTTCATCGCCTTATCCGTCCACAATTCCTGCGTGTTCGGCGAGAGTGGATCTTTCATTGTATTTAAGTAATTCCGGGATTTTTCATCGAGACTTCGGACATTTTCAAGATAGATTTCATCCTGGAAGGTACCGGAAGTATCACCAACCAACTCGCTGGCCCAGTAATTCATAATTTTCTGATAAGCGGCGTCCTTTTCACTGCTTTCAACCAGGTATTTAACCGCCTGCTGAAGCGATTCCAACGCGGCATCCACGGCATCCTGATCCATTTCTGCCGAGCTTAATACAGCATGGGCTTCGATCAAAGCTTTTTCTACCCGCGCCCAGCTGGCCTGCGTGTATGCCTCAGGAAGCAAGGTTTCCGCTTCGGCGATTGCAGTTTCTAAAGCTTGAATTTCGATTTTATCACTGTAAACCGTCAGCGGAACAGAAGCGCGCATCAACGGCTGAGATTTCAATGTCGCCGTTATGATTGTATTGCCCCGGCCCATAGCAGTAATTTTACCTTTTTCATTCACGGTCGCCGCTTTCGGATTGGAAGAAGACCAAATCACATCCTGATCCTCGGCGTTGGCCGGATAAACTGTCGCTACCGCTTGCGCCGTTTCGTTGACCGCTAACCGCTGCGCTTCAAGCTGGACATCCAGCGATGATGCGGAAACTGGCAGCGGTTCAGAGGTGTTCACAGGAATGATCTGAAAATCATCGACCCAGAAAGTACCGGTGCTCACTGTTTTTCCAACTGTATCTTTTAAGAACAGATTTACTAAAGACTTCGCTCCATCAGCTTTGTATTCTTCTTCAAAATGAGTCCATTCTACAGCATTTTTAATAGCATGTTCCTGGTTAAAAATCTTTAATTTAAAATTCTCAGAATTCATATCCTGCGTTTTATACCAGAATGAAATCTTATACGTCTGTCCGTTGATAAACGGGTAATTCTGAAGTTTAAAATAAGCCTCTTTTGTCGCACCTTCACGCTTTTCAACACGCACGGAATATTGACCTTCATGCTTATCCACTGCATCCTGATAGGCCATATAATATTGAGCTAATGTTTCGTTGCCTTCATAGACTTGATAAATCCACGGCTTGGTCTTCATGTCGTTTTCCCAAACCGCTTTATCCCACCACACCGTAGTATTCGGCTGATCCGGATGCGGAACGACAATCGGTTCCCAGACCTCAAATCCACTGTTATCAAGGATATTCTCATTCGTGGTATCCAAAGCATCGTTAAACTGCCCCAGCACCTCAATTTCCCGCAAATCATAAATATCCGCCGTCTTTTCCAGTAGTTCCAGCTTGATATAACGGGCATTCCCTACCGTTAGAGAATCAATCGCTTTAGCATCGCTCACATCTGCGGTCTTTGTCCAGTTCTTCCCTGTAAAAGACGTGCTGATCGTGTAATGGGTTGGTTTCTGATCACCCCAGATCAATTTAACCTGAGCATTTTCAACGACGTGATCAAGCCGCAATGTAATCTCAGCCTTCGCTTCGCTGATGGTCCAGCCTTTTCCATATTGATAATCTACCAGCGCAAAAGCCGAAGTTCCTTCATCGCTTGAGTTTGCCTCCACTGCTGCGCCTAAAGCACGATTCTGACGCAGTTCGGGTGCTTTTTCATCAGAAAGCGTAAGATCCGCCGTCAGCATATAATGATCGGAAAGTTTGTTATTCACTACTTTGATATTATCAATTTCAATATTTTTCGTAGCCAGAATATTATCAACCGCAAAGACCTTCATCGCAGGATCATCATCCGGCCAGTAGGTTCTCAGCCATTGATCATCATGGCCGTTAGCCATATTGAAATAATCCAGCAAGCGGGAAAACTCATAAGTATCCTGATCAGTATTAAAATCGCCCATAATCACTTTATACTCAACAGGATCATTCGCAATCTGTTCCGCAAGCTGCGCTATTTGAACCTGGCGAAGTTCCCGAGCAGTCATCTGCTTTGGAGTCTGCGCGCTCAGATGGACGTTGTAAAGCGCAATCTGTTTTCCATCTTTTTCGACGACAATGCGTTGAGCAACCTTCGTCGCTTCCAGTTCATAAGTTTCCAGCGGACTTGCCGACGACTTCAAAATCGGATACTGAGATACGAATCCAATACCAAATTCTCCGCCCTCATAGTTCCTGAATTTCGCAAAATCAGTGTACGCCAATTTTGCGCTGGTTAATCCAGCCATCATATCAAGATTGTTTCGATTGTTGAACATATCGACTTCCTGAACCGCGAGCACTTCAATGTTGTTCTCTGCAATTACATTGGACATCGCAGCCAAATCCGGATGTTTATTCGCTGCAATATTCCAGGTTCCAACGCGCAGCGTTACTGGTGCTTCAGGCGATTGTGCAAAAAGCGGCGTCGCCTGAGATGGAATGATCACAGTCAGCGCCGTGACTACAGCCATCAGAAAACTAAGCAGTTTTTTCATCTGTCTTTCCTCTCTTCCCCATACTTATTCGTCCTGTCTTCATTCCCATCCCTTTACGTTGGAAATAAACGCAAAACGTGTAAGCGTTAACATATTTTCAATTTAGCATGCGGAAAGAGGCTTGTCCAATAAGCATTTTCAATCCATAAGTAATTATTACTAATCTATAAATTATTCTTATAGATTAACAAAAGCCTTTTCATAAAAGGATTGTTTAAACATCAGCCATATAATACAAAGAAAAATAAACTCATTTTATTTCAACTTTAATTCCAATTCCGTCTTTTACTAAAGGTTGTTTTCAATTCACATTTCAAGGATTATATTCATCTTTTTTGATCTCTATTTTAACTATTCACTTGATTTCCTCGATTGCGTTATTCAATACTTGGAATCGTTAATTTAAAGCTCGTCAGGAAAAAAAGATTTCTCAGTTTCGACTAAGAAATCTAGTTTATTTTATTTCTGCAGCACCAATGCTTTCACTAACCCAAACCATTCCCGCACGGTATACATCGGAATCAACGAAACCGGCGTTTTTGAGTTCATGGCACTGATTTGTTCGATTCCCAACTGTTTTGCCAGAATCGAAGCACGCAGCTGATGAAAGCTGTCCGTGACGATCACGACATTTTCACTTAAGTTGTTCTGACGCAGCAGCTTTAAAGAATATCTCAGATTTTCACCCGTATTGCGGGCTTGATTTTCCTCCAAAATTCGATTCATCTCCAGCCCGTTTTCCACAAGCCAGTTCTTCATGATCGTGCTTTCCGCATAATCCTCGCCATTGCCCTGCCCTCCGGTCACAATGACCGTACATTCCGGATTTTCATTAGCATAGTCCAGCGCGGCCTGAAGCCTTCGTTCCAGAATTAAGCTCGGCTGATCCGCATTGATCTTCGCTCCCAGCACAATCACGGTGGTTCCCTGATCCTGGGAAGCAGAAATATGCGTATTGGCTGCGTTTACCATGAAGCTGATCAAAATCAGAACCAGTACGCCGCTGATCATCCAGATACCATTCATCCATCGCTTTCCAGGATTCCCCAGCTTTTCATGGATTAAGCCCTCGCTGATCAGCATTGTTCCTAACGTTAGAAAAAAGGCATTGCCGAATTGCAGGGAAACCGTAATCATTGTTAGACAGGCATAGGCTAAACAAATTATTCCTAAAATCACCATAACTATTTTTCTTTTCATCCTCGACGCCTGCCTTTCTGACGTTAGAATATCATATTTTAAGATGAATATCCGGAATGTCAGAAAACCTTAAGTTCACCGTAAGAGTTCGCGATGTTTCTTTATCAATTCGTATGGATCTTACGTCTATTTTTAACATTCTCTTTCAACTTTATCAGGAAAGCAGCTCGTCATTTAGAAAAGAAGTCCCGGATAGGGTTAGAGAACAAATCAGATCCTGTTCCTCTTTTTTCAAACGAAAAACCGGCGTTCAGCCGGCTTTCCTTCTCCTATTCGCGATTTTTTAATTCTTCCAGCAGTTCCGTTTTGATGGCGTTGAAGGCTTCCTCATCAGAAGTCAGCGGCACGCAGGTGCCAAAGATATTCGCTAATTCCAATTCGGTCTTCGCTTTATTCATTCGCAGATTGATGCCCGATTCATCCGCATGATAACGCTGACGGATCTGTTTCTCTAATTCGTCCAGACTGGTCGGAACCAGGAAAAAAGCTTTGTTGTCCGGATGTTTAATCCGGATCTGTCCAACGCCCTGCGCTTCAATGGAAATCAGGACATTCTTCCCCATTGCTGTCAAAAACTCCACATGCTCAGCCGGAGTCCCATAGTAATATCCGTTGAATTCAGTATACTCCAGCATCCTGTGATCCCGAACGGCATTCGCAAAGTCCTTATGATTAACAAAGTAATAATCCCAGCCGTCTTTCTCCATTTCTTTCTTCGGCCTCGTGGTCAGAGAAATGATATCCATCAAGCCCAATTCCGGATCGTCCAGCAGCTTCTGACGTACCTGATCTTTACCGATACTGCTGACGCCGCTCAAGATGACGACTAATCCTTTTGCCATAAATTCGCCCCTCCCTCAGATTTCATAATGTAGTTATACCGCAAAACGCTGACAATGACAAATATTTTCTTTTCAATTGTAAAATTTTCATCATTGCGTGTTACGTTTACAAACATAACTCTCTGCGAAATCTGTTCTTCTGAATCTATTATAACAAGAAAACTTCAGAACCTGCATTAGATTGAGGAAATATTCCAACAGATTTCCTGATCTCTTTCTCAGATTCTGGCAAGAACTTCTTTTCAAAAGAAGTAAGATCAGAAAAGAGAATCCAGTATAAAACCGAATTCCCTTTTTGTATCGATCTACATTATTTGATTCCATTCAAATTCTGTCCGTCCTTACGCAGCAGAGCTTCCAACAATCGTGCGAAGCCGTCCTGATCATGCGGAGGGGCAATGACGTCGGCAATCTGTTTCAAAGCATCCGCACCGTTTTCCATAGCCACTTTCATTCCGCTGGCTTCCAGTAATTCCAGATCATTCAGGCCGTCGCCGACCCCCAGGATTTCTGCTTTCTTCAGCTGGTATCGCGCAGCCGTCGCTTCAACGCCCAGACCTTTATGCACATTCAGCGGGACAACTTCCAGATAATACGGACGACTCCGGACAAACTTCGCCTTTGTTTTCAATTTTCCCGGAAGGACAAGCGAATCCAACGTTTCCGGCTTATCGGCGATCATGATTTTACAGATATCTGACCTTTTCAACAAAGCTTCAAACTTTGCGACTTCCAGCGGCATATTCGTAATAAAGCTGTCCCGCACCGTATAATGTCCAATTGGATTCAATCCCGTTACAATGGAAGACGGAGATTCCAGGTGAAAATTCACGTTCATCCTGCGCAGCTCATCGACAATTTCCTACAGTGTTTCCAGCTCAAAAAAGGTTGCCTGCAAGACTGTGCCCGTACCATTTTCATACAGTACGCCGCCGTTGAAACCAACGCTGCAGCACGCTCTTTGGTTCAATCCCAAAGCTTCAAGATAATCCCGCATCCCCGGAAAGGGCCGGCCGGAACAAAGTACAATTTAAATTCCCTGCGCCCTTGCCTTGCCTACTGCTTCCAAAGTCCGCGGCGTCAGCTTCATCCCGGCGTCAGTCAACGTTTGATCGATATCGGTGATGATGCATTTAATCATTGCTTAAATCTTCACCGTTGCTTGCAATCACTTTTTTATACCAGTCAAAGCTCTTTTTCTTATATCGCCGGTTGGTGCCCTGACCGGCATCGTTGCGGTCAACATAGATAAATCCATAACGTTTGGACATCTGACCTGTACCGTTAGAAACCAAATCGATCGGTCCCCAATAAGTATAACCGAATAATTCAACGCCGTTGCGGATCGCTTCTTTCATTGCGGTGAAGTGGTCGGTTAAAAACTCAATCCGGTAATCATCCTCAACCGTTCCCTCTACCAGTTCTTCCTTCAGCCCCAGGCCATTCTCTGCGATGAAAATCGGAACCTGATACCGGTCATACAAATCGGTTAACGCCAGATATAAACCATCCGGATCAATCGACCAGCCGGAAGGCGTCAGCTTCAGATATGGATTAGTCTGCCCGGTTGAAACAATATCCTGGCGGCCGATCTGCTGCTGATCTCCATCGACGAGAGCGTCCGATTTATTGGTGTCCTTCTGCACGGATTCAATATAATCCTTACCCGCGATCCGGGAACGATAATAGGTAAACGATAAGAAATCAACAGGATTTTCTTTGATGATTCGCATATCTTCTTCTTCATATTCGATCTCAATGTGATGTTCTTCTAAATACTGCCAGATATAGGATGGATATTCTCCGCGCACCTGCACATCAGGATAGAAATATGATTTCTGCTTGCATTTGGAAACCACGACGGAATCCTTCGGATCACAGGTGATCGGATACATCGTCTTATATTCGATGACAGAGCCAACTTGAGCGGCCGGGTCGGTTTCGTGAATATATTTTGTCGCCAGCGATGACGCGACAAACTGATGATGGGAAGCCTGGAAACATTTCTGCTCGAGATTTTCACTGTCGGCGCGGATACCGGCGGTCATCCACATCATCGGATAATTGACATTATTCCCGATCTCGTTAAACGTCAGCCAGTAGCTGACCTTGCCGCGGTAGCGATCAACGATTGTTCTTACGAATTTCATATAGAATCCGATCCACTTCCGGTTATCCCATCCACCATATTTTTTCACCAGCGCCAGCGGCATTTCATAATGGGAAATCGTGATCATGATCTTCATGTTCTTGGCGATCAATTCGTCAAACATTGCGTCATAAAATTGCAGGCCGGCTTCATTGGGCGTTTCTTCCTCGCCGGTTGGATAAATCCGCGTCCAGGCAATTGAAGTGCGGTAGACGTTCCAGCCCATTTCCGCAAACAGCGCGATATCCTCTTTATAATGATGGTAGAAATCAATCGCTTCATGCGTGGGGTAGAATGGCTGATCCTCCTGTGGTCCGCCGAAGATGCCGTGCGGCTGGACATCCGCGACGGAAGGCAGTTTACCGTCCGCTAAATAAGCTCCCTCATATTGATTGGCCGCCGTGGCTCCGCCCCACAAGAATCCCTTGGGGAAACCTTTTGGCGCTTGAATCTCTTTTGTATTTTTCATCTTATTTGTCCTTTCCTTCCTTTATTTGATAGGTTGCAATCCGGCTTTGTCCTTTTTTGACAAAACCGCTGCGCTGTATATCGAGCTGAAAAGCATCGGCGTTGGGAAACAACGTCATCGTTGTCATATCCATATCTTTCTGACTCATGAGATAGGAATCGAAGCGGATAATTTTATCGCCGCGCTTTACTGTATCCCCTTCCTGAACATAAGCTCTAAAGCCTTTTCCCTGCAAGCTCACCGTATCAATTCCGATGTGCACGAGTATTTCCAACCCGTCGGGATTAATTAAGCCGAACGCATGCAGGGTCGGATACAACATCGTGATTTTCCCGTCGCAGGGGGCGGCGACAATTTCACCTTCCGGCTGGACCGCCGCTCCATCGCCCAGCATTTTCTGCGCGAACACTTCATCCCGAACCTCGCTCAGCGGGAGTAAGCGGCCGCTGATGACCGCGGTAATCTCGGTTTGCGGACAGCTTGAGGCTTGTCTTTTGAAAAGATTCAGCATCGGCGTCAGTCGTTCACCGTTTTCCCGTTATACAGCACAAAGGTGGCCAGGAAAGAAACGAGGAACGCCGCGATCACACCCGCTACAATCGCCATCATCGTATTCTCGAAAATGACAACGCCCAGAATACTGGAATACCCCATGGAAAAGGCTTTCGCCCCCATAAATCCGGCAACCGCCCCGCCGACCAGACCGCCGGCCACCACGCCGAAGATCGGTGTTCTTAAACGCAGATTGATGCCATAGAGCGCAGGCTCGGAAACTCCGGAAATAATCGCGCCGATCGCCGCGGACAGCGCGCTGGATTTCAAATCTTTATCTTTCGTTTTCAGCATGACTGCCAGACAGGAACCGCCTTCTGCGATATTGTGCAGAATCCAGCCTGGACGGAAAACATTATCGTAGCCGACCGACGTGAATAATTCGGTCATCGGCGCGACCATCAGCATGTTGACGCCCATCATGACTAAGAATGGATGAATCGCCGCAATGATGCCCGGCGCAAAGCCTCCGACATGGGCCTGCAGCCAGACAATACCGGTCACAATCCAGGTACCGACGACAACACCGGCCGGTCCCAGAATTAAAATCGTCACCGGATAGCCGACCAGGAATACACAAAGCGGGGCAAAGACGGACCGCAACATTCCAGGAATCACACGATAGAAGAATTTCTCCAGATAGGCTAACAGAATCGCTGAGAAAATCGCCGGCAGCAGCGAACTGGAATAGCTGACCAGCTTCACCGGCAGTCCCAGCATCGTGACCGGATCCCCCGCTGCGGCCATCGCCGCAAAATCAGGATAAAGCAGTGCGGCCGCCACGGTGATCGCAAACGCCGGATTGGATTTCAAGACGCGGGACGCACCGTAAGCAACCAGAATTGGCATGAAATAGAATGGCGCCTGCGACATGAAGTTAAACAACATATACGTCGTGCTGGACGTTACCGCCGGATAGAAATAGGAAGCCAATGACAGAATGACCCGCAGCATGCCCGCTCCGAATAAGACGGTAATAAACGGCGTCAAGGACGCGGACATAAACTGAATCGCCTTCATGAAATAATCTTTTATTGTTTTCTTTTTTCCCTTCAGCGCCAGATCTTCCGTATGGTTTTCCGCCACGACGTCGCCGGTTTCGACTTCGTAATTCTTAACGATTTCGTCAAACACCGGAAACAGATTTTCCCCCAGAATTACCTGATACTGACCCGAACCATAAACCACGCCCAAGACGCCGGTCAGCTGTTTGATTTCAGCATCCTTCGCCATTGAGCGATCCTTGAGTACAAACCGCAGCCGTGTAACGCAATGTGATACTGTATGAACGTTGCCGGAACCGCCGACGTTTTCCATAATCGCCGCGGCTAATGCAGAATAATCAATTTTAGCCATAAGTTTCTCCCTTCGCTATTACGCTTTATGACTTCCGCCCTGCTGATCCCACAACCGGACGATATGAATCATCAGATATAACCGATCTTCATCGGTTAGCGAGTAAGCATAGTGTTCCAGAACATAGTTAGAAATCAGATCGACACAGCGGCTGGCCTGCTCATAGCCGGTGGAAAACTGGGATAACATGGATCCCAGCGATCCTTCGCTGCGCCGGACTTGTTCAAAAAGGATGCTTCGCATAAAGAATTTCAGATGGATAATGAAGCGGGAAACCGCCATGGAATCTTCATCCAGTGTCAGATCCAATGTTTGCTCCACAAGCTTGATGATTTCGCTGACCCCCTGCATAATCCGCAGCGCATCATGGTTCGGTCTTTTTTCCGCGGCGGTAATCAGATGGAAGGCAATCGACGTGGATTCTTCCCGTTTCAGCTGGATATGCAGCGTTTCGTTGATCAGACGAACCGCTTTTTTTCCCACCTCATATTCATCTTTATAAAACCGCTTCACTTCCTCGTTGACCAGCGCCGGCATATCAAAGCCGGCTTTGTACTGATTGACGCTGAATTGAATATGGTCCGCCAAAGCTACGACCAGATTCACATTAAACGTCATTTTGAGATCTTCCTGCGCGATGTCAATAATCCTCTGCGTCAGCTCAATGATCTCAAAGGGTACCTGTTCAAACAAAGAAAGCAGCTGCGGGCGGGCAGATCCATCAACCAGCACATACGTCTTCATTACTTCGCGGCTGTGGATTACGTCATACTTCTGCTTGCGGAATCCCAGCCCTTTGCCGATCGCGACAACTTCGTGGCCTTTGAAGTCCTCGGCGATGACAATGTTGTTGTTTATGATTCGTTTGACCAGCAGCGTGTCTTTCAGCATAAGCTCAAACGAGTCTTGTCCTGCATCATCTTTTCCTCTTGCCTCCTTCCCAGAGAAGAACAAAAAAAGGCAAACTCCAAATTGGGTGTCCTCTCAACAACCCATTGGAATTTGCCCTAATCTTAAGATTAAGTAACAAGTCCGGTTTCTATTTTTGTTCCTGATTTTATTATAATGAAAGCGATTGCAGATTGTCAATAGTGATTTTACATTTCCATTATTTACATCGATATTCTACCCTTTGCTTTATTATTGCCGGATTTTTAATCCTTCCCTCACTGATTCAACGCAACTCCAATAAAATCAGCTGAACACAAAATCATCAGCGGACTCCGGCTGCGGTTGCCGGACTCTCCATCCGCGCCTGGCTTTGCATGAATTCAATAAACAGCTGCTGAGCCAGCGTGATTTCCTCGTCCTTCCGTGTGATAGCGTAAATTCCCCAATCATCCGTTTCACCAAGATTCAGCGGCAGGACCTTAACCTTCGATGGGGAAGGATGCGTATCCTTCCGATAATCCGGGAACGCAAAGCTGACCGACCGGTTCTCCAGCACGAGGTTGCGTGAAATATTCACATCCGCGGTAATTATGGAAAACGTCGGTGAAAAACCATTCTCATGACATTTCTGCACATAATAGCGATGCAGATCATATTTTTCTCCAAAGCCGACCATCGGCACATCCTTTAAATCCTGAAACGTCAGCGATGCTTTTTTTGCCAGCGGATGATCGACGTGCATGCACACATGCAGATCACTCTTTTTGATCAGACAGTAACGAAACCCCTGTATGTAGGCCGGCGTGGTTCCGATCAAGCCCAGATCGGCTTCGCCTTCCGTCACATGCCGCAATATCGTTTCATTGTCTTCTTCCTTCGTCGATAATAAAATGGAAGAATATGCGGTGGAAAACCGCGCAAAAATCTCAGCTGACAAGTTCAATACAATGCCGGCACCCATAACGATTTTAAGTTCGTTTTTCTTATCTCCGGCCTGTTTCATCATCGCTGCTTCAAACTGACCGAAAGCGCGGACAATTTTCGCCGCTTCCTTCTGAAAAACTTGCCCTAACGGCGTTAAGGCCAGCGCATTCTTCCGATTGATCAGAAGCGGCGACTGCAGCTCCGTTTCCAACTGACGTACCGCCTGTGCAACCGCCTGCCGGCTGATATATAATTCCTCTGCCGCTTTGGTATAATTCAATGTCCGGCTGACGGTCAGAAAATAACGCAGATGCTGAATGTCCATCCGAACTCCCCCCTGTCTTTCTCCCGGCGGTTAATTTGATCCTTTTTACACAAAGTAAGTTTCCCTTGCGCTGACGCAAAAAAAGACTGCTTTTTTCCGGATCCGAAACCGCCTACAATATCAATTAAAGAGCATTGTGCATTTATTGTCAATCTTATAAAAGCACAGTTTGACTCGAAAACATAAGGAGGAAGGAAATGAAAAACACAGACAAACTCGCGCAGGGAATCTCCCGGCGGGACTTCATCAAAGGTGCGGCAGCGGGGGCTGTCGGCTTAGCGGCTGCCGGCATGCTGGGGGGCTGTGCTTCGGACAACGATGCGAAAACCCCGGAGGCTTCATCAGCGCCTGTCAACAACGACGTCTTAACCGCCGACATGATGGCACAGAAGAAATGGTCGTTTGAAATTGCACCGGATCCAATCCCGGATTCTGAAATCAAAGAAACGATTGAACATGACATCATCGTCATCGGTTCCGGTATGGCCGGCTTATGCACGATGTGCTCAGCCATGGAACAGGGCGCTGATGTTCTGATGTTCTCCGCCGGCTCCCAGCCGTATTCCCGCGGTGGTTCCAATCATGCAGTGGGTTCCAAGTATCAGAAGGCCAAAGGTATTGATTATTCGCCGGAAATTGCCCGGGAAATCGTAAAAACGGAACAGACCTCCGGCACTTATTTCATGGATAAAAAGAAATGGGAACGATGGATCAACAACAGTGCGGAATCCGTCGACTGGATGATCGACAAAATGGAAGCCAAGGGATTGCACGTCTGCCTGGAACCTGGCTATTATGATCCGGACGGAGTCCTGACCGTGCCTAGCGCTTCGCACAATTTCTGGAATGAGGAACAGCCGTTCGGCGCTCTGTTCGGCGCACCGCTGCAGGCCCAGGCCTATGCCAGCCATATCGCGGACATGGGCGGAGAAATCCATTATAAGACTGTCGCAAAATATTTGATCCGGGAAAATGACAATACCGGACGCGTTTCCGCTGTTGTTGCGCAGAAGGAAGACGGAAGCTATGTTAAATATGTCGGCCGCAAGGCGATCGTGCTGGCTACCGGCGACTTCTCCCGAAATAAAGATATGATGGCCAAGTATTCGCCATGGGCTTACGAAATCTTTAAAGATACTTTATCGGATGAGATCGATTATGATGCCGGTCTGGTCTATAACGGTTTAATGCCGGGCGATGGTCAGAAAATGGGACTGTGGGTCGGCGCTGCCTGGCAGAAAACCTATCCTTGCGCTCCGATGATCAACGGCGGTGTGCCAGGTCCTTCGCATGCGGTTATCTCCAACTTCTGGGGCTTGAATCTGGATATCCGCGGTCAGCGTTTCCAGAACGAAGTCACCAACTTCGCTTATGGCGCGATGTCGGTACTCCAGCTGCCGCAGCGCACCGCTTTCGGCGTCTGGGATGTCAATTATGCCTATACCCAGGATCAGTGGGAACCATTCGGCCATTGTGTCGACGAGGAAAATGGCATCAAAGCTTATTCCCCGGAAGAATATATTGAAATGTGGAACAGCAACTCCAATTATTTCAAAGCCGATACCCTGGAAGAACTGGTCGAAAAGATGTATGAGGGTTACAGCGATGAAGTGAAAGCAAATGCGCTTGCCAGCATTAAGCGCTATAATGAATTTGCCAAAGCGGGCAAGGATGATGAATTCCATGTGAACCCGGAAGTGCTCTATCCGATCGAAACGGCTCCGTTCTACGGTTCCAAGGTGACAGGCGCTACCTTCCTCACGGTCTGCGGCGGTCTGCGCACTAACGATCATCTGCAGGTCTGCGACGCCGACGATCAGCCGATTGAAGGTTTGTATAATACCGGCATCATGGTGGGCGATTTCTATGCCAACTCCTACAACTTCGTCATGCCGGGACAGAACCTGGGCGCCGTCTGCTGCACGCTGTCCTATCTGTTAGGCCGCGAACTGGCGGAACTTTAATTTGTATTAAAGACTCAGTTTTCCTAAAACCATTGATATTACAAGGCATTTCGCCTGTCCAATGCTCGGTTTTCATGTATTTTCCCTTGTTTTTGCCCTTACGAGCCGAAACAAGGGAAAGTTTTTTTATGCCCCGCCGACTACCTTGTCCAGCAGCCTTGCGGAAGTACGCTTCGCTTCCCTTGTAGCGTGAGCGTAGATGGACATTGTGGTATTGACATCGGAGTGTCCTAACAGCTCCTGCACATCGGTGGGCTTTGCCCCGCCCGACAGCAGGTTGCTCGTGTAGGTATGCCGCAGCATATGGAAGTGGAAATCCTCAAGCCCTTCGACCTGTTTCCTTGCCTTCTGGCATACCTGCCCGACCGCCCCGGCGCTTTCAAACATCCCGTCCGGCCTGACGCAGACAAAGGATAATTCTTTGTACCCTTCGGGGGCTTGCTCCGTCCTCGGCAGGCTGTAAACCTCGTAGTAGCTGCGGTCTTTTTCTTTCACTACAGTATAGTAGTTCAGGTGGTAAAGCTCCCCGTACTTGAAACGGTTTTTATGCTGCTCCACCTTCGCCGCCCGCAGGATTTCCGCCAGCGTGTCGCAGAAGTCCACAGTGCGGACTTTGCTCCGCTTGGTCGTCCCTATCTCGGTCTTGTGCCTTGTGCCGTTGTACCGCATACTGCGGCGTACCGTCAGGTACTGCTCATCCAGATTGATGTCCTGCCACGTCAGGCCGCAGACCTCGCCAATGCGAAGCCCCGTGTAGTAGGCGATCTGTACGGGCAGCAGCGCAGGATTTTTCCTGTCTTTCAGATAGCCGGTCAGCTTCAGGTATTGCCCGTGGGTGATGGTCGGTCGGGAAACCGCCTCGGCTTCCTCCCCGCAGAAGATGTCCGCTTCCTCTTTCCGTCCCCGCAGCCGTATATACTGCATCGGGTTGAAGGTAATCAGCCGCTTCGGGAATACCGCAAAGCGGAACGCCCCTTGCAGCACCGCAGAGAACTGGAGCATATACCCCTTGCTCATCGGGGGAGAGGTCGTCCCGTCCGGGTTTGTGCCGCCGTAGCTCATAAAGTCAAGGAACGCCTGCAAATGGTCGGCTGTGACCGTTTTCAGCCTGCGGCTGCCTATCGGGTATTTCTTGATTTTTTTGACCGCCGCCGTGTATGCCATAACCGTCCCGTTGCTCAGGCTGCTGGGCTTTAAATCTTCCTCTATCCACAGATCCAGCATTTCGCCTACGGTAATGTTTTCCGCCTTGCCTACAAACCGTTTGGCTTCGTAATCTTCCATCGCCTTGCGGAGCAGGGCTTCCGTTTCGCTTTTGCTCTCCGTGCCCGCAAACTCCTTCTGTACCTGCCTGCCGCTTTCATCTTCGATATAAAAGCGGTAATACCACTTCCTGCCTTTTTTCCTTACAGAACCTTTTGCCATAGATAAAAATTCTCCTTCCTATCCGTGGCAATCGGGACTGTGACATATGGTGTGCGTAAAGTAATAGTGTCACTTCCGCCGGTTGGTTTTAACCGGCATATTTTTTTGTCAAGGTGCCACGGAATTTTCTTTTTCGGACAGCCGTGCTTCGGCTTCCGCCACTATCCCGAAGAGGTCGCCCATGGATACCTTTGTGCGCCCCTCATCGTAGATATGTAAAATCCCGTCAAGAAATCGCTTCATATCTTCGATAGGCTGTTCCATTTCCTTGCGGTATACCCGTTCGGTAATCGCTCCCGACTCAATCGCATACCGCCTGAGCGATTGCTTCAAGCCTTCGTCCTCCGCCACACGGTCAACCTCTGCCATGGCGTCTGCGAAATAGCAGGTCAGGATTGTGTAAAGGTCAATCAGCTTTCCGAGAAAGGTTGTCATAAGCTGTTGGTGCCCGTCCCCTTTGACGGCGGAAGTAACCGTATCCAGATACTTCCTGATGTGCTCCGTTAGTTCGTTTTCACAGAGTGTCGGGACGGAATACTCTTTTTCTTCCGAAAGGCCGGTCAGCCATTCGGGAGTGGTCAGCAGCGCTTCCGCAAGCCCGTTGATGACCATGCTTCTTGTGGGATTTACCCCGTCTGTTTCATACCGCTGAATGGTGGACTTGTTCACGCCCACACGCCTGCCGAGTTCGGGCATGGAGATTTTCAGTTCGTTTCTCCGTTCCTTGATCCGCAGCCCTACCTCTTTTGCGGTAAGCATTTTCCTGTCATTCAAGGCTTTCACCTCCTAACGAGTACTATCATAGCACAAACAGATTGAATTTGCAACCCTATTTTGCATATTTCTTTGTGAAAATTTATTGAATGGGCTTAAAACGAGTTGACAAACAATAGCAAAATAAGTATAATAACAATGCAGAGGTTGCAAAATAAGTATTTCAAGAAGGAAGTCGAGAGAATGAACACAGTCAAAATGGGATTTACCATAGAAGAAGCGGCGGAATGTACGGGTATCGGCAGGAATACCATGCGGAAGCTGGTAGACTGGGGCAAGCTGCCCGTGCTGAAGGTCGGGCGCAAGACCATTATCCGCAGGGATACGCTGGATCGGTTTATGACCGTCAATCAGGGGAGAAATCTTCTGAAGCCCGATGATGTCCGAAAGGTGGAGTAAACCCGTCCTCAAAGCCCTCGGCGTTTGAGAGCGAAATACACCCCTCGCACAAACCTGCGGTTTGTACTCCGGGTATTTCGCCCCTGCGGGGAGCCTGTAGCACCGCTTGCAGGGCTGCCGCCGCCGCTGTGATACAGAGAAAATTGCTACCGCAATTTTCTTTGGCTGCTCCTCTGTCAAATGCCATCGGAACAGCCGCAGCCGGCAAGCCGGTTGCAAAATGAGAACGCATTTTACCAAACAGAAACGGAGATGATTTATGACACGCCACAGCTTTATCCAGATGTCAAAGCTGTCCAATGTCAGGGGAAGAATATCGTATATCACAAGCCACGCCAAACAGGAAAACCTCTATGCCACCTACCGCACCGCAAGCCATTCCTTTTGGAGCAGTCTCGCAAGGGAAAGCCAGCAGGAGTTTCAGAGAAGCGGCGCAGAGGGAAAATGTATCGAAGCAAGGGAGCTGATTATCGCCCTGCCCGAAGCCTATACGCAATACGAGCCGCAGCAGGTACTGGAAGATTTCACGGAGGAATTTCGCAGGCGGTATGATGTGGAATGTGTGTCGGCGCTCCATCACAACAAGCGAAAGACCAATTACCACATCCACCTTATCTTCAGCGAACGGCGGCTGCTTGCCGAGCCGGAGGTTAAGATTGCAACCCGCAGCGTATTCTTTGATGAAACGGGCAAACGGGTACGCACCAAAAAAGAGATTATGGGGGAGGACGGGCAGATACGGAAGGGCTGTACCATCATCCCAAAAGGCGGCGTTTACGAACAGCACCTTTTCACGGTAAAGGACGGGCGTTTCAAAAGCGAGCCGTTTTTAGAGGAAGTCAAGAGAAACTACACCGCCCTTATCAACCGGCATATCGCCGATCCTGAGCAGCATTTACGGGTGTTCAATCCCGACAGTATCTACTTGCCGACCAAAAAGATCGGTAAGAACAATCCCAAAGCCGCCGAGATGGAAGCCGACAACGCCGCAAGGCAGGAATGGAACAGGACGGCGGACATGGCGCTTGTGTCAGGGATAGAGGAGGCAAAGATACTGGAAGTCAAGAAAGAGGAAATCCATCAAAAAGCAAGCCAGTCCATTAAGGCACATGGTTGGCTGCCCAACCTGTTCCGTAGTATCGTAAACAAAGCGAAGGAGTTTTTGCAGAACCTGATACGCCAGACAGAGCTGCCGCCCAAGCCGGTGCTCAATCTGGATATGGCGGAGTTTCACACCATGCAGAAGCTGATGATACGGGTGCAGGACAGGGCAAGGGAAATCCGCAGTTTGCAGGAGGAAGTCCCCAAGCTGAAAACGCAGCTTGCCGAAACAAAGGGCATTTTCAAAGGCAGGGAGCGAAAAGAGCTGGAAACAAAAATCCGGCGGACGGAAGAAAAAATCTCCGCCATGCTGGAAGCACTGCCCGAAATCTTAAAAGAGGACGGCTATCCCGATGTGCGGGCGTTCATGGCAACCTACCGCAAGGCGGAGGCTGTCGTGGAGCAGTACAACCGGGAGCTTGCCGCATGGGAGCGGCAGGTCAGAGAAAAAGGAAAACCCGCCGAAAAAGAACAGGCAGCGCCGCCTCAGAAGGAGAGCGTGCTGAAGCGCCTGCGCCAGCTTCAGGCGGAGGGCAAGACGCAAAAGCCAAAGCCAAAACGCAAAACCCACGACATGGAACGATAGCTTTCACATCGAAAACAACACCGCAGGTTTCCTGCGGTGCATACATAGAAAATGCGCCCCGTGGTTTCATTCCACAGGGCGCATGGTTATATATGGATTTATCTGCTGTATTTTCTCTTGCGGCTGTAAACGGCTGTGCCGGTCAGGGCAGAGGTATCTGTCGGTATTCCCGCTGCGGGTTTCTTTTCCACGAACAACCGCATTGATAGCAGCTTCAAAGCCTTTATGAGAGATGTCACTTGGTTACGACCAGTTTGTCATCCTCTACAGCCAACTTGGCGGTATCGCCGGTATTGAGGGTGCCATCCAGCATTCTCTCAGCCACGGCGTCCTCCACCTTATTCTGAATGGCTCGACGCAATGGACGTGCGCCATATTTGGGATCAAAGCCTTCTCTGGCAAGCTCCTTCACTGCTTCTTCGGAAGCATCCAAATGGATACCCATGGACTCCATACGGTTCTCCACTGTCTTGAGCATCCGACGGGCAACCTCTTCGATATCCTGCTCGGTCAGAGCACGGAACACGATGATGTCGTCGATACGGTTCAGGAATTCGGGGCGGAAGGTGCGGCGCAGCTCTTCCAGAACGGTTTTCTTGGCCTGCTCGTATGCCTTGTCGGCATCCGCCTCGGCCTTCTTGTCGCCTGTTTCAAAACCCAACTTGGCTCCGGCATCGGTAAGTGCCTTTGCACCGATGTTGCTGGTCATGACGATGACGGTATTCTTGAAGTCAACGGTGCGGCCCTGAGAATCGGTGATACGGCCATCGTCCAGAATCTGGAGCATGATGTTCCACACATCCTCGTGCGCTTTTTCGATTTCATCGAAAAGCACAACGGAATAGGGCTTGCGGCGAACCTTTTCTGTCAACTGACCGCCTTCATCGTGCCCCACATATCCGGGAGGCGAACCGACCAGACGGGACACCGTATGCCGTTCCATATATTCGGACATATCGATTCGGATCATGGCGTTTTCGTCGCCAAACATGGCTTCTGCCAGAGATTTACACAGTTCCGTTTTGCCAACGCCGGTAGGGCCCAGGAACAGGAAGCTGCCGATGGGGCGTTTGGGATCTTTCAAGCCGACACGACCGCGGCGAATGGAACGAGCCACAGCCTTTACGGCCTCGTCCTGACCCACGACCCGTTTGTGGAGGGTATCTTCCATATGCAGCAGGCGCTGACTTTCGTCCTCGGTAAGACGTGTCACAGGGACGCCGGTCCAGTCGGACACAACAGCGGCAATATCCTCTTCGGTTACATCCCGGTGTTCTTTATTGTTCTTGCGGCGCTTATTGCGCTCGGTCTCCAACTGTTTCTTATAGTCCTTTTCAGTATCCCGCAGTTGGGCAGCCTTCTCAAAGTCTTGTGCTGCAATGGCGGCTTCCTTGTCTGCGGCAAGAGCGTTGAGCTTCTCTTCAAGGCTTGTGAGTTCTTCGGAAGGTTCTTCTTCCTCCATCTGCACACGGCTGGCAGCCTCGTCCATCAGATCGATGGCTTTGTCCGGCAGGAACCGGTCGTTGATATATCGGGCAGAGAGTTCCACTGCAGCTTTCAGGGCTTCGTCGGTAATGTGCAGGCCGTGGTACTGCTCATACTTTTCCCGCAGGCCCTTCAAAATCTCCAGTGTGGCCTCCTGGCTGGGCTCACCTACGGTAACCGGCTGGAAACGACGCTCCAGCGCGGCGTCCTTTTCAATGTACTTGCGGTATTCATTCAAGGTTGTTGCACCGACAACCTGGATCTCGCCGCGGCTGAGAGCCGGCTTCAGAATATTGGCGGCGTCTACGGCTCCCTCAGCGGAGCCTGTGCCGACAATGGTGTGCAGCTCGTCGATGAAAAGGATGATGTTGCCGTCCTTTTTAGCCTCCTGCATTACCTTTTTGATACGGTCTTCAAATTCGCCGCGGTACTTAGCACCAGCTACCATGCCGGTAAGATCCAAAGAGAGCAGCTTTTTGTCCAGCAGCTTTTCCGGCACTTTACCCTCGGCAATTTTCCGAGCCAGTCCCTCGGCAATGGCCGTCTTGCCGACACCGGGTTCACCGATAAGACAGGGGTTATTCTTACTGCGGCGGGACAGTATCTGGATCACCCGCTTGATCTCTTTATCACGGCCAATGACAGGATCCAATTTTCCTGTTCTGGCGTCAGCTGTCAAATCGTGGGTAAACTCCGACAAGGTCTTATTCTTGCCGCTCCCCTCGCTGCCTCCGGCATCCGGGGTGCTGCTGCTTTGAGCGTGGGACGCAACACTGAGTTTATTCATCAATGCTGTATACAGTTGGCGAGCGTCCACACCGGCAGACCGAAGAATACGGACTGCCATATTGTTGCCCTCACGAAGAATACCAGCCAGCAGATGCTCTGTGCCAATATAGGCATAGCCGCCACGAATGGCATCCTCCATGGCGATCTCCAGTACATGCTTCGTTCTGGGGCTCAGGTTCTGGGCAGAACCGCTGTTGTCCGCAGGGCGGGAACCGGCGGCTTTGCGTATCATTTCCGTGAGCAGATCATCCGTCAGACCGGCCTCTGTCAAAACCGTATGGGCAAGTCCCTCGTCCTCACGCATCAAGCCCAGTAACAGGTGTTCTGTACCCATGTAACCGTGACCCAATTCGCCTGCAGCCTCCTGAGCCAGCTGCAAAGCTTCTTCCGCAGTGGGAGTGAATTTATTTTCATCCATAACGCAATACCTCTCTTTGATTGTAAAGTACGCCTATTCTTTAGATACACGCTTTAATTGCGATCCTCATCATCTTTTTTGGACGCTTCGGCTTCCTTATGAGCTTCTTCCAACTTGTGGATTTCGTCCCGCAGCTCCGCGGCACGCTCAAAGTCTTCTTCGTGAATAGCCTTCTTCTGCGCATGCTTTAATGCATTCATTTGCCGCAGGTAGGAAAAACGGCTCTGATCTTCACAACTCATCAGGTTATCCTTCCGCTCCTTCTGAACCTCCTGCACCGGAGCTGCGCCGATGGCGGGCATTTCGTCGAAGAAATCATCAAAAGGACTCTCCAGCATCCGCCCCATCAAAGACGGCATGGAGCTAAAGAAGCTATTATTTCCAAAGAAGCTGTCCATCACGGACGGCCGCTGGTCAAAAAACCTCCGAGTATAGCCTAACTTTTCGGCACAGGCTTGGCAGAGGTGATGTTCTTCTGTTCTGCCATTGATACTGCTGCGATATACGAAGTTGGCTTCGTTCCTGCCACAATTTTCGCATTTCATGATTCATTCCTCCATAAGACTGTTTAGTCTTTTTCAACTATCTACAGTTTAGGCTTTTCCATTTGTAAGCACAAGAAACCGTCAGTACAATAGAAGAAAAACAGATTGTGCCAAATGCACAATGTATCTTTCATTTATTCCAGAATATCCGTGAGTCCCAAGAGCTGTGTGGGCGTGGTTTTGGTCATACTTCGCAGTTCTTCCGGGCTGACATTGTGGTCGGCTATAAACTGCAGATACTGCCGCATAGATTCCTCCCACGGCGGCATTGCGGGATTGCCGCAGTCGGTGGATAGGATCGTGCTCTCTGCTCCGAGCTTCCGTATGGCTTCAAGGTTACGCTCTGCATTGCTGACCCACCGACCGTTTTTCAGCGGCTGCATAAAGCAGCGTTCCAAAACAACATTGTAATCCACTATCAGTTCCTTTTGCATTTCAAGGCTCATATCCACGACCCAGTATTCCGGATGGGTAATTACGATCTTTTGTACGCCGACATTGCGGGCGCTGTCTATCACACACCGTATCTCTTCCGGCGAAATATGTCCGGTGGCAAGAACCGCATCATAGTCCTTGATAAGCATAAAAATCCGGCGCAGCTCCGGAAGCAGTACACCTCGATTATCCGTCATGCGAATGCCGCCGGATCTTCCGTGCTTTCGGCAATCGTTTTCTGCATCCACCGTTGGCAGCCAAATAACTTTAGCGCCCATTTCAAGCGCGGTCTGTACCGCTTTGGGATTCAGTCCGCCCGCTTCATAGTTCAGAGCCAATCCGCCGTACATGACAAAGGCGTTGCTGTCAAATGCCATTCGGTTATAGGCGTTGCACAGCGCTGCACGCGCCACGGTGGAGCAGTGATGACCTTTGATGACAATTGCCCTTGCCCCGGCACGAATGGAAGCAGCGGTCAACTCCAAATCGTTATAAGTGCGCTGACAAACATCCGGCGTTGTGTGAACATGCATATCAATGACGCCGTTTAGTGAAATTGTCTGTTTCATGTTTTCGCTTCCTTATAAAAATCTGCCGCCTGCACTGCGCAGGCGGCAGACCCGGTCACGATTATTCAATGGTAACCTTGCTGCTCGAAGTCAGCTTTTTCGAATCATGCTTCGGAACCAGAATAGTCAGAACGCCGTGCTCGTATTTCGCCTTGACGTCCTCCGGCTTTACATCGCCGACATAGAAACTACGGGAGCAAGCGCCCGCATAACGCTCTTGACGAAGGATACGGCCCTTCTTGTCCTCTTCATCCTTGTCAAGACCCTTTTCAGCGCTGACGGTCAAATAACCGTCCTTGACATCCACATGGATCTCGTCCTTTTCAAAGCCGGGCAGATCCACTGCGAAACGGTAACCCTTGGCGTCATCCGTCTCGCGGATATCGGTCTTCATCAGGTTTCTGCCGTGCTTACCGAACAGCGGATCATGGCCGCCGAAGAAACTGGTACCAAAAAAATCGTCTAACATGTTTTCACCATAAATGCTGGGTAACATAATACATTCCTCCAAATAATTTTTTGTCTATATTAAAGCTTTGCAGTACGGTAAACCGTACCTGAGCATCGCTTTCAACAAATTATCTTGTTCTGGGGATACAGGCATAGATAATTGAACTGATGCCTTCAAGCAGGAACACAAGCCCCACCGTCATACCGACAGCTGTTATACTGACCCACGGATCCATCATACAGATGAAGCCAGCAATCATCAGAATAATACCGACAGCTAAGACCCATCCCCAGTTGCGAACGCCGAGCGCCTTTAAATCAAACGCACTGACGAACCGTGAACTGCCGGAGAACAAGAGCCAAAGTGCAAACAAAAACGGCAATGACAACATGGTAAACCACTCATTGAACAGCAGGAACAGTGACAAAATTACTGTCAGCACACCGTCCAGCAACAGCCAACCGGAGCCAATCAGCAGCCTGCTCGTTGCGGCAAACACAACGATCTCGATAATGCCCGAAGCCAACATAAAAATGCCGACCATCAAACCTGCCGTTGCTGCTGCAATGTCCTGATTGCACAAGCAGTAGATACCAATTGAAATCAAAAGCACACCGGAAACGATATTCAAAACACGCATCGTTTTAGAAGCCATAAATTTTTACACCACCTTTTCGTTGTCCTTTCTTTGTTTTCTGTGTATAGTTTAGTCTTTTGCTCTTGAAAGGACAATGGTACAACAGTATAATAAAATAAAATGCACTTGTGCTATTTGCACAAGTAGAAGGAGGGATGGATATGGAGCACGCAAATTTGAAAAGTGGAAGTGCCGACGCACTTTTGGCAGAATTTTTCGCACAGGACGATTTAAAGGCGTTGGCTGCCGACGCCGGTGCGCTGCTGGAATGTCCTCTGATTGTACTGGATGATACTTTTCATGTTATGGCACATCACCGGCCGCTCGGCTTTACCGATCCGCTTTTTCAGGATGCCGTCAGACAGGGGGAGATTCCCTATGAGGCCGGTGCAATTATCAGTCAAAGTGAAGCGCTGTCTGCCGGGAGGGAAGATTATATAAAGTTGGACGGCAGCGATTACCGTCGCCGTTTTGCGCCGCTCATCAGCTCCGGCGTGCAGCTGGGCTATTTTATTTGCGTAGATACGGACGGACATCTGCAAAGCATTCCGCCGGAAATCTGGAATACGGTAGAACAGGTTTTGGCAAAGCAGGCCTTCATCGAAGCCAGCAGGCAGGACAAGCCCTTTGAAACGGCAGAAGATATCCTGATGCACCTTTTAGACGGAGGATTTTCCTCGGCACCTTATTTTCGTCTGCAAGCCTCCGGTACTTATCTTGCGGATTTTCATCCCACAGGTTTTGCGCTGATCGGTCTGACCGCCTATCACAACGAATATCTCGGCAAACGGCATCTGAAGGATGAACTCGGCGTAAGATTCCCACAGTCACATTCCTTTTTATATCGGGGAGATGTGTTTCTATTCTTACACGGAAAAACAGATTCCAATGATTTTTCTGTGTTGGCGGAGGAATTCCAATTAAGAGTGGTGATATCGGACGGGATTGACGACCTGTTTGAATTGTCCGCCCTCTATCGCACAGCGCGCGAAGCGCTGGAGCTGATGATGGATCGCCGCTTTCACGGCGGAAATGTCTGCACGGTGGCGCAACTCCGCACGCCGCTTCTGCTGAAAGAATTGGAGGGGCGAAGTGACTTGATTGCAAAAGAAATCCGGGAGCTTGCCGCACACGATAAAAAAAAGGACACACAGTATTGCGAAACGCTTTATCATTATCTGACCTGCTGCCGATCTCTGAAGAAGACCTGCGATGCCCTTTTTACCCATCGAAATACGGTGCTTTACCGTATCCGCAGAATAGAGGACGATTTTGCCATTCCTTTGGATGAGCCCGCCGTACACGCCGATTTGCTGGTCGGCGTTTCGCTGCTGTTGTTTAAAGAGAAGGGACCGGATTTCTTTCTGCATACCATAGATAACAATGATAGAGAGGGACAATGATTTTGAAAGAAAACAGAAAACTGTTAAGAGAAATATTAAACGATATCCGCCATGATATGACCGATGAGGAAGTGCTGAATTTGTTGGCGGACAGCAAAATTTCGGTCAAGCCGGAAAGCAGAAAGGAAAAGTATACATTAGGACAGCGCGCCGCCGATACCATTGCAAAATTTGCCGGCAGTTGGGCATTCATCTTCTCCTTTACAGGAGTGCTTGTTCTTTGGATGGTCGTCAATGTCATTCTGGCAGCTAAAGCGTTTGACCCGTATCCTTTCATTTTGCTGAATCTGGTTCTCTCCTGCGTGGCGGCAATTCAGGCGCCCCTTATTATGATGAGCCAGAACCGGCAGGAGGAAAAGGATCGCCAAAGAGCCGAAAACGATTACAAGGTCAACCTGAAAACTGAAATTATGATCGAGGATCTGTACGACAAGGTAAACGCGATCCTCGCCAAGCAGTCGGCACTGGAAAAGCAATTACGGGCGGAAAGCAAAAAGAGTGAGGAAAAGGATAGTTGTACTGATGAAAAAGATTAAGTAAGAAAATGGGTGCGATTTGTTTTCACCTGTTCCGGTAAGTGTTGCACTGCTTGTTTTCGACGTCACAACTGTCATGCTAAAAACGGTATTCCAATCAAACTATCCACCTCGATATGTGGATAGTTAGAGGTCAAAAAAGCGTGATTTTAAGCCGTTTTTCGAGCATAAACTTTGAGGGGCAAGGTGTTCTACCTTGCCCCTCAATTTTGCGTCTGAAAGAGTTACAGGCTCATTTTTGCAGCTTTATCATTACCTCGTCTATAAGGTCTGTATATCTGCCCTGCGCCAGCAGCTTATTGCGGTACGCAAGCAGGGCATTAAAAACATACCGTCTTTCTTCTGCCGTCAAATAAAGGTGGTATTTCTTCTTTCTCATACGAAGATCACCTCTGCATTGACGGTTTCCGTAACCGCCGCCCACAGGGCATTCATTCTCTGCACCCACTCCATTTGATTGTCGGCTTTCAGCGTTTCGGTAATGCCCTCACACTCCACCCGCTGCTTCATAAGACGGTCAAACAGCTCCTGCGCCTGTTCCTCAACATCGGCAAGATAGGATTGCAGCTTGCCGCTTGTCAAAAGGCTGGTATAAAACGCCTTTTTATGCTCACGGATATACTGCAAATGCCGCTGCCCCCATACGCCGATAGACCGTTCTGCTTTTTCGGCTGGTAATTCCAAGCAGGGGATATAATAATCGCCCCGCTGCTCATACCAAAGACCGTTTTGCTCGTTATAGATGTACTGTTCCATTTTGTAATCCTCCAAAATCATATATTCGCACATACATCACAGTTTCCCGATTGCCACACCTTGTTATATTTTGTTATCAGTTTTTCCTGCCCTTGCTTTTGCCCTTATAACTTCTCGGATCAAGGGTAAAACGGTGTGAAATCGTATAAAGGGATAAGGTGAGCAGGGTGCGAAAAATCCTTTATTTTCAACGGTTTCGGAGGTCTTTATTAAATCCCTATGAGGCGGTATAACTACCTACACAATTTGAGGTTTCAAATTTAGATTTTAAATCCGGCAAACTTCGGTTCGCCGGATTCTTTTGTTTATGGATTCAGGCGGAAGGAAGTCGGAATAAAGACATGCGCTAAAGACTCTCCCTTCTCAATAATCTCGAAATCAATGCCCGAATTCTGGACGGACTGAGAGAAGAAGTAGCTCCGCTGCTGATCTTCCGTAATGAAAACATAACCATAAGACTCACTGTCCAAGTCCTCGGCAAATCCCTGGCCTGAGTTGAAGCATACAGGAATCGAGATCACTTCCGAATTGGCATTGATCAATAATTCCTCGATCAGATCGCGCAGAACTTCACCGCTAACCGTTTCCGTTTCATATAAAGGGCCGTTCAGATAACCACTGACGGTCTTTTTGGCGATCAGCGGTTGATCCGTTTGCGGAAGAAAGTTATGGTAATCCGCGGCCGGACAGGCACTGCGGTCAACCACTTCGCAGGCCACCTTCCCTAATAGCATTCCTGAAAAACGACTGACTACCTTACAAGCTTCGATGTTGACAAGAACCGATGCGCTGTCGGGATCCACCGCGCGGCTTTGCGTGAAAATATTTCCGTCTGCGTATTCAGAATACGGATAAAGCGTTAAATACTCTGTTCGATCTAGTTCTTCCTGAATCGGCGGACCTGCGATCACTGTCGCCGGCTCGGTTGCCAACGTCACGTCCCCCTCCTTATCCCGCAGCGTAAAAACGAACCGGAAGACTTGATCATGATCAAATTGAAAAGAATCCAGAGCGTAGATCAGCACGCTTTCCGTTCGAATTTCTTCCTCGGGTATAGACGACCAATCTGTCGGAAGCACCGGTTCTTTCCATCGCTTCCATTGATTCCCCTGTTTGATTTCAACGTAATTCTCGATGATTTCATACTTTGGAGAACGGACTTGCGGGTCAAGAATAACTGCAATTTTCCCCTGCTTATAAAATTCTTCCCGGCCGCCAGCGATTCGCACGATATACCTTACTTCTTCCGATACGGAAGTTTCCTCTGGTGTCACACCGGTCGTCGTCGCACAGGAACAGAGCCAAAACAAGCTCGCACAAAACAAAATGATCCTTTTTCCCATGCTTTTCTCCTCCTTTTCTCAATCCATTATCAAGGTCGATCCAACTGCATATCGAATACCGGCGTCAGTTTCTTAAACTGCCGGACGCAATCCTGTTTTTTCTTCCTTTCGGCAGTTTCCGCATTCCCGGAAAAGGCCAGAAAAAAGACGTCAGTGTGTTGATAAGTTCGCCAATCACCCATGATGGTCAAATCTGCAATCTTATTTATTCCAAGCGTATCATAGTGTTTTCCAAAATAAATTTCCCATGAAACTTCATTCTCGCATAAATGAGGTCCGCCTTCCAAGGCGCTCACCAGACCTTCCGTTTTTTTAATCTGGCAGGCCTGCCCGTCAAACTCGATCAGGACAAAACCAGGAGTGCTCACCAGTTTTAGGTCACCTGCAGCCTCTGTTTTTTCATCGGCGCTGGTAAAACGAATGACAGACAAGGTTTTCTCGCCTTGAAATTCACGTTCAGAAATGTAAAAAGCCATGATCAAACCAAACGCAGTCATCAGCGAAATAACCGAGATTAAAATGATGATCAGAGCTGGCTTTCCCTTCATGCTCATTCCCCCTATCCACAGTTCTTTGTTCTCACAAGAATGACGTCCACATTATAAGAGGTAAACCCTCTGCAGATTGACAGGTCATGGATTCTGATTTCATTATAACTAGTTTCTGTCAAGAAAGGTGAAGAAACTTTTATCAGAGAAAAGTATTTAAATCTTGACTGCCAAAAACAAAAAATCCCCTTAGCAAGAGGAAAATCTGAAACTACTTTGCTTATTTAATATTGTTATCGTACTTCACTGTTTATTCAAATCCTGGCGAATACGTTTATTTTTAAGCCTGATGAAATAAACCACGCTTCTTTGAAATTTTACTAAACCTCAAAAGTAATTTTACTTTTTCCATTTTCTCAGGAGGCTTTTTTGAATTTTGCGCAA